>Ga0315294_10008822_pt1 | contig 11068 bp, 5 predicted proteins | sample YL17G13_40_MG_FD_203626 | JGI IMG/M metagenome (GOLD analysis project Ga0315294, IMG submission 203626) | Sediment microbial communities from Yellowstone Lake, YNP, Wyoming, USA - YL17G13_40 | ecosystem: Environmental > Aquatic > Freshwater > Lake > Sediment | place: USA: Wyoming | collected... | reverse complement strand
TCTTCATGCTGCCGGCGGAGGTCCCCGCGGAATCGGCCCAGCGGGGCATTGGTGATGGTCAGCAAGCGGGTGAAAGTGATCCCGTAAGATGCCCGAAGACGCTGTCGATATTCCTGCTCCAGCCGATCCTGCTGAGGGGGGAGAAACGCTCCCAGGGGGTTGTAGACTAGGTTTAACGAAAGGTGGGGATCCCGGCCGTAACCAAGTTCGTTTAACCGGCGAAGAACAGCAATGCTCGTTTCAAACACCTCCGGTCCCCGTTGTTGGCGTACTTCCGGCTCCAGGTAGCACGGCAGAGAGGCCACAAGCTGCACCCCATGCGACCGGTAAAAGTCGGGCCAGTGATGCATCCCGGGTTCGGCAAAGACTGTGAGGTTGGTCCGCACCTGGATGTCCTGGACCCTCTCCCGGGTTCGCTCGATTAGCGTCACCAACGCTGGATGCATCTCAGGGGCACCCCCGGTGATATCGAGGCGAGCGCAACCCGATTCGAACACCAAGGAAATCACCGCTTCCAGGGTGGCAGCGTTCATGGTTTCGCTGCGACCGGGCCCGGCCTCCAGGTGACAATGGGCACACAATTGATTGCAGCGGTAGCCGAGATTGACTTGGACGGTCAGCAGATCCAGGGGTCGAAGGTCTTCCGGCAACCAGGACCGAACGAGCGCCTCAAATGGCTGCCGCTCATGCATCGGGAAACAACCTCCGCAGGGTTTTTGGCTGTACGCCGAAGAGGGAAAGGGTCATCGATGCCGCATATCGCCAACCGGTGCGGAGGATCCCCTCGCTCTGGAAACGGCGAGCCGATGTGATCACGCGATCGGGTAAAATCACGACCTTGCCCGCGCGTCGCACCTGGCGCATCAGTAGGATGTCCTCCAACCAAGGTTCTGCTGGATAGCCGCCCAGCAGGAAGAACAGCTCGCAGCGGATGAAAATCGCCTGGTCACCGTAGGGGATGCGGGTGATCCGCGCGCGCCAGCCATGGCACCACGCCAAGAGACGAAAGAACGCCTTGCGCGAGTCGAAGATGGGAGAAAACGCCCCCCCCACCGTCTTGGGTTCCGCCAATGCCGCTCGAATGGCATCCAGAGCACCCGATGGCAGAGTTGTGTCGGCGTGTAAAAACAGCAGGACATCGCCCGTTGCCTGACGGGCTCCCGCGTTCATTTGGCTTGCCCGGCCCTTCGGCGCGATCAACTGCACCACCGAGGGGTCATGGATGACCTGCAGGGATGACCCCGTGGGATCCCCGTCGACCACCAGGATCTCCAGTCCTTGCTCCAGCTTGTGCAACGCTTCCAACGCAAGGGGGAGAAAGGCTTGTTCCTGCCAAACGGGCATCACCACGGAGATCCGCAGCGGTGCTTGCCGTGTCATGCTTCGCTTTTCATCCATTTTCTCTGCACAGGAAAATCTTAGCAGGGATGCGGGGGAAAGGGTTGGATTCCTTTGGTCGATCGTTCTATCCGGAATGTTCCCACATCTGGCACCAGCAATTTCCGGTCGCAAATCGCGGATCGCTTGGGGGCGCGTGCTCCAAAGGCTTTCACTCGAACTGGATCGCACGGGAAATATGCCACCGATAAAAGTGTTGTATTAGAAAAAACGAGGTGAATCATATGATACGCAAATTGCTGCTGGGATTGCTGGTGGTTGCTTTGATCCCCTTCGGATTGAGTCTGACTTTCAGCAGAGCCAATGCTGCCAGCTTTTCCGATGTCCCCTCCGACTATTGGGCCGCTAACGCCATTCTGGATTTGGCCAGCCGCACGATCATTGGGGGTTACCCCGACGGGTCCTTCCGGCCAGAGAACCCGGTCACTCGGGCGGAATTCTCCAAGATGATCCTGTTGACCATGGGTTTTGCGCAGGAAACCCCTGTTTCCGCCACGTTTACGGACGAGCCGTCCGATCATTGGGCCTACGGTTACGTGGAGGGAGCGGTCAAGCACGGATGGGTGAAAGGGTACCCCGATGGCACGTTCCAACCGAATGGCAACATCACCATGGCCGAGATCCTGACGGTGCTGGTGCGCGCGGAGGGTTGGACCCTGACGAACCCGCCCGACGGGGTGACGATCCTGGTGCGGCAGAGTGGAACGGACCGGGAGATGACAGCCTCCGATTGGTTCTACCAGAATGTGGGGACCGCCGCCCAGCAGGGCCTGATTCAGTTCCCCGACCATCCCCAGATCAATACCGCGGTCGGTTCCTCCGGGTTCGCGATGGCCCAAAATGACCCGGCCACCCGCGCCCAGACGGCGGTCTTCCTGGACCGGATGCTGACCAACGCCACGCCCAGTCCTTCTCCCACCCCCTCCTCCGCCAGCGCGTCTTTAAGCCTGGTGGCAAAGAGCATGGCCTTCGATCAGAGCGCGATTACGGTGCCTGCCGGAGCGGACATCACTCTGACATTTGACAACCAGGATACTGGGATCCCCCACAATTTCGCTTTGTACATGGATTCCAGCGCTTCAACCAGTCTATTTGTGGGCGAGGTGATTACCGGACCGAAGACGATCGAGTATCACTTTAAGGCACCGACGCAGCCCGGAACTTATTTTTTCCGCTGTGACGTGCATCCCCGGTCGATGACAGGCCAGTTCATCGTGCAATAAAAGAGCAGACTGCCCTTGTTAGGAAGCCTTAGAGGGTGCACTTTGGTGCACCCTCTAAGGCTAAGATGAGATGGAAACCAGTAGCAATAAGCTAAGGATCCTGCCTTCAAGTGGACTCCGCACCGCATTCGTGCTCTTATTCAACCTGTAAGTTTTCCTTGCTCTGCCCTTTTCCTTGTTCCAGGTTCAACAAATACTGCTTGCGCCACAAGCCCCCACCGTAGCCCGTCAGCTGCCCGTCCGAACCAATCACGCGGTGGCAGGGGATCAGGATGGCGATCCGATTGTCTCCGTTGGCCCTCGCTACGGCACGCACGGCCGTTGGCCTTCCGATCGCCTCAGCCTGTTGCTTGTAGGAACGCGTTTCTCCGTACGGGATGTTCTGGAGTACAGACCAAACCTGCAGTTGGAAGGCCGTGCCTTGCAGGTCCAGCGGAATCGTGAATTGCTGCAGCGTTCCGCCGAAGTAGCGCTTCAGCTCCTCGGCGAGTGAAGGGAATAGAGGATGGGTGCCGGGGATCACGCGACCGCCAAGCCGCCGCTGGAGCCTCTGTAGTTGAGTCTCTAACATGCGGCGGTCGATGAATTCCAGCAGGCAGACCCCGGTGTCCGTCGCCCCCGCCAACATCAGTCCCAGGGGAGTGGGGATCCGCGTGACCGTGATGATGGAGCCTTTACGCAGACGATGGCCGGAATCACCAAAGACGTTCCGCACTGCCTGGTTGAATCCGCTGAGGGATTCGTAACCGTGCTCAAACGCGGCATCGGTCACGTTCTGGCCGTGTTGGATGCGACCGATCGCCGTTCCGACTCTAATCAATCGCAGATAGGTTTGGAAGGTGATGCCATGATTGCGCTTGAACCAGCGGCGCAAGGCTACCGGATCCATTCCGCGACAGCGGAGATCCCTGTCGGTTAAACGAAGGACCCCTTCTCGCACCACTTCATCCAGAATGGCCCGAATCCAATCGGGTGGGGTTCCCAGAGCCTCCATCGGACGGCACAGCTTGCAGGGGCGATACCCAGCAGCAAGCGCATCCATCGCTTTAGGGAAGAAAACAATGTTCTCCGGCTTCGGTCTTTTGGCCGCACAGACCGGTCGGCAGAAAATGCCGGTGGTCTTGACTCCGGCAACAAAAATCCCCTCAAACGAGGAGTCTCTTTCCATAAATGCGCGCAACATCGTTTCTTGATCGGGCAATAATCGACTGTTCATATATTCACTGTAACGGAAACAAAGAGTCCTTCGCTACCGAAAAATCGACAATCCATTCGAGAGGGCGGGGGTGCAATCCACTTTGTGGCCCTGGTCCTCTTCCGAAGGAAATCACGAAGACGACAAACGGAGAGACCCAGGTTGCTGGGTCTCTCCGTGGTTTGGGTGATGCTTACGCTGGCAGATGCTTACGGTCGATTAAACACCAGGGAGGCGCCATTCACATAGGATTGAACCCAATAACCAGAGGTGGGCGCAAAATATCCGGTGATCCTAGCATTTGCGTATCCCGTACCGGTCCAGTTGTATACGCCCGAGCCCATCCATCCGTTGGTGATCGCCTGGTCCAAGCTGTAGGTGGTTCCGCCGTAGAGGAACTGCGCGTCCGTCCAATTGATATTGACGGGATAAGGAATCCCCACGATATTCCAGCCGTTGGCCAGGGGAATCGGGAGCGAGTTTGGTGCATAGGGCGTTCCGGCGACCTCGTAATCGACGGCTTGGGTCACGTAGAGCCAGAACCCGGCGCCAATCTGGAGGACGGTATCCACCTTCGAGGTATAGCGATTGTTCACGCCATCCCAGCTATACAAGGCCCATCCCGCGGGCAATCCGGTAAATACAGTATTAGGGGCACTGTCCGTGATCGCCGGAATACTGACCAGGTTCCATCCCGTCTGCAGATGCAAGGTAATGGTTGGAGCGGCGTTGATGGTGATACTCAAGCTCTGGGTGGCGGTGGTGGTACCGTCAGTGACCTGGGCCACGAAGGGGAAGTTGCCGGCGGTTAAAGGCGTGCCGGCGATCCCACCGGTGGCGGGGGTCAGGATCAAGCCGCCGGGCAAGCTACCGCTGGCCAAGGACCAAGTGTAGGAGCCGCTGCCACCGGTGGCGGTGAGGGTGTAACCAGCGCCAGGGTTCGTAACCCTGATGCCAGTAACGACACCGCCCGTTACTGTGGTAATAGCCGTAGCGCCAACGCCGCCACCCGTGATGGTGACCGTGGGAGCGGTATAGCCGGCGCCTCCTGCAGTAAGGTTAATACTACCAACTCTAGAACCCCCGTTAGAAGCGGAAACCACGTTGGACGGTGCGGAGGTGGCGGCGATGGTGGGGAAACCGAGTGTCATAATGTCGCCAACTGTGTTGGTGGCTAGAATCCGATAGTAGTAGGTGAACCCATCGGCCAGCAGATTTGGATCCTGGAATGTTGTAGTATCGGCTACTACCGTGTAGGTCACTGTATTCGTCGTGAAGTCGGCATCCGTTGCCCTCTCGATGGTGAAGCCCGTCTCGGTAGTGGAGTTGTCCGTCCAGGTCAAGTTCGCCTGTGTCGCCAGCAAAGTGACTGCCAGGTCGGAAGGCGCATTCGGTGGAACCGCAATGGCCATGGAGTGCATCATGTCCATCTCTTCGTGGGCAAGGATGTGGCAATGATAAACGTACTCCCAGCCATAGTTGACGAGATGGTTCATGACGGTAATCGGATTTCCGTTCGGGCCGAAGAATCCTCCCGGTCCACCCATCAACATTTCACCCTCCGGTATCGTCGGGTCAATCAGACGAACGCTGTTGGGTACCTCGAAGGGAAGGTTTGTGGGAAGAACCGCTCTAAGCGCGATGATCGTGTGTTCCAGCGGGTTCACCCGGAAGGTTTCCTTCCAGCCGAGCTCGTTGGGGTCGGGCCGCAGGATCGCTCCGTCCCACGCAACGCGGTTGATCAGCTGTGCGTTGAACAGGTGGACGTGGATCGTATGGCTGTCCACGCCGTTATGGGTGATCTTCCATATCTGAGTGCCGTCCTCCGTTACCGCGATTTGAGTCGCGTTTATGCCCTTGACGATTTCGACGGGCGGCGAGGCGTAGCCGTACATGACAAAATTCTGGTTTCCGGCAGCGGTGAATGGTAGTTCCAACCCCTGCATGCCCATCATCCGTCCGTACTGATCGAAGACTTCACCCATCTCGTCCTGAAGAGCCTTCGGCTCCAAGGGAACCGTTGCCGTTCCACCAACAACCGTCTGGAAGGTGTGGGAGGTCTGGTGTTGCCTTACGGAGACGTCTGCCGGGAAGGTCTGGTTATAGGCGGAGTCGTATTCGGCTGAAGGCACGATAATCGCGTCCTGAGAAACCTCAAAGACCCCTCGTTTCGCGGCGGTCTTGGCAAAGACTGCCTCCAGCGCTGCCAAGTCGTAGGGGGCGGCGGGCGCACGCGAGTCAACAAGCATCAAGGTCTGATTGTAGGGGATGCCGACAGTACCACTGGGCAGGGTGGTGGTGATGATGGCCAGGGCGCCGGGCGTACCCTTTACCCGGATTTGCATGACGGTGCGCACGTTGGGGCCGTAGCCCGGCGGAGTCGTCGGGGCGCCGCCGGTATCCGTCCGATCAGGGTCGCCCGTGTAGTAATCGTACTGGGGCACGAGAGCCGGGAAAGCCGCTGGAGCGTCGTTGTAGAGAATGAGGGTCTTGCCGGCATACTGGGAGAAGTCAACGATGACGTCTGCCCGTTCTGCGGTTCCCAGCAGGAGTGAGTGGTCCTTGACATTCCCGAAGTTGAAGGCCGTCGGGTTCATGTTATAGGTCACCGGCTGGTTGGGAACCACCACCGGTTTCGGGAGGAAGCCGCCTTCGGTACCAATTTGAATCCAGGATGGGCCTGCTGTAGCCGGGTCAGGTACGCCACCTTCTCTTCCATCGGGCGCCGGGATCATCCTGACCTCGGTATTGGTCCGGTTATCTGCCGTGACGACATCGGGGTCTGCCACGTAAAGCTGGAGGTTGAAGAAGCGGTCATCGGCGGCATTCAGGATGCGGAAGCGGTAGGCGGTGGGATCCACCTCCAGATAGGGGTAGGCCGTGCCGTTGACCACAGGGGTATCATTGAAGGCCTCGCCCGCTGCCGACGGGTTGGGCACTCCGGGTCTCATCGGTGGTTCCCAGGGCGCATAGTTTGGTAAGAGGGGGTTGGGTTGGTAGTATGGATTTGGCACCGGCGGGTACTGGAGGTTCGTAGCCGGCGGCCAGAACCAGGCAGCATAGTGCCAGCGACCGAATGGATTGGCGCCATCCGGGCTGTATGGGTTTTGAGCGGTCATGTAGACATGGGGGTACCAGAGGTCGCCGGTCACGTACTCTGTGATCTTTCCATCCAGACCTCTGGCTCCGGTGCCCCAGTTCCAGGTGGGGTCCTGCCAACCGATGGCGTCAGCATCGACGAAGGTCCTGTCCTGGATCACCAGAGGGATGCCGATATCGGGGAGGACCTTCAGCAACTCGGGATTGACGCCGGAGGTGTTGGTGCCGGTGATGAGGTCCTGCTCCACCTGGTCGGTGACCAGGTACGCTGCGGCCTCACCCGCGTAAACATTGAGGCGGGTGATGCCATAAGCATGGTCGTGGTAGAACATCAACCGGGCGCTTTGCTGATTGGCGTAAAAGAAGGTGAGCGCGCCGGGACCCGGATCCGGCATATCGGGGACGTTCCGTACGCTCACTCCCGTTGGATAGGAAGTGGTTTCTGCCGCAGGAGTGGTCCATTGGTGAGGGGTTCCATCGCTGATCCAGGGGGTAATGCCGCCATGGAGATGCACGGCAGCGCGGTTTTGCGTATAGCTTTCCTTCATCCCCGGCATTCCCGGCATATCCAGTGGACCCATCCCTGCTCCCATAACGGTGGTGTCTACAGGTATGAAGAGGTCGCCGCCGGCGCCCGTGGGAAGCAGGTTATAGAACGTGACGCGCACCGGTTTGTCACGCTGTGAGACAATGGCGGGTCCTAGAAAATGGGGTTTATCTAAAGCCACCGCCTGAGTTACGCCATCAGGCATCATGATCGGCGAGCCGTCACCAGGATTTGTCAGGGGGACAGAACCGGGGACGGTGGCTGTTCCAAGTTGCACATACCCCCGTTGTCTAGTGCCGAGCGCTCCGGGGGTGTTTAGGTTGTAGGGGCCGGGTAGATCCGAGTGCATCTGCTCGCTGAACTCGACTAAGGCGATTTCGTAGTAGTCAGAGCCCGGATAGGTCGTAGTATCGGGGACGCCTTGCGGGATGTACTGCCCGAGATTGTTCACCCCGGTGGGTCCCAGACCCGGCAGAGAGTCGACGAATTTCTTGAGACCGCCGGCGAAGGGAGGACCGATGGTCGCCATCGCCATAGCGCCTGTACCATCACCCGTAATGGTGACAACGGGAGCGCTGTAGCCACTGCCCGGAGTATTAAGCGCGATGCCGGTAATGACACCGCCTACTACTGTAGCTGTAGCAGTAGCTTGGACGACATTGGTGCCGTAATAAAGGTCCGTGATTTGGACGGTGGGAGTAGTAGTGTAGCCGCTGCCGCCATCCGTAACCGTGATGCTGGCGATAACGCCCTTGGGGAGCGGGCTGTTGGCCCAGTTGGGGTAAGGCCCGAAGTAATGCGGGACACCGCCAGGGTCGGGGGCTTGTGTAGCCGTAACGGTCCCTGCGGCAAGGGCGGCCTGGAATTGCTGCTGGAAATCGTCGGCTGCGGCTTCCCGCTCGGCAGGTGTTATCTTATCCTTATAGTTCAGACCCTGGTCGATTGGCTCTGCTGCAAGCGCCGAACTCCCCGACAAAACCAGTGATAGCATGACCACTGCTGTTATGAAACCAAAAAGAAATTTCCTTCGCATTACTTTTTTCTCCTTTCAGAACTTGTAAACCACCCAGAGCTTCTTCTTCGTTCAAGAATTCGCATTATTCTCACTTTCTCTCGTCCTTTCGCAGTACTCCTTTTTGACCAGAACATTCTCAACATCGATTCTGTTCCCGACGAAAGAGGATTTTTTAAAAAGCTTGGGTCAAATCTTTGCTTATCGCTTTTTACGGCTCTCCTCTCCGAGGAACAAGAGCCCGACCCCTCCGCATCGAATGCCAGGGCGCGGTCCACCACCTCCCCTCGCGGGGTAACGAACGAAAAAGAGATCTACCACGATGCGGTAGACCGGACCTTGTTTCTTTCCCTTTTCCGGCAGGTCAATCGACGCTCTCATTGGCTCTGTCATGCCTACTGCCTGATGGACCATCACTACTGCCTGCTGATCGAAACAGCGGAGGCCGACCTCTCTGCCGGGATGCAGGGGTGGGGAAGGCCGAGAGGAACGGGAAGATCCGCGAGGCCGGGGAGCGGTTCCACTATCGCCAGCTGGAAGTAGCCCAGCACACCGGCCTGCACTACACCACCATCAGCAGAATCATGAAGGAATGCTAAAGTAAAGACCTGACCCATGTTTTTCGCACCCCATGTTTTTTAGTGTTTTTCGTGAAGACCTGACCTAAGCTTCCTTCCGCAGACGTTATCCGAGGCTCTTGGGGTAGTCTTCGATGACCTGCAGCAGACGTTTGATCCGTTCCCGCAGAATCTGCTTTCCGTCGGCGGACAGGTGGTAGTTGTCGATCTAGCTGGCCATGTTCCCTACCGACAGCTCGCCAGAGTTCCGAGGAGATCGTTCCAATTATGCACTGGATAACCCTTTTTGGAATCTACGTAGATTTACGTATTGACAAAATTGCTTTATACTACTAAGTTTTCATTGTTATTGATGTTCTGAGGAGGCGATGATCCCCTCTAACTAACGACTGGGCGCTGTAGAGGGTGAAGCCAGTGGCGCAACCGACCGCAACTCGCGGTCGTTTTTTTTTTCGGGTATTGAGGAGGGTGAACATGGAAAACCGTCGGGAGCGGAGAGAAGCGCTGAGAATCTAACCCAACAGGAGGGAAAAGATGCGTAGAAAGCGGGAAAAGATGCGTAGAAAGCTTCTCTTTTTCGGGACCAGAAATAAATGGAAGATGCTAGCTGGTGTGCTTCTTGTGCTGTCTGTAATTGTTGGTTTATTGGCATTTGGACAGATCCCCGTCCAAGCAGACAGCACCACGACTCTGACGGTGAATTTCCCCGGTATCAGCACTGTACATACCTATGTCAAGGTGGACGATGGTGTTAAGGAGACAGCCAACGGTACACTAGTTGCTTCACAACTATATAAAAACGATCAGGCTGTATTCAGTAGTCTGCCAACGGGTACCTACGACGTGGTCGTCGTGAAGGGTGCCAAGACCTTGATCAAAGATGCGGTGGTCTGCAGCGGCCCTACGGACACAGTGGACGACATTGTCTGCACGCTGACGGTGGAGTTCCCCGGTATCAGCAGCGTCCACACCTACGTCAGGGTGGATGACAAGACCGACAACTCAGCCACAGGTGGAGCCGTTGAGGAACGGACCTACAAGACCAACACGGCGACGATGGCGGTGCTCAAGAACACCTACGACGTGGTGGTGGTGAAGGGTGCCAAGACCTTGATCAAAGATGCGGTGGTCTGCACGAATGATACCGCCCTGGTGAAGGACATTGTCTGCACGCTGACGGTGGAGTTCCCCGGTATCAGCAGCGTCCACACCTACGTCAGGGTGGATGACACGATCCTGCAATCAGCCACGGGTGGAGCCGTTGAGGAACGAACCTACAAGACCAACACGGCGACGATGGTGGTGCTCAAGAATATCTACGACGTGGTGGTGGTGAAGGGTGCCAAGACCTTGATCAAAGATGCGGTGGTCTGCACGAATGATACCGCCCTGGTGAAGGACATTGTCTGCACGCTGACGATCCAATTCCCGGATCTGACAAGCGTTCATGCCTACGTCAAGGTCAACGACACGATCCTGCAATCAGCCACAGGTGGAGCCGTTGAAGAACGGACTTACCAGACCAACACGACGTCGATGGTGGTGCTCCGTAACCACTACGATGTCAAAATCGTTATAGGTAGCAACTCCTATATTTACGACAATGTGGACTGCACCGGTGCAACGTGTACTCTGGATAAGTCCACGTTGACAGTGAAGTTCCCGGGTATCAGCAGCGTGCATACCTATGTTCGGGCGAGTGATGGCACTACAGGGAAGGCTACGGGCACACTGGTCGCTTCCCAGACCTACAAGACCGACCAGGCCGTCTTCGATAACCTCTCTAACGGCAAGTACGATGTAGTGGTGGTGAAGGGTGCCAAGACCAAAATCATCGACGATGTAATATGTATCGGTGACTGGGCTGCGGTGGACGACATTGTCTGCACGCTGACGGTGGAGTTCCCCGGTATCAGCAGCGTCCACACCTACGTCAAGGTGGACGACACGATCCTGAAATCAGCCACGGGTGGAGCCGTTGAGGAACGAACCTACAAGACCAACACGGCGACGATG
>Ga0315294_10008821_pt1 | contig 11070 bp, 10 predicted proteins | sample YL17G13_40_MG_FD_203626 | JGI IMG/M metagenome (GOLD analysis project Ga0315294, IMG submission 203626) | Sediment microbial communities from Yellowstone Lake, YNP, Wyoming, USA - YL17G13_40 | ecosystem: Environmental > Aquatic > Freshwater > Lake > Sediment | place: USA: Wyoming | collected... | reverse complement strand
CCTTGGCACGTCTTTCTCCCAGGGCGAGGTTATATTCGGTCGTCCCCCTTTCATCACAGTTACCTTCAACGAGAACACTGCTATTTTTATTTTTGGTCAGCCATTCTGCAAGCTGTTTGAGAGTGTCCCTACTTTCGGGTTTGAGACTGAATTTATCAAAATCAAAAAGTGCATCCTTAAATGTCATTTCTTCTTTTACCGCAGCAGCCTCTGCCTGAGGGGCTACCTTCGCCTCCGCCTCTTCTTTCGCCCTCTGTTCGGCAGCCAAGCGGGCTTCTAGATCAGCCCGCGCCTTTGCATCCGCTTCCGCCTTGGCCTTCGCCTGCTCCGCTGCCCTATCCGCAGCGGCCTTTTCTTCAGCTGAAACTGCCTGCTCCTTTACTGCGGATTTTTTTGCACATCCTGTCATAACCATAAATGAAAAGCACACTATCAACCCAATAATCCCTAGTATTGCAAGGCTCCTCTTCATTGTGTTTTCTCCTCTCTTGGTTGGTTTAAGGAAATTGGTTATTTGCTGATTTGAAATCTTCTAAACCACAATCCACCTTAAAGGTCAACCACAAAAATTTCAAATCTTGCTTTCTCTACCATTAACAATTTGTTAAGTATCCTTCCCGCCCGTCATTTCAGAAGCTTTTTCATATCATTACGGCAAATTGTCGGATATGGCGATCATACCCATCTGGTAATAGGCCTTAAACCGGGTCAACGATGGCCGGCACTTTTTGACATATTCTCTAATAAACTTATTGTCGGAAGATCATTTTATTCTTGGCGACCAAGATGGGCTCATGCAGACGCCCACATTCTCGTACAGCACTCTCACGTTTAACCCGTTAGCATTCATCACGCAAATTCTGTGTTTGCCGCTGCCCCTTGTACTGAAGACCAAGTACCTGCCATCTGGGGACCAGGATGGGGATTCATGGTCAACGTTGTCAAAGGTAAGCTGCAAGGGATTGCTGCCATCCTCATTTACGGAGAATATCTGGAAACGCCCATTCGCCAGCCCTTCATACGCTATTCTGTTACCCCTCGGCGACCAGGATGGAGATGTATTATAACTTCCGTCATAAGTCAGTCTTTTCACGTCATTTCCATCCGTGTCCATTGTGAATATTTGCGGTGAACCGGAACGGTTTGAAACAAAAGCAATTCTTTTATTATCAGACGACCAGGCGGGCGATACGTCAATCGCAAAATTATGGGTGAGACGTTCAAGATTTCTGCTGCCGAGATCCATCGTATATATTTCTTCATTGCCGTCCTTGCTTAGGGTCAGCAAGAGCTTCCTGCCATCCCTCGACCAGGAGCCAGCCAGATTGATACCGTCAAAATTTGCAATCTTGTCAACCTTTGCACCGTTCATCGACTTTATATAGAGATCGGGATTCCCATTTCTATAAGATGTGAAGGAAATAAATTTTCCGTCGGGAGACCAGCGTGGCGATAGAGTCAATGACTGGAAGTTAGTAACTCGGAGAAATTCAGTTCCATCGAAATTGATAGTGCAGATATCTGAATTTTGTCCCTTCTTCAGTACAAAAGCGATCTTTGTCCCAAATACGCCTTCATCCCCTGTCAGGGCAGAAAGAATTTCACCGGCAAACTTGCGCACCATTTCGGTCTTATCTTCTATTTTTCCGGTGTACTGTTTTGCAATAATGACTTCTCCCTTTATTACATCGAAAAGATGAAATTCGGCGGTGATATCCTTGCCATTAGACTGGAAAGTCCCCTTCACCAGGTATTCAGCGCCAATGACAGCCCAGTCGGCAAACCTGATACTTTCCACCGTTAAGCCCGCTTGTTTTTGATCTTCGAGAAAAGCCTTTTTGCTGATGATGTTAAAGAATCCCGTCATCTCCAAATACTTAGCCAGGGTATCTGAAAACCAGCTTGACAGCTCTGTCTGATAGCTCTGTTGACTTATTTTCCTGAAATCCGTAATGGCGATGGGAAATTTTTGGAAGGCGGGAGAATCGATGTCAATGTAGACCTTGCCCAAGACGCTATAAGGCAGACATAAAACGGATAGCATGACCACCATGAGCGCAACTAATCTTAGAAAACATCTGCATCTAATATTGCAGTAATTCATGACTGAAACTATAGACCCTTCAATGAAGCTCCCCGCCGCAAGCAGCGGGGTATCTTCATGAGTTATTATTTACATTCGCCGCATGCGGCGGGGAATTCGACCCATGAAGATTAAAGGATTCCCCTCTTCTATCTGAATTCCATTGAATGGAACCTGATACCCACGTCGATATTGTTATCTCTTATTGAGTCCGGCAGAGGAGGAAAAGGGATTGCCTTCTTGATGGCCTTCATAGCGGACTCATCGAAATATCGATTGCTTGAGCGTTTCTCAAAACTCAAATCTACAACATTACCGTTCTTTAGTATCTTCGCCTGTATAATAGCCTCAATGTTCTCCCTTGGTAATATTCCCTGAGGCAGCATCCATTTTCCCTTGATCCTGGACCAGATTAGGCTGTAATAGACGTTCATCTTTGCGTTGGATTCAGCATTATCCGTCTGGCTCGAAGAGCCGGGCGCGTTTATTCCCGTATTCACTTTTCTTCTAATATCCTCGATTGCTCTATCAACGCTGCTAACCTGCTTTCTTTGAGAATCCAACCTTTTGATGGGAACAGCGGGGACGGCATCGGGCCGCTTTTTCAATATAGAAGAATGCTCACCAGGAATCGTTTGATTGATATCTCTCGAAATTGCCGATTGCGCCTTCCTTTCCTGGAGAACTTCAGATAAACTAACGAGGTTAACGGAATAGACGGGACCGAAAGTCCATCTTGGAGAGGGAAGAGATGGTGCAAAGAAAATGACAGACAGCACTACAGTATGAATTAATAGGGATATAGAAATCATACTGTTGAAGCTGATATCATTTTCATCTCGCTCCTTTTGCATCCTGTATCATCCTGCGGAACGTCACCTTGATTCCTCGGGCGCCTCTGTGATCATCCCCAGCCTATCGACACCAGCTTTTCTGACCTCGGACATCACTTCCACGACAAACCCATAAGGAACGTTCTTGTCAGCCCGCATAAAAACTTCTCTATCGATCCTGTTGGCAAAGATGTTTTCCAGCTTTGCACTGAGACCAGTAACAGGAACCTTATTCTTGTTTATAAATATCTCTTTCGCACTGTTAATCGTCAGCACAAGTTTTTCCTCTGTCACATCGATACTCTTCGACTTAACCCGCGGCAGGTTGACGTCTATGCCCATCTGAAGCATGGGAGCTGTCACCATGAAAATTATCAGCAAGACCAGAACGACGTCAACCAGAGGCGTGACGTTTATTTCCGCCAAAAGCTTGCTGCCGCTATTTCTTTTTCTTCCGGACTTCATAAGGAACTCTATTTTCTCGCATAATTTCTTTCAATGATATTTAGTATTTCAGAAGCGAAGTTGTCCATTTCCATGGACATGTTCTTTACAACATTGAGATAGTAGTTGTAGAAAATGACAGCAGGTATAGCAGCAGCGAGGCCGGCGGCAGTAGCTATAAGTGCCTCTGAAATGCCTGGCGCCACGACAGCAAGGGTTGCCGAGCCTCTTGTGCCTATACCCCTGAATGTATCCATAATACCCCAGACTGTTCCGAATAACCCAATAAATGGCGATGCACTCCCTGTTGTTGCCAGGAAGCTGAGTGTACTTTCAAGTCTTGTTGCTTCAGAACTGCATGCTCTGTTCAATGCCCTTTCAACATTATCTATACCCTTCATCTCCAGTTGAAGCAGACTAGATTCATCGGATTCTTTAGGAGATGACGACCCCCTTATGCCCTTGGTTATCTTCACCAGTTCCGTATAGCCGGCCTGAAATACCTCAGCCATAGTTGAATATTTATATTTTTTCGCTTCGGGGAAAATATCGGAGAGCTTATTACTGTTCATATAGGCATCCAAGAACATATCATTTTCCTTTTTTACCTTCTTGATGCTCCTGTATTTCATCAAGATGATAGCCCACGACACTACAGAAAAGAAAAGGAGCAACAGCAGGACAATTTGAACCATCGGTCCTGCATCAAGAATCATCTTGAGAATACTGCCATGAAAATATCCTCCAAGACCAACAGCGGCAACAGAAGAAATCTCTTTCACTTTTTCACTCCTGAATCACTTATTTGCGGTATTACCTGAGTCTGCGACTTGCTACGGGTCATTACGTGTAATGGAAAAAAATGGCCTTGTCAATAGATTTAGGATAACGAGCATTCAAAAGCAGAATAAATTTCCAAAAAACGCAAAACCCAAAAAGCTGACTGGTAAGAATCATTACAAAAATTACGGCACAAAAGATACAACGTCATCGATGGCAGATGAATCACAAAAAATCATGGCCAATCTATCCACGCCGAGGGCAATTCCTGCTGCCCGTGGAATGGAAGCCAGGTCCTGCAGAAAACGCTCCGATATAGGGTAAATCGATTTACCCTTAGAATAACGATATTTGTTCACATTTTCAAATCGTCTATGATGTTCTTGCGGATCTGTAAGCTCAGAACATGCGTTAGCTATTTCTTTCCCTCCCATATACAACTCAAACCGTTCGGCCAACGCGAAATCCTCCTTCTTTTCCTTTGCCAGGGCTGATCCTGAAACCGGATAATCATAGATGAAGGTGGGCTGCGCGAGCCCCAAGTGAGGTTCGATACAGGATACCATGATCTCATCGAAGCAATTTTCCGTCACAGCTTTATCCATCGACATCGGTGCATAGCATGCAAAAGCCTCTCTTACAGATATACTCTCCCATGGTCTTCGCAACCTTATTGCCTTGCCCTGGTAATTAATTACATCCCCACAACCGAGATCACCGGCTACAGAGACGATCAGCTCCTCACATTCTTTCATGAGCTGGCGATAGTCCATGCCCTGGCAATACCATTCCAGCATGGTAAACTCAGGGAGATGGGATGAACCTAGTTCGCCATCACGGAAACACTTGCAGATTTGAAATATCCTTGGATAACCTGTAGCAAGAAGTCGCTTCATATGAAGCTCGGGAGATGTGTGTAAAAACCTACCGCCGCAGGAGATGGCATCAATATGGGCTTCAGGAATAAGGGTAGGAATCAAATGGGGGGTCTCCACCTCCAAATAATCCCTGCTCGTAAAAAAATCGCGGATCGCACGGATCATCCTGGCACGCCTCCATAAAGTTTCCCGCTTCTTTGCCAGTCTCCCGTCTTCTTCCATCGGCGTTTCAATCCTTGACCCTGGTTAGATATTCGCCGCTTCGTGTATCAACCCTGATCTTCTCACCTTCTTCAATGAAAGGAGGAACCTGTATCTGATACCCTGTTTGCAGAGTTACCGGCTTCGTCTTGCCTGATACCGAATCACCCTTAGCCCATGGGTCAGCTCGTATGACAACAAGATCAACGAAATTCGGCAGGCTCACTTCCAGAGGCTTATCCTCGAAAAAGAGGATTTCTACCTCCAAGTTATCAATAAGGAAATTTTTCGCCTCCCCAACTTGATCTTCAGTGAGAAAGACCTGCTCGTAACTTTCGCTATCCATGAAGCAGTATTTTCCCTGTTCCTGATACAGGTACTGCATTTTTTTCTGCCGGAGATCTGCTGGCTCGAAAGTATCTGCGGAACGGAATGTCCGTTCAAACTGCGCCCCCGTAATCATATTGCGTAATTTGGACCTGTATAGAGCCTGGCCTTTTCCGGGTTTGACAAAGTTGAACTCGGTAACGATATAAGGCTCATTGTCAATCTTGATCCGCAGACCTTTTTTCAAATCGCTTGCACTATACATGTAGCATTTTTTCTCCTTTCATTCTAAATGATGGATCTACTAATTCACTTCCCCTGTCCTGTCAAAAATATGGTTGTCCGTCTCACGGGCCATTGCGCGAAAAGGAGACCCGGGATAAAGGGGACATTTCCCTTTGCCTCCCGGGATATCAAATACATATTGCGGCACACAAAGTCCCGATATATTTCCCCATAATTTCTCCATGATCTTTATGCCTGACCGTATTTCGGCGCGAAAATGATCCGTACCTTTTACTGGATCACATTGAAACAGATAATAAGGCCTGACAGATATCCGTTGAAGGCCGTAGAAAAGATCCCTCAGGGTTTCGTAGTTGTCGTTGATGCCCCGAAGCAGGACAGATTGATTTGATACGGGGATTCCCGCCTCAAGTATCATTTCACAGGCATGCGCCGCCTCCGGCGTAATTTCATTCGGATGATTGAATTGGGTATTGAACCAAACTGGACGGTGCTTGCGCAACACGTTACACAGTTTACGAGTAATCTTCATGGGCATAACTACGGGTATACGGCTCCCTATGCGCAGCACCTCCACATGGGGAATAGAACGCAAAGATCCGAGAAACCAATCCAGGATACTGTCTTTCACAGTAAGGGGATCACCTCCCGAAACGATGACTTCTCGAATATGCTTCGTCTTAGCCACATAATCAACCATGCGCTCCAGGTATCCTGTATTCTCTCGGTTTCCGTCTTTCCTCCATATTCGCTTGCGGTTGCAGTGTCGACAATATGTTGCACACATATTTGTGACGATTGTTACGCAGCGGTCGCGATAACGATGCACGAGACCTGAAACAGGCATGTCCCGTTCTTCTTCGAGAGGGTCTGCCACGCCGCCGAGCGAAAAATTTATTTCCCTTTCATCAGGGAAACTCTGACGACGAAGAGGGTCGTTTTCGTCCGCCGTATTCATCAGAGAAAGATAATAGGGAGTCACACTAAATGGATAAAACCTGGCCACGGTTCCGTATTTCTTGAGGGCCGCCGGCGTCTTCTTCAGGACTGCGGCCAATTGACGAATAGTACGTATGCGATTCCTGTATTGCCACTCCCAGTCATGCCACTCCTTCGACGAGACTCCTGGCCACGGGCTTATGGAGATGGTACTGTTTCTTGATTCCATGGGTTACAATGCTTCAAATAACGTTTATTGACAAGCCGCTTTTCATCGTTGAATTCTATAGCATCAAACATTGATTATTACAAATTAGATTCCCAAAATTTCACCTGAAGATACATGTTTGAGAATCAGCACCCGAGAAATATTCTCTATCCTTGCATTATACCTTGAGCTGATGCATGTGGAAGTGAAGGCGATATTTATTGGCATTGCATATTAGTCAGAAATAGGTAATAATTGAAGCATATTAATTTCAGGAATGCAGCACGGGCTATCCGTAAACAATGCGGGATATATTGAAGCTGGTGAAAAGGGAGGAAATCACAAGGCGGATAATATTGCCCAAAGCACTTGCAAGAGGCTGCAGAAAGGGGAAAACAGAGAACATCACCGCATGTGCAGGTGTTGTTCGATGTGATTATCACGAGCACGCAGAAGAATTCATTAAATCGGCCAGTGATGCCATTTCTATGAGTAAGAAAGAATCAAAAGGAAAATAATCAAAAGATGCACTTTTGCCAGCCCGAGATATCTTTTGAGCCCTGGGTACAGGCCTTAGTATGGATTTCTTTGTTCAAGACCAAGAACGACGCTCCGGCGCCGCGGTGCGGTACGGTCAACGGGAAAACTCACGTGCCCTATCTTTCGAGATTCCTTTGATCCGTCATGACAGGAAATATTTTTAGAAGGAGAACAATCTATGAAATCGTTGTCGAAGGATGAACTGAAAGCTTTGATGATCAAACAGAAAGGTCCTTGCATTTCACTGTTTATGCCCGCCTATCGTGCTGGCGCTGAAATCCAGCAAAATCAAATTAGATTCAGAAATTTGCTTCGTGAAGCCGAGGAAAAACTGGTCGCCAATGGGCACCGCTCCCCAGAGGCAAAAGCATTACTTGAACCTGCTCAGGGACTCTTGGGTAACGTCCTTTTCTGGCGGCAACAAAGCGGAGGTCTCGCCATATTTCTATCTGCCGATATATTCCGTTACTACCTACTGCCCATAAATCTTGATGAACTGATAGTCGTCGCTGACCGGTTCCACGTCAAACCTCTTCTGCCAGCACTGAGCGGCGATGGGCGTTACTACATTTTAACCCTGAGCCAAAAAGGGAGCCGCCTCTATGAGGGAACAAAACAGAACATCAGAGACATCGAACTTGGAACAATTCCCAAGAGTCTTGCCGAGGCCCTTCAGTATGATGAGTTGGAAAAGCAAATCCGCTTCTATAGAGGAGCGCCAATGGGCGGTGACCGCGGATCTACGATTTCGGGGGGCGGAGCCGAACTCTATGATGTAAAGGAGGACATTTCAAAATATTTCCGCCAGATCGACAGGGGCTTACATGACCTCCTGAGAGATGAACGGGTGCCTCTGGTGCTCGCTGGCGTCGATTATCTGTTCCCGATTTACAGAGAAGTGAATACGTATCCTTATCTTATGGAAGAAGGAATTCCTGGAAATCCCAAAGGAATAAGTACGGAACAATTGCATAAACTGGCATTGGAGATTGTAAGACCTTATTTTCAAAAAGCTGAAAATGACGCAATCGCCCAATACCGGCAATCTTCCGGTACGGGATTGACTTCCAGGGACATTAAGGAAATTATTCGTGCCGCGTGTGATGGCCGGGTTGGTTTACTGTTTATCGCCACAGGACACCGGCAATGGGGCATTTTTGACGCGGAATCGAAGGATGTGCAATTACACCAAAAGATGGAACCCGGCAGTGAGGACCTGTTAGATTTTTCTGCGATCCAGACTCTGTTGAATGGCGGCACTGTTTACTCGCTTCCTCAGAACAAAATGCCTGATGATAAACCAATCGCGGCTGTATTTCGTTATTGAAACGAATAATATGACGTCTCCATTCATCTTGAACGTATTTCTCATATGGATTTGCAGGATCGCAAAGTAAGTGTTGCACGGCTTTCCGTGCTGTCAAATACCGCTCTTGTAGCCATGAAGATCGCTGTCGGGCTCATGATTGGATCGGTGTCTATCATGTCTGAAGCGATCCATTCCGGAGTAGACCTTGTGGCTTCCCTGATCACCACATTCTCCGTCAGCAAATCCAGTATCCCTGCCGATGTGAAACACCCCTTTGGTCATGGAAAAGTTGAAAATATTTCCGGCACTATTGAGGCGTTGCTCATTTTTGTGGCGGCCATCTGGATCGTCTATGAGGCCATCAAGAAACTCCTGAATCCAGAGCCGATTGAATACGTCAGTTGGGGCGTGGGGGTGATGTTAATTTCAGCTCTGGTTAATATAGTCGTATCGAAAATGCTTTTCAAGGTGGCAAAAGAAACCGATTCCATCGCTCTGGAGGCTGATGCCTGGCATTTGCGCACCGATGTGTACACGTCCGCGGGTGTGATGGCAAGCCTTGCCCTGATCTGGATGGGTCACCGTATTTCGCCTGGCACCAATCTTTACTGGCTGGACCCTGTCGCTGCGATCGCCGTTGCCCTGTTGATTTTAGGTGCCGCATATAGGCTTACTCTTCAATCAGCGCAGGATCTGATGGATGTAAAGCTTCCCGCAGACGAGGAGGCCTGGATCCGCCAGTTGATAATGACACGCCAGCCTGTTATCCATGGCTTTCATCAATTGCGCACACGCAAGGCGGGAAATTTCCGCTTCGTTGACTTCCATATTAAAGTTGATCCTGCCATGTCTGTCGAGGACTCACACCGCATCACCGATGAGTTATCCAGAAGCATAGAAAGTCACTTCCTCAATACGAGTGTCACGGTTCATATCGAACCCTGCGACGGCAGATGTGATGACGATTGTCTATCCGGATGCCTGCTGCCGGAAAATGAGCAGAAGGCCGTGATGCAAAAGAACCGGCGAGTCTAACAAGATAAGGTACACTCTATCAGAGATGTAATCAGCCCTTATATATAAACCTTTCAAACAATTTGTGGAAAGGTGTCCAGTGTGAATCGTCATCGGATTCCTGGATGAATTCCTGGAAGGCATTAACCTTGGCATCAAGATCATCAATGAAATGCACTATCAATGCCTCCGGCGTCTTCGGACGCTTTGGCGAACCGAATTCCTGAGTACCGTGATGACTCAATATTAGATGGCGGAGCTCCATGGCGAGTTGCGTGGGAAAGCCTTCCACGGCGCTAATCCTGGCATCCAGCATCTCCAGACCGATCACGATATGCCCGATCAGTCTGCCCTCATCGCTGTAGTCAAACATTCTGTCATACGTATATTCATAAATCTTGCCTATGTCATGGAGTATCCCCCCGGTTATGAGAAGGTCCCTGTTGATTCCCTGGTAATGCTTAGTTACCTGATCGAGCAGGCGTATGACTGAGAGGGTGTGTTCAAGGAGGCCTCCGATGTAAACATGATGAAAACTTTTTGCAGCGGGAGCCTTTTTGAACAATTTCGCCACCTCGCCGTCATGGAAGAATAAATGTAACAGCTCCCTCAAGCAGGGCGTTTCGATTTGCTCGACAAAGGCCATCAGATCGGAAAACATCACATCGATGTCTCCTTTTGCAGCAGGCAGATATTCGGCTATGTCGACGGCAGAGCCATCAACCTTCCTGACACCCGTTATTGAAAGTTGAACGGTGCTTCTAAAGCTGACTGCCCCTCCCTGTGCCTTAATCACATCCCCCTTGCTGAAGAGTTTGTCCCACTCGATTGCATTCTCCCAGATCTTTCCGTCAACCTCCCCTGTTTTATCCTTGAGACGTACATTCAGATAAGGAGTTCCCTTCTGAGAGAAGGCAAGATTCTTCTCCGTCACAAGAAATGACTCGTTCACTTTCTCACCGGGCTTTATATCTTTGACATAAACACTCTTACTCTTCATATTCATGTTCGCACCTGCCATTATAAGTCGCCATTTACTCACTTCTCTCTCAAGATGCGATGATCACCCGCCCTGATAGTCAGCTTTGTTATATCAAAGTACTCCATCAACGGTATGATAAATTTTCTTGAAAGACCGGTCAACTCTTTCAAACTTGCCGGTGTAGCCTTTCCATCCCTCACGAGAAGGTTCTTATAGTCTTCCCGGAGCCTGGTTAAGACCTCTTTATGAAAGTAGAGATCCTCATTTATCTTTACCAGAGAACCTT
>Ga0315294_10008819_pt1 | contig 11071 bp, 10 predicted proteins | sample YL17G13_40_MG_FD_203626 | JGI IMG/M metagenome (GOLD analysis project Ga0315294, IMG submission 203626) | Sediment microbial communities from Yellowstone Lake, YNP, Wyoming, USA - YL17G13_40 | ecosystem: Environmental > Aquatic > Freshwater > Lake > Sediment | place: USA: Wyoming | collected... | reverse complement strand
AGCTCAGCTATTTTCTTTTCTGCATAATCAAAATGATCTAAAGCAAGATTTATGCCTTGTTTAATATCAGCATGCTGCATTACAAATCTTATGGCATTCCTCAAAGCAGGCTCTGTTGGCCTCAAAGAAATAAGCTTGTTAATAGCCGCCTTGTCATGCTTTAAAAGAAGTGCATTTACAGCAGCTTTTGCTACAGCTCTTGCACCTTGAATCTTTACCTCTTTTATATCTTTACAGATTTTATCGAATCTGTCCATATCAAATACAAAGAGAAGTAATATATAAAGATTTTGTTATGTTACTAATTGTTAAAGATTTGGTGACAGTCTATTAACTAAGATTTTGTTAGTTTATTCCTCATACGCTGGCTTACCCTTATTTCAACTCAAAACATTTTTAAATTGGTATCTCCTGAAAGAAAGATGTTAGAATCATTGATTAATCCAAAAAAAGCAGAGAGGCGCCCATGGGAAATGTTCTTTATAGGTTTGTTTTATGCTCTATTCTCTATTATTTTTGTTAATTGGATGTTTGCAAGAGATCCTGTATTTGGAAATAGCACAAGCCTTTTAATAATAACATTTACGGTAATGCTGAGCATACCTTTTATGTTCTATACTATCAAATTTGAAGAAAAAAAAGATGAAGAAATTGAAAAAGAAAGAATTTTGATAAGAGAGCATGGAAAAGCACTGCTTGCATTCACCTTCTTATTCTTAGGCTTTCTTGTAGCTTTTTCTCTTGCTTATGTGATACTGCCGCAAAATGTTGTCAGTAAAAATTTTGAGTTACCAATAAAGCAGTATTGCACCATAAATTCTCCTGGAAACGTCGAAGGCTGTATAACAGAGCAGCTCGGTGTTGGAATTACTGGTGAGGCTTCTGGAATAACCGGGCAGGCAACAGGGTGGAACAGAGTTATGGACATATTCAGCAATAATATGTATGTTTTGATTTTCTGTTTGATATTCTCTCTGGCTTTTGGTGCTGGTGCTATCTTTATATTAACATGGAATGCCAGCGTAATAGCATCTGCTATTGGCTCACTTTCAAAAGCATCTTTGACCCAGTTTCCAGCTGCATTTTTTAAGTATATGATTCATGGTCTTCCAGAAATAGGGGCATATTTCGTTGCTGGACTTGCTGGAGGCATTATTTCCATGGCAGTTATAAGACACGATGTAAAAGAAGCTAAATTCTGGTATATCCTGCAAGATTCTATCGACTTGATAATCTTGTCTGTGGTAGTATTGTTTGTTGCTACATTAATCGAGGTGTTTATAACACCTTTAATCTTCTAATATTAAGAAATGGTTAACTTTTTAAATTCTCATTTGGTTTAATAAAGCATGGCAGAGAATGAAGAGGTTATAGATCTAAGCAAAGCAAAAAAGTTTTTTTCAGGAATCTTCAATAAAAAAGAAGGGAGAAAAGGAGAAGCAATAAAAGAAAAAAGTAGCGAAGAAGCTATTTCTGTAAACTGGAAGAATGTTAAAGATTTTCTTGTTAAAAATAAAATTCTATTATTGCTAATAATACCCCTCTTTTTGTCTGTTTATTTCAGAATGTACCCTTCTTATTTGCCAATTACAGATGATTGGGCAAAAGATGCTGTTTATAATAGCATAGAGTCTAATGTAGTCCAACAAATTGACATACAGTATCCTGATTTGCTTGTTGCTAATAAAAAAACAATTGTCGATAAAGAATTTCAGAAGGTAATCCAAGATCAAAAATCCCAAATAGATCAACAGATTAAAGGGACATCGGATTATTTCAAATCACAGCTAAAGGATGAAAAGGGAGACACTTATCTTATAGGCATTGACTCTTATTTCTGGCTTGGTGCAGCTAATAATTATATAAAAAATGGCAATTTAGGCACAGATGTTATTAATGGCCAATCAATGAATATGCTTAGAAACGGGAAGAGAGGACGTGCTGCACCTACTGAAACAGCGCTCCCTTATTCTGAAGCATATGTTTACAAAATTTTGAAAATTTTTAATCCAGATATTTCAATGATGTATGCTTGCTTCCTTACACCTATAATTCTTATGGCTCTTTCAATAATTCCTACATTTTTTATAGGAAGAAAATTTGCTGGTAATATGGGTGGTTTCTTTGCTGCAACTACCCTAGCTATACAACCATTCCTTATAGGGAGATTATCCGAACCCGACACAGACATATTCCAGATTTTCTTTCCGTTAATGATATTATGGATGTTTGTTGAATCTGTAGAAGCAAAAAATGAGAAAAAAGGTTTTATTTTTGCTGCAATAGCAGGACTTCTTTGCGGGCTTTATAGCACGGCTTGGAAAGGATGGTGGTATGTATTTGACTTTATTGTTGCAGCTACTTTCATTTATCTTGTTTATTGCTTAATCTGCCATAAAAAAGAGATAAAAGAAAAAGGTGTATTTGAGTATTTTAAACATCCTGAAATAAAAAATACCGCTATTGTTGGCTTGATATTTATAATAACCTCTTTTATCCTAGTATCTTTGCTATGGGGCTTTAATTCTGTTATGCAACCAATAAGTGGGCCTTTGGCATTTATAGTGCTTAAAGATGTGGGCATAACAACAATATGGCCAAATGTTATGACCACAGTAGCCGAGTTTAATGAAGTTCCTACAGAGCAGATAATTTCAATGATGGGCGGAACACTCTTTTTCCTAATAGCAATAGCAGGTATTTTCTTGACAATGTTTAGGAAAAGACATGGAAAATTTGATATAAAATATGCTGCTTTGTTTACAATATGGTTTATAGCCTCAGCTTATGCTTTTACTAAGGGAACGAGGTTTGCTTTGCTTCTTGTCCCCGCATTTGCTATTCCTTTTGGCATAGCCCTTGGGACAGCCTACTATTATTCAACAAAACTTCTAATAAAATCAAATATTAAAAAGGGTATTGCAAGCATGATAGTTATAGTAATCTTAGGCTTATTATTCATAGCTCCTATTAACAGTGCTCATGCTGCTGCAAAAAGTGCTATTCCAAGCATGAATGATGCATGGTATGATTCGCTTACAGCAATAAAAAACAACTCAACAGATGCTATAATAACCTCATGGTGGGATTTCGGGCACTGGTTTGTCACAATTGGGGAAAGACGCGTTACTTCTGATGGTGCTGATCAAGGAATGAGAATACATTGGGTTGGTAAAACATTATTGACAGACAATGAAGAAGAATCAATAAACATATTAAAAATGTTGAACTGTGACCAGGATTATGCCTATCAAAAACTGTATGATTACACAAATGACTCGTTTTTATCAGTCAACATAATTTATGAGATGATATCGAAAAATAAGGAAGATTCAAGAAAGGTCTTACAAGAAAAAACAAATCTTTCAGAAGAGCAAATTGAAGATGTGCTTAAATCAATATATTGCGATAACCTTCTTGAACAATTTTATATAACATCAGATGATATGGTGGGGAAAGCAGGAGTATGGGGCCATTTTGGTTCATGGGACTTCAAAAGGGCTTCTATGTATAACACAGTCAAAGGAAAAACCCAAGAAGAAGGCACTAGAATATTAAAAGAAAATTTCAATTTAAGTGATAATGAAGCATTCACAACATATTATGAAATACAAAAAGAAAAAGCTGACGCATGGGTTTCTGGTTGGCCCGGTTATTATTCTGATTTAACTGATTGTACAACAGTAAATGATACCATTTATTGCCAAAATGGTTTGATATTCAATGAGACTACAAATGAAGCATTTGTACAAACACAACAAGGGTTATTACAACCCAAGTCAATAGTGTACCCTATAAAGAATAATAAGGGAGAAGAGGATATTTTTGAAAAAGTATATTCAGAGAGCACAGCATCTTATTCTGCAGCGCTTATACCTCCCACAAAATTGGGGGAGGATTTCAAGAGTGTAATAATGGACCCATTACTTGCTAATAGCATGTTTACAAGATTGTATTTCTTTAAAGGCCGCGGATTAGAACATTTTGAATTATTCCAAGATAAAACCTCATTTAATGGAAATAAGATAATTATCTGGAAAGTCAAATTCTAGTTATTAAAATGGCTGAAATTAAAAAAAGCAATAAAAAAAATATCTGGGTAGTGATTCCAGCTTATAATGAAAGCAAAAATATATCTAATGTACTTAAAAAAGCAAAGAGATATGCTCAAAATATAGTTGTTGTAGATGATTCTTCTAAAGATAACACATATAATCTAGCAAAAAAAGAGGGAGTTATTGTATTAAGCCATATTGTTAATCTAGGGAAAGGGGCCGCATTAAAGACAGGCTGTGATTTTGCCATAAAAAAAGGTGCTAAAATCTTAGTGGCAATGGATGCTGATGCTCAGCACGATCCTAATGAGATCCCTAATTTTTTAAATGCCTTAAAGGGAAATGATGTTGTTTTAGGATACAGGAGATTTCATAAAAAAATGCCTTTAATATTCAGATTTGGTAATTTATTTATTAGCAAAACAACAAAGTTTTTATACGGCCTAAACTTAAGAGACACACAGTGTGGTTATAGATCTTTTACATCTGATGCTTATACAAAAATGAGATGGGACGCTTTAGATTACAGCATGGAAAGTGAGATGATAGCAAACATAGGGAAGTATAAATTTAGATATACTGAAATACCTGTTCCAACAATCTACTCTGAAAAGCATAAAGGAACAACTTTTTTAGATGGGATTAAAATTGTTATAAACATGATATTTTGGAGGTTGTCTAGATAAAAAATGATAGCAGGAGTACAAATAATTGGTTTTTTATTCGGGTTATTTATGATTTATCTTACCTTCTTGTATTATAAAAGAAAAGAGTATAATACAAAGGCTTTTGGTGCATGGATGTTTGTATGGGTGTTCTTTTTATTGATAGTTGCTTTTCCTACAATGATTTATGGACTTATGGAGACTCTTAAAGTTCAAAGAACAGCTGATTTTTTTGTGATGGCAGGGTTTTTATTTTTTGCTCTTATAATTTTTTATTTATTTGTATCTGTCAAGCATATGCAAAAAAATGTTGAAAAAATAGTGAGAAAGCTTGCGATAGAAAGCGAGAGATAAAATGAATATCCTTTTTGTTCTAGAAAATTATGCTCCGCATATTGGAGGGGTTGAAATTTTATTCAAAAATTTAGCTGAAGGGCTTGTGAAGCAAGGTCATGATGTGGATATAGTAACTCACAAACTTAAAGAAACAAAAAAATATGAAGTAATAAACGGAGTAAAAATACATAGAGTGAGGTGTTTTCATACTCGTTATTTATTCACCTTCTTTTCTATACCTCAAGTATTTAAACTATCAAAAGAAGCCGATGTAATAAATGCTACAATATTTAATTCAGCATTCCCGGCATGGGTTGCTTCCAAAATAAGGAAAAAACCTTGCATTCTTACTGTTACTGAAGTTTGGAGGGGATTGTGGAATAAGCTAAGTGGTATGGGATGGTTTAATGCAAAAATACATGATTTGCTTGAGAGGGTTATCTATTTTTTTAAATATGACCATTATGCATGTATATCCCAGTCTACACAAAAACAGCTCTTATCAATTGGCATTAATAAAAACAAAACTTCTGTAATTTATCCTGGCATAAACTATGATTTATTTGATCAAAAGAAGTATTCAAAAGAAAAAATAAGGAAAAAACTTGGCTTGAAAGGTTTTATTTATATGTTCTATGGCAGACCTGGAATAAGCAAAGGCCTGGAGTATCTGATTAAAGCTGTTCCAAGAGTTTCTGAAATAATCCCAAATTCAAAGCTTCTTGCAATAGTAAGCAAAGACAAAACATATACAAAAGGATATAATTCTATTCTAGAATTAATAAAAAAATTAAAAATTCAAGATAAAATCTTGCTTCTTGATCCTGTCCCTTATGCTGAATTACCAAATTATCTTAAAGCCTCTGACTGCGCCGTAGTTCCAAGCTTGACAGAAGGCTTCGGCTTTACTGCTGCTGAAAGCTGTGCAATGAATGTTCCTATTGTAGCAAGCAATGCAGGCTCCTTGCCAGAGGTTGTTTCGGGAAAATATGTTTTAGTAGAACCTGCAAATTCTGAAGCAATAGCAAAAGGGGTTGAACTTGTATACAGGAGCAAAGTAAAAAATAAAGGTAAGAAAATATTCAGGTTGGATGACAATATTGAGGGTTATTTCAAGGTTTATAAGAAGCTAATTAAGAAAAATTAAATCTAAGAATAGAACAATTATTCTTTGTCTTCTTTATTTTTCTTTAGCTTTGGATAATATCTGTTAAAGGCTATGCCTATTGCCATTAACAAAACAAAACTTGTAACTATTGCAATTTTCATGGATGAAAATATCATCCCAAGATAATGTGAAATAGTCGGGAAGATTCCGATACCAAGAAGCAAGGAAAAAATCGCTTTTTCTTCAACTGAGATGTCAAAATTGCTTAGGATAATATAAAAAGGCAGAAAAAAAAGTAAGGAAAATCCAAGAATCACCCTTGCGCCCATTATTCCAAATAAGATAAACATGAATACAACTAGAATTACCGATAAGATTGCAATCGGCTTTAGTTCATCAATCAACTTTGAATATTTTGATTCCATTTTCATCATAAACTGGATTTTGTTTGGTATTGCTCTTTTCCCATTCCTGCAGATAAGACATTGCTTGCTTTGCCTGTTCATTATTCACCATATAAAATGAGTAATCAATGAGTATATAATCTGTTTTGTTAATATTTTGGTCTTTTTCAGGTATAATATTCAGATTGTCAAATATGCCAAGCCTTCCTGAAACCGCTTCCAGCCATGCCCTGAGCGGAAATGTAGGAGTTCCTACATACATTATTCCAGCATCTTGAGGGAGATTATCATTAATCCAATTGGCTGCCAAAAATTCTGCAGAATTTAACCTCATCCCTTCACCATAAGTATATTTAAGCTGCTCATATGTTGGCTGGGCATTTATTGAGAAAATAAGTATTGCAGCAATAACAATAAGGGTGTACTTCATTATATTCCTTGAATTTTCATTCACCTTTACAAAAGACGAGATTATATTTGGAATTGAAGTTATGCCAATAGCTATCAATGAGTAAAATATTATTGATTCTGTATAAAAGAATCTTATTACTTTTTCAAGATGAATGCCTATAACATCTGTATGAAGGAACACATAAAGGGATGCGATTGTGCTTAGCATCAGCAAATCTCTTCTGTTTCTTCTTAACACAAGAAAAATTATCCCGATGATTAAAAAAGGCAAAACCCAGTAGCTGTAATAAATGCTCTTAAAGGAAAAAAGGAAGGGTGGATATGCCCCCGTAACATCCTGCGGGAAATCATACCATTTGAAAATCCTTGAAATGCCGCCGTAGGTAACATTTTGTTTTAAAGTTACTTCATTAAAAGCCATGTCTGGATTGTTATACAATCCCAAATCATAAAATACCCTTTGAAAATTTGATGTTGCTTGTTGTGGAGCAAATGCAAAAATCACAAAAAACAATAAAAATATCCCTATAACAAGAGTTTTGATGTTAAATGGTATTTTTCTTTCTTTTATCGCAATTGCTATTATATAAATGACAATCATTCCTATGCACAAAAAGAAAATTGCGGCATGAAACAAGAACTGCAAAGCCAATAAAACAGAAGTCAAGTACAGATAAAGCGGCTTTTCCTTTTTATCCTTCTCCAAAAAAGAATTAATGTATTCATAAGAAGTGTAGAGTATTGCCGGAATAAATGCAAAGGCTATTGCTGTTGCCCACTGACCCCATAAATAAGTAAGCCTGTCTCTCATGGAAAACACAAAAAACAAGAGCGCTAGCATTGCTGTTGCAGGACCAAACAGTTTCCTCAACAAAAAATAAAAAGAAAAGAAAACAAGAGAGCATGCAATTGCAAGATATAAATAAAAAGGAACAACCCTTCCCCCACCAACAATTTCTGTTATTCCCAAACCAGTATAAAATTGCGGAGGATAAGATGGGAATCCTTGTTTGTAGTCTACATCAAAACCAAGGAGAGTATTGGCAGGGGGAGCCTGTAAAAGCGGCTTGTCTTTTAGATATATCTTGTCAGCCATTGTGAAATGGATAGCAGCATCTGGTTCTCCATAAGGAATCTGCTGCTTCTGAAAAGGCAATGTCCATAAATACAACATTCCAAGATAAAGAATTATCAGGACGATAAATTCTATTTTCAACCCACTATTCTTAATCTCTTTTTCTTTGTTAATCATTTTTTATTTTTCTATGGCCTTTTTTCTTAATTTCACAAAATAGACAAAAGATGCAGTGAGCCAATAAAGATTTTGGATTATAGCTAATAGCAAGATCATCAGAGAAAGATTGTTTATAGCGAGAAAAAAGAAAAGGGCAAATATTCTTGTTCCTCTTCCTATTATTAGAAATCTCAAAAAACCAGATTGATTTGTTAGGTTCTTTGTGTTATCCATGCTTTCCTTGCTGTTTCCACTTAATATTGTAACACCCATCGTGAAAGTCATGTATACTCCAAAAAGCAAGATAAAGCCAGTCATCCACATTCCCCCAATATTATAGCATATTCCGAAGATGAGCATAGCATCAATAATCCTATCAAAGAGGCTATCTGAGAAATCTCCTATTTTTGAGGTTATCCCTTTTATTCTTGCTAACCCTCCATCTACCCTGTCAAAAACAAATGAAAGGAAAAATAATAATACAACTAACATTGGATAGATACTCAAAGCCAACAATACAGAAGCGGTAATTCCAAGAAAAAAAGAGAAAAATGTCACCATATTTGGTGTTATATTTGTTAGTGAAAGGGGTTTTAAAAGCAATGAAGCAACCTTAACGACTATCCAGTCAACAATTGGATTTTCTGTGCTTTGCCTGTTAACATATCCACTTTTGATTTTATTTTTAGATAGAATCCTTTTTTTCATTTTAATTTTTGATAAACTATTTTTATTGTAACTCCTGCAAAAAGATATTTCAAAAAAGTATAATCTATGACACTTGAAGGCAAAAGATTGCAGAAAAAAGCCATAATCCTTTGATAAATAACAAATATCTTCCTACTGAAAGAAACTTCCCTGTCAAGCTTATGATAATAGAATTTTGACTCAACGACTCTTACATTCCTTGAAACACCATAATCTTCCCTTTCTGCAAAATTCTTTAGAGAGTTAATTGTATACCCTCTTTTATGATAAAGATTATCCCAGCAGGATGTTTCATTTCCAACTTGAATTTCAATCCTGCCACCTGGTTTTGTTATCCTTATTAAATCTTCCATTAGAGGAATAGGATTTGTAAAATCTTCAAGAACATAGCCGCAATAGATATAATCAAAAGTATTATTTTTGAAAGGCAATGGAAGATTATTCAAATCATGAACAACATCTGCACCCTTCTTGTTATGGCTATCTAAGTTTATCCACCCTTTTCTGATGTCCCTTCCAGCTCCTACATTAAGCCTTTTCATTGTGTCAACCTCTTGTATGTTACCTATTCTGTCAGATAGGTATTTAAATCTTTTTTTACATCAATAAATATGGTTAATTATAGATATGTAAGCAAGGAAAAAACATGCTCTTTTGACAAAATCATGCCTTGCAGCAATCAAAAAACAGATGTTTCTGTTATTCTCCCAACCTATAATGAAAAAGAGAATATAACAAGGTTAATCCAAAGAATATCAAAAGCAATTTCCAAAACAAAATTCAGCTTTGAGATTATTGTTGCTGATGATAATTCTCAAGATGGAACAGGAGAAATAGTTGACAAGCTTGCAAGAAAAACAAAAACAGCAGTTGCTTTGCATAGATATAAAAAAGGAAATATTTTTGAGGCAATTAAAGATGCAGTAAAAGTATCAAGAGGAAGGATTATTGTAATTATGGATGCTGATTTTTCACATCCCCCTGAAAAAATCCCAGAATTGCTCGAGTATGTAGGCGACTATGACCTAGTTTCTGGCTCTAGATTTGTAAAAGGCGGAGATGTTATATCAACAAGCCAAAGAAGCAAGTATTATACTGTGCTATTAAACACTTTCTGCAGATTTGTTCTTGGCTTGAAAGAAAGAGATTTGACGGGCGGGTTTCATGCTATTAAAAAAGAAAAATTCAATGAGCTTAAATTTAGATATCCTGCAATTTGGGGTGAATTTGACCTTGAACTGTTATATAAAGCTGAAAAGCAGGGGTTTAAGATAAAAGAAGTGCCTTTTACCTATATCTTCAGAAAAGCTGGAAAATCCAAAGCTACAAACTTGCTTCAATATGCATGGGTATATTTTTCCAGGACACTTCAGCTGCTCTTTTTTAGGTAGATAATTAAAAAGGTATTTAAAAGAAAAAAATAATCTATCAAGAAATGAAAGTTGCATTAATCCAACCTAACACAAAAACTATACAGGGTACAACAATACCTCCTTTTGGTTTGATGTACATTGGGAGTATTGCCAAAGAAATGGGGCATAAAATCAAGATATTTGATAGGAATCTGGATTTTTTTACATTTACTAAGCTTAAAAAGTTTAATCCGGATTTGGTAGGCATTTCAGGGTTTACAGGCCCTTGCTTAATGGATGTAATTAACATTGCTAAACAAGTAAAAAAAATGTTTGGTCAATCATTCCCAGTATTAATGGGTGGTGTGCATGCAACAGTTTTGCCAGAGCAAACTCTCGAAAATCCCTGTATAGATTATGTTATAATGGGAGAGGGGGAATATACTTTTCTAGAATTTCTTAAAACGCTAGAACAGGGGGGTGATATGACTAAAGTTAAGGGGGTTGGTTTTAAAAAAAAGGGGGTTATTACTATTAATGAAAGGAGACCCTTGATAGAAAATTTGGATAAGTTGCCTTTACTAAATTGGAACTTTGTAAATTATAAAAAGTATTTTCGTTTTGATGTAACTCTTATCACCTCCAGGGGCTGCCCTTATAGATGTGGATTCTGTTATAACATGAAATTTAATGAAGGAAGATGGAGGGGGATGAGCGCCAAAAGAGTTATTCAAGAGATAAAGGCAATAGAAAAATTAACTAATAATAAAAACTTGGGGTTTCATGATGATAATTTTA
>Ga0315294_10008816_pt1 | contig 11071 bp, 13 predicted proteins | sample YL17G13_40_MG_FD_203626 | JGI IMG/M metagenome (GOLD analysis project Ga0315294, IMG submission 203626) | Sediment microbial communities from Yellowstone Lake, YNP, Wyoming, USA - YL17G13_40 | ecosystem: Environmental > Aquatic > Freshwater > Lake > Sediment | place: USA: Wyoming | collected... | reverse complement strand
TTCCTTCCTTATCCTTGCTACCGACGGCCTAATTCATTATCCCGAAAGCGGAGACGAAAAGGCTCTTGCCAGAAAGGTTTTAACTCTCTTTCAGAAAGAGAGTTTGGAAGCGGTTCTGGCAGAAACAAGAAGAATCGAAGAAAGAGAGAAAGGCAAAAGCTACGCTGATAAAGGCGAGGCAACAGCTATTGCTATAGAATTCTCGTCATAGAATTCGGAGGTAAACCTTCTTTGACGAACAAAAATCCTCGTTGGGATACCAGCGAGGAATTTTTATTTAAATAACCCCAATTATTGAAATAATTTGAAAATTGTTTTTATAATTATCTTTATGTCCAGCCAGAAAGAACGATTTTTAACGTATTCTATTTGAAACCTGATTTTCTCTGGCCTTATTTTTTCCATATAAGTTTTTTCTGGATCAGGGCTTCCCTTGAGAATATCGCCTTCGTGAAAATTCAACAAAGATGCAAGATCTGTCATGCCCGGCCTTATAGCCAAAATAATCTTTTTTTCTTCTTCTGTCATCATATCAACATACAAAGGAACCTCTGGCCGCGGCCCAACAAGACTCATCTCGCCCTTTAGCACATTAATAAGCTGGGGTAGCTCATCAAGCTGAAATTTTTTAAGAAAAGGCCCAATCTTGGTTAACCGCGGGTCATCTGCTGCTGTTGAGGGCCCTCCTTTTTCTTCAGCACCAACTATCATTGATCTGAATTTGTAAATCCTAAAATTCCTGCCGTCCTTCCCTACTCTCTCGCCCCTAAAAAAAACCGACCCTTGCGAGGATACTCTGACTAAAATAGCAATTAAAAATAACAAAGGAGATGCTATCGTTAGACCAAAAAGAGAAAACATAATGTCAAAAAGACGTTTTATCATAATATTCAGTTTCTATTCTTTTTTGTTTTACTTGTCTTAAATTTTTTCCGAATAAAAATTCAATAAGAACAAAACGTCTTTTTTAAGATTCCCTTTTGTCCAATCCTTCTGGTTTTTTTCTAACAACTCACCAATTCCCTGAAGAATGTATTTTTCATTAAAACTTTTCACAACCTCAATGCATTTTCTCAAATAATCTTTGATTGGCGTATTCGTCCGTAATTCCACCAATTTTTCATTTATTTCCCAATCATTTTTCATAAAATACCAAAGATCAAACAAGTCGCGAGAGGCAAGATTTTTTCTTTCCAAAAGTGCTACTAACTTATGAGCCAACATATCTTCTTTTTTCATCACAAGCATTGAAATTCCTAGGTAATTTTTTACTTCATAGTGATTGGGAAATTCTTTTTTTGAAACCTCAATTTTTATATTTTGTTCTTTTTCTCCATAAGATAGAAGAAAAAATATGGTGAATCGTTTTCCTCTTGCTTCTTTTAATTTTCCATATTTCTTTAAAATGTTTTTAAGCTTCTCAAAAACGAAATCTTTTTTATCTGGATTTAAAAGATTAAAATCTAAATCCACTGAAAATCTGTGTAACCCATAAAAAAGATAAGCCGCGGTGCCTCCCTTAAATCCCAGAAAGGAATTAAGCGAAGTGTCGCCATAAATGTCTTTTAAAATATTTACCAAGATAAATTTATGCTTCTGGACATTAACCATATTAGCCGAATAATCTTTTTACTGTTTTTTCTACCTCTTTGTTCCCATAAATTCTCATTAATTCAAAAACTTCGTTTTTATCTAAGGCCTCTAAATTATCAAAATGATAATTTTTATAAAGATATAAAGTATCAAGGAAAGCTCTCTCCTTTATTGCAATTGAATAATTCTCCTTTTTAAAAATCCCTTTAGGATTTAAGAGAACTTCGTTTTTAATCTTCCTGATTTGAATTTCTTGGCCATCTATCGCTAATTTCCGGGATAAATAACTAATAATAAAAGTGGTTTCATAATGTTGGAAAATCACTCCCTCTTTCGCCAAAACCGTTTCTAATCCTACATAAGAAGGAGTATAAACTTTTGTAGCAAGCTCTAATTTATCATAATCCGGCTTTACATAGATACCTCGCCATACTCTTCTTAAAGTTCCTTTCTTTGCATAATAACTAATCTTAGATTTAAGGGCGTTTTTATTGGTTTCACTTAAAAGCAGGGCTATCTCTTTAGCCGTGAAAACTGTATTTTTAGCTTGATATAGCTTTAAAATAAAATTCCCTTTGCTCATAATATGTACTGGAGGTAAGACTATTTCTTACTTCCAGTTTACCAAATCCAGAATTTTTGTCAAATAGAGATTGTCACCAGCATTGAGGGCCCTCCTTTTTCTTCAGCACCAACTATCATTGATCTGAATTTGTAAATCCTGAACTTTTTTCCGTCTTTCCCTACTCTTTCACCCCGAAAAAAAACCGACCCCGGCGAGTTTAATTTCACCAGAAAGGCAATAATTATCAATAATGGAGAAGCTATTATTAATCCGAAAAAAGAAAATATAACATCAAAAAATCTCTTTAGCGTCATATTTATAATTTACTCTTTTTAGGTCGGTTTTTCAAGGTTAGCCAATCTAAAACCGCCCCGCCTTACGGCGGGGCGGTTAATTCATTTTTTGGGGCCGGAAAAAATAAATACTATTTTGAAAGAATATCTCTTCAGAAAAGGGAAGAAAAATAGCAAAAAATGATCTACTTTCTCAAGCAATTTTAAAATAATTTTGCCACCGGGTAAATTAAGAAACGGAAAGGCGAACCAAGAAATAAGGTGGAAAAAATGCGTTTCAATTTTATTAAAGTATTTTTTTACTAAAACTAAGTCTTCAATTTTGAATATATGCTCTGCCGCCCATTGAGTTCTTCTTCCGGTTAATGTATTCCATTTTCTTTTCAAGTTGGTAAATGGATTATGGCCTAATGTTTCAATACCGATTAAAAACCCATTCGGTCTTAGAACTCGAGACAGCTCGGGTAAGGTTTTATTAAGATCTAAAGAAGAAAAAGTTCCTCCATCAAAGATAATATCAAAGAAACTGTCAGGAAATTCCATTTTTTCACAGTCCATCAATAAAACCTTAGCCCTATCCTCTAATTTTTCTTCTCTTAATCTCTTTTTGGCCAATTCTAAAGACTTCTGTGAAAGATCAATACCAATTACCTCTTTACCGATTCTAGCTAGCCAGATTAAATGAGTTCCGTTACCGCAGCCATAATCTAATATTTTTTTACCTTCGTACTTATCTCTAAGAAATTTTTTAAGAAAATCATAACTTACCAGTAAAAACGGGCTGAATCCCTCAGCGCTCCCCGCCTCCCGAATACTATCCCGAGACCACCCCTCTGCTCCTTTGTCATAATGTTCAATTTCCTTTTGCTTCCTTTCCTCCATGTTTATAGAAGAACTTTGGATGAAAAATTTCTCCAAAATTTTATTTTGTTCCATAGGGGCTTTCAAAATTCCTTTACGGAACGTACGTTAAAATATTAACTTAATTATTCCCCATACCGACCCTAATCCGTATCCAATATGACGCGTTGCAAAAACTATTGGCATAATAAAAAATAACCTTATGTCTTTCTTTTTAAAGGCGACTTTTGTTGAAAAGTACAAAGAAACCGGAATATACGGCCAAATGCTAATTGGCAGAGATAAAACAAAAATCAATGGGATATAGTGTCTCAAACGGAATGGTATTTTTACAAATTTTAACGGGTAAATTGCCCAAATTCCGTCTTTGAAATTGTGGATAAAAAATTCCTTGAGACTTGATTTAGGGTAATAATAAGCCACAATGTCTGGCACTAAAAGAATTTTACCGCCAGCTCTCTTTAATCTTAAATTAAACTCCATATCCTGAGATCTGAGAAGTTTCTCATTAAAAAGACCTATTTTTTCAAAAACTTCTTTTTTATAACAGCCTCCAAAAACCGTATCCGCCAATTTTGGCTCCTGAAAGTAACCCCTTCGATAATAGGCATCACCTGCTCCAAATAGAGAAGAAGAGGCAAAAGCAATAGATTTAGCAACCAAAGTGTTTTTTGGTGGGATTATTTCCCAAATACCGCCAACGTTATCAGCTTTAGATTTATTTAAATATTCTACACATTTTGATATATAATCTTTTTTATATCCGGCATGAGCGTCCATCCGAATAATAATCTTCCCCTTCGCATTTTTAACTCCAATATTTAAAGCAAAAGGAGTATATCTCTGTGGATTATCCAAAAGCTTTATAGGAGGATTTTTCTTAATATATTCTTTTAAAATTTCTCGCGTTTTATCTTCACTCATCCCGTCTATTACTAAAACCTCTAATCTTTCTTTTGGATAGTCGTTAGAAATTATCGAGTCTAAACATTTTAAAATAAATTTTTCTTCGTTTCGACAGGGAATAATAATAGAAACAAATGGCAAATTTTGCATAAAAATCAAGTTTACTTTTTATGTCTTAAAACAACAAAAAGCTGTTTACTCTTAATGTCCCCTTCGTTATTAAAATATTTATACAGAGGAAATACCGTTGCTAATTTTGTTATTATACTTGCATAAAGGCCGATAATCTTAGTTGCAATGTTATCAGCTTGAATGATTTTAAATGCATCTGTCTCTCCAAAGGTCTGGGGCATTTTTCCCCTTCTTAATATTATTGATTTGGGAATACTCCAGAGAAAAAGCCTAACCGTCCTATGCCAGGTTGTCTCTTCAATCTCTGAGAGCTTAATTACTTTAAGTTGGGCTTTTTCAATAATCCCCATTAACTCTTTTTTATTATTGAACCAGGTAATCCCATGATGTTTTTCTTTGGATTCATTCGGAAATATGATAAAAACAGTGCCTTCATTTTTAAGATGCCTTGCTATAAAATTGAAATATCCATTTGGAGATATTACATGTTCCAAGGTATGGGCTGAAAAAACAACATCAAACTTTTCATTCAATGAAGCACTCTCCTGGCAAACATCTAAGCATCGCCATCTAACAGAATTATTATTTTTATATAATGAAGAGAGGTAGTCAATTACTTCGCAGGCAATATCAACTCCATAATATTTCTTAATCTTTCCAAGAACATTGTCGGCAATGCTTCCCAACCCTACTCCAATTTCAAGGAAACTTAAATCTCTATTTAGGGGAATTTGTTCTAAAATTAAATAATCTCTCGTGTTAAAACCATAATATCTCATATTATTTTCGCCCGCTTTCCGCATTTAAAACTTCTTTATAAGAGGATTCTATATGGTTACTAAAGCCTCCGGCGGCAAGAGCATTCGGGTATTTAAGCGTTGGTTTACCCAATAAAAATCTTTTTATCCTTACCAGGAAATCACCCAAGAAACTTGACCTTAAATAAGACTTTAAAATATTTTTATATCTCCGCCTTATTTCTCTCCATACCGCTGCCTGTGTTTTTTCGTCAAAATTAGATAATGTTTTTTTCCACCATTCAAGAAGCTCAAGTTGAATTTCCTTACTTACCCCCGGAATCGTCATTTTCCCTATTAATTCTTCATAACAAATAACGAAATATAAGACCCAATCGATGTTGATATCTTTAAGGTTGCCACCAACAAGCTTCTTTAGCGCTAGAAAATCGTTAAAATATAAATTATTAACAATCGGGGCTTTAATAGGAACAAATTGATAGGGGTCTTTCTGGTAGGGGTCTTTTTTATCTAAAGTATTCATATAAGGCCAAGGATTTAATCCTATTTTAGGAAGATTACTTGCCGTGATACCTTGGAAATACACCAATGGTCGTGGGATGTATAGCACGGGGTCGACATATGCCAAAAGTAAAAGCCCAGTACAGTCCGGACTGACAGGCATGCATAATCGCCCGATATCTTTTCTAATTTTTTGGGCAATATCAAATCTATAGCAACCAGTGGTCGGTATGGGTAAAAAATTTGTATTTATTGTCTGAATATAATTTCTTATAAGATCGGTGGATTTTAAAATTTTTACGCCCTGTTCTATCTTTTCGTCCCACAGCACTCCCTTTTTCTCATCGAAATAACCATGGGGCCAAAAATAAACCGACGCGTCTTCTTTTGACTGCTTAATAACATTATATATGTCGCTTAATGCGCCTTGTTTTAAAAAAGCTCTATCGCTAAGAACTAAAGTATAAATGCCTTTTGCATTTTTAGCCGCAAACTCCCAGCTATCGGGCATATTCAATTCTTTATCAGTGCGAATATAATTCAGATGTTTATCATTTTTAAATTCATTAACGACATTTTGAGTCCGTTCGTCATTAAAATTATCTGAAACTATTAACTCATATTCATCGAAATTCTGCAAAAGAACGCTTGAAATCGCATCGCGCAATAACCCTGATCTATTTTTGGTTGGGATAACGATTGAAAAGAAAGGTCTATCCATATTATGATTTTAAGATTATTCCTTGTCCTGTAGGCAAACAGAGTATATCAACCTTTTTATTCTTTGCGAATTTATCAAAAGCATGTCTTTGTTCCTTGTGGCCAATATGTCCGTAATCATCCAAAATTATTGCGGCACCAGATACCATCTTATCCCAAAAGTATTCCGCGGCAGCTATTTCCGGGATAACACAGTTCATATCAATAGATAAATAGGCAATTTTCTTTGAAGCAACTTGCGGCAAGGTTTCCGGAACTGCACCTTTTATAATTTTTACATTCTTATAGTCTTTAAATGTATTTAGCACTTTCTCATAACAGGGTTCGTACCCCCCCTCTTTTTTACCAGCTTTTTTCTCTTCTTCGGTCAGATACTTTTCTACAAGACCTTCATAGGTATCCAATAAAAAAAATGTTTTCGGTAATTCTTCAAAACCGATGTAATCCATGGCTATTTTAGATAAAAATCCTCTATTGACGCCACATTCAACAAAATCGCCATCAAGATTTTTGCCCCTATTGGCGGCCCAAATAATTGTGTGCGTCCTCCACCGAATAGCAGGGTCTGATGAAGTTTCCTTAACGGCAGAATTATAACAAGTAATAAATTTATCATCTTCCACAAAACTGGGAAAGTGTGTTGTAATCAATCCATCTTCGTTATAATTGTATTTAGCCGTCCATCTCTTGAATTGGATCTCGGGGTGCTTTATTAACCAACAAAAGCTTACTATTGAAGTAGGGAGATATTTTTTAAGAAAATTTTTTATTTTCATTGTTCTGTTTTTAACTTCTTTATTATTTTTGCCGGTACTCCAGCAATAATACAATAATCAGGAAATTCTCCTTTTACTACGGCATTTGCTCCTACAATACAGTGTTTACCGATTTTAGAACCCCTAAATATTACAGCCCCTGTACCAATAAATGAGTCCTCTCCTATAACAACATCGTCTATCAATAATGGTTGGCCGTAAACAGGTTTGTTTACATCTTCATATTCGTGGTCGATATCTGTAATAGCCGTATATTGAGATAAACAAGCCCGGTCACCGATTTTTATTGATTTTGCGCATGACATATAAAATCCTTGCTGGATTTTTACACCATCGCCTATCTCGACCCTAGGATTAAATTTTTGGCCCCTATAATCCGTAATGCATAAAATACGGGCATTTGAATGAATAATCACGTTATCCCCAATAAATACATGCGATGGGTTAGACAATAATTCAGGATTAATAATTATAGATTTTTTCCCTATTTTTCCGAAAAAAAATTTGTAAAAAAACCTAGTTTTAATTTCTCCAAAGATAAAAATAGGCCTTGTTAGAATATAATAAATTTTATCGAAATTAAATTTTCCCATAGCTTTTAACCGTTCTCAATAGCCCATTTTTAAGATCGACCTTAGGTGAAAAATTCAGAATTTTTTTCACTTTTTCCATACTGGGGACGTTTCTTGTCAGTTTTTCTTTCAAAAAATTTCCTTTGCGACCCTGATTTATGTTTATCTTTATTTTATTATTAAAAATTTTTGAAACAAGCTTGGCTAAGTCTATTATTTTTATTTCTGATTTTTCATTGCCGGTATTAAAAACCTCTCCAGATTTATCTGTCAAAGCCGCGAGTAAAGCAATCGATATGACATCGCTTATATAGCAAAAAGACCGCGTTTCCTGCCCACTGCTGTTTAAAACGATATTTTTACCTTTCAATCCACAATTTAAAAAGTAATTAAGGGCATTATCTTTTTTTAAGTCCATAGTCGGCCCATAGATATGAAAGGGCCTAAGTATATTAATGGGCAGTTTGTGTTGAGTAAAATACGCTTGAGTTAAACTTTCCGCCGTTCTTTTTGCTTCCGCGTAGCTTGAACGGGGAAGAATAGATGAAACATTGCCATTAAAGGTTTCCGGGATAGGAATATTTTCTTTGTCCGGGATTCCATAAACGGCGGAACTGCTGAAATACAAAAATTTTTTAATTTTTTTGTTTTTTAAGGCCTCTAAAATATTTAGAGTCCCCAATATATTCACTTTTAACGATTGGATTGGATTGCTAGAAATTAAAAGGGGAGAAGTTATAGATGCTAAATGGAATGCGTAATCTATTTTTGAGTTTATTTTTATTTCTTTTGTTAAGTCCTTTTTAAATATTTTAGCTTTATTTTTTTTTAATAAAAATTCTCTTTTTGGATTGTGTAAGTATTTTGGACCAACCAACATTATAAGTTTAATCCTGTAATTTAATTTTTCATTAAGATATAAAAAAAACCTAATCAAATAATCGCCTATAAATCCATCAGCGCCGGTGATTAAGGTGGTTTGGTTTTTAAACTTTCTGAGATTTTTCGGTTTCAAGCTTGAAATTATGCCGGCGAAATCTTCTTCTAAGATGTGTTCCCGTAAATTCATAGTAGAATAATTTATTTTATTCTTTTAAGAAATCCTCCGGGGAAATAAGTAAAACCCAATTTTTCCCGTGTTTTATCAACGACAAATTCTTTATTATTTTTCATAAAGATACCTACGGCTTGTTTCGTGTTATCGTTTCCATAATAATCTTTAGCGTGTTTATATTTAGCCACCTCAGGCATAATGGTATCTTCCACGATTATATAGCTACCCTTGCTAACTAATGGGCTGTATAAATTTAATTCTTTTAGAACATGCTCTCTTATATGATTAGAATCCAAAACAACTAATACTTTTGATCTTTTCGGTATTTTATTTCTAATTCTTTTAAATATTTCTTCACTGGCTGAGTCGCCTTCAATCGTGATTATTCTTTTAATCATTGGGTGTTTTTCAAGTAAAGTTTTATTGTGTTTTCTTATTTCTATATCAATACCGATAACCCTGCCTTTTCCTAAGAGTTCTAAAAGCGAAGCAAAATAAATAAGGGACCCGCCGTGGGCTATGCCTGTTTCAACGATGAAATCCGGTCTAATGTCATAAACTATTTCTTGTAATACGACCATATCCTCGGCCGTTTGTATGATGGGCATCCCGAACCAGTTAACTTCGTACGACAATTTATTTTCCCAATGAGCTTTTAGCCAAATTTTTGAAGCATTTTCGATTTGCTCTAAATTTTTGTTATTTTCACGAGCTATAAATTTTTTTAACTTTTCCATTTCTTTTTTCGTGGGAAAAGTATATTTATTTTTCATTTTATTTATTATAAAAATTACGATTTATTTTATCGGCTTGATGTTTATCAATGGCCAATTTTTATCTCTCTCCAAGAGAAATAGATTTTTTATTGGCCATTCTATATTTAAAAATGGGTCGTTCCAACGAACACCACTTTCGTATTCTGGCGAATAAAACTCGGATAAAAAGTATAGAATTTCAGAATTATCTCTTAATGATTGGAAACCATGTGCAAACCCCCTTGGTATTAAGAGCATTTTTTTATTGTCTTCAGTTAATTCTTCAGCAACCCACTGACCATAGGTCGGCGAATTTTGACGTAAATCAATAGCCACATCATAAATTGCACCTTTTAAACATTGAACGATTTTATCTTCTGCTTTGGGTGGTTTTTGAAAGTGCATACCCCGAATAATGCCTTTTTTCTTATTTAATGATCTATTTATCTGTGCCACTTCAAAATTAAAACCAACCTTGGTTAACTCCTTTTTGCAAAAAATTCTGGCAAAATATCCCCTTTTGTCAACCCTTAATTCGGGTTCAATAACATACAAACCTTTGATCTTAGTCTTATGAAAAATCATACGATTTTTATATTAGGGATGGGTATAATAAACTTACCGCCGGCATCGTGATAATCTTTTAATTGTTCCGCAACCTCATCGGCAATATTCCAACATAAAATCAAGAGGTAGTCCGGTTTTTCTTGATAAATTTTTTCTACTGGATAAACCAATAGATGAGTGCCCGGCGTATATAACCCTTGTTTTGCCACTGATTTATCTACTATAAAATCCAGATAATTTTTATTAATTCCAAAATAATTTAATAAAATATTTCCTTTTGCCGGGGCAGCGTAAGCAGCGACTCTCTTACCTTCACTTTTAATTTTCTCTAACAAATCAACGATTTCGGTTTTTAATTTACTCACATTTTCATTAATTTTTTGGTAGGTTTCAATTTTATCAAAATCGTCTTTTGTTTCCTGATTAACGAGATTAATAACATTTTCACTGATCGAAAAATCATTCGGATTGCAAATAAATATCCTTAAAGAACCCCCCTGATTTGGAGTTATTTCTACATCATAAATCTCTAAAGCCGCTGCTTTGAAAAGATTTCTTAGGGCTATCAATGAGTAATAAAAAACATGTTCATGATAGATAGTATCAAATTTGTTTTCCATCAAGCCTCCTATATAAGGAAATTCAAAAACCGCTGTACCTTTCGGTTTTAAAGCTATTTTTACCCCTTTTACAAAATCAACAACCTCTGGTACATGAGCCAAAACATTAGCGCCAAAAATTAAATCGGCTTGGATTTTCTTTTTTTCTTTTAGTTTTTTTGCAAAAGTAGAATTAAAAAACTCAGGAATAGTCTCAATTCCTTTTTCATTTGCTATTTTGACGATATTCCGGGCAGGATCTATGCCCAATGTTTGAATACCCCGCTGCTTAAAATATTGCAGTTGAGCTCCGTCATTGCTAGCAATTTCTAAGACTAGGCTGTCGCAATCAAGATTCAATTTTTTAGTGAGATAATCTGCCGTTTTTTCACAGTGTTCTAAAAATGATTTTGAGGTTG
>Ga0315294_10008815_pt1 | contig 11072 bp, 8 predicted proteins | sample YL17G13_40_MG_FD_203626 | JGI IMG/M metagenome (GOLD analysis project Ga0315294, IMG submission 203626) | Sediment microbial communities from Yellowstone Lake, YNP, Wyoming, USA - YL17G13_40 | ecosystem: Environmental > Aquatic > Freshwater > Lake > Sediment | place: USA: Wyoming | collected... | reverse complement strand
TGACATGTTCTGGGGCAGCGTTGACCTTACTGACTCGTCGTTCACTGGTTGGACGATGCTGTCTGGAAAAACATACCTAAGCATTTCTGTTGCGTGAAATGCGACGACCCCAGCGTGCGATGGGGGAATATCTTGCTCTAGGAGACTCTTTTCTCCTTGATTTCAGGGGAGTCTTTCTGCATCTCTTTATAGAGAAAATGTGCAAGCACACAACTGAAAAAAACAAGGGAGGCCAAAATAAGAAAACGAAGATGAAGGGTTAGCGGAGGAAGTAGATTCCAAACACTGACAATTCCAAGAGTTAGAACCGTCAGGGAAATCACGAAAAAAGGGAAGTCATGGTAGATTTTCGAAAAGTATTCTTTTAGCACAGACTTTGGACTAAGGTACGCCTTTTTTGCTCTATTCACGTTTTCACCCTGAAAATGTAAATCTTACCTTCCTGCGAGTATATATGTTCCAAAAGGGCACAATTTCTGAAGAGTTCAACGTACGTGGGATCAACCGGTCCTTCGATTGGATACCATTCTTCAGTGATTTCTTTCTGTTCAATCCATTTGATCGTTCTCGCAGTCAGGATGATGAGAATGGGGTTTTTCTCACATGCTATATTCAAGTATTGACAGTATCTGCTGTCAGTTGTGTCGATTTTCTGTTCGAGATAGCGAACATCCGAATAGGTTATGTTTAGTGAGTCTACATGTTTTAGACCAATGCTTCCCAGATGCCAGCTTTCATAGTTTGGATTTCGACTTCTGATCGCAATATATGACGTTGTCTGCCAACTCGGATTGCCGACTTCGTGGAACTCGCTCAGTTTGACAGCAATTTCTCTCCAGCCCGAAAAATCATCGTAGAAATCAAAGTAGAAATAATTCAAGTCATCTGGCGCTACTAATAGGACTTGCCACTCATTTCCAGTGTTTCTCCCGAACCAGTGTAAGTATATGGAGCTTGCATTGCTCCAATCCTGTTCCTTTTCGATTTTGTGCACTATCCCAACCCAAGAATAGTCACCTGGTATTACCTCGATTTTCTGTGATTCATTATTGGCTTCTCCTTGGTCAATGTGCTCTGTCAACACTTGGACTTGACCTTCCCCCCACTCATAGTTGGTCCAAGACAGACTACTGCCATTTCCTAGGTCGCGGCTCACATAAGTTGGAGATAGCTTATCTTTTATGTACTTGATGAACTGGAGGTCTTCCACGCTAAGTCCCCGAATCAGATACATTCTTCCAATTGGCAGCATCTTGTTTGAAAGAGGAGCTAGGAGCTCCATTGTTGAAAAGTCACTGATGAGGAGTGTATTTTCAGGAGCGTTCTCCAACAACCATCGGGCCGCTGTGTATTCATAGTCGGTAGTCATACTTTTTCCTAGGAGTGATTCGTAGTGACGCTGGTATACTGGAACAATTAAGTTAGGAACTAGCAAAGTGATCGCCAGAGTGGAAACAACGAACGATACATATTTCCTCCGTCTATTGACGGGGGAAAGCACGCGCTTGAAAACACTCCAAAGTCCAAATGAAATAACATATGCCATCATCAGAGAGATCTCCCTGTAGACTCTGTAGCTGAATGTTTCGGGAAAGAAATAGAGGAGCAATGCCAGAGAAAGACCCGAAATCATGAGAAGATTTTCTCTCTTGTACGAGACTGCAGTCGTGAATACTCCGACAATAAACAAAATGCTCATTGCCTTTGTCAAGTTTACTGTAAAAAGCCATTCAAACCTTGAAGAAAAAGATATCGCGTCAAGCGGTGAAGCGAAGGAAGGGAAAAAGATTGATGAAATAGGATTCAAGACGGGCAATGCAACTGCGTAATGCTGAAAAAGAACGAAGATCAAGACCCCGGCTACAAAGATATACAACAACAAACGAGTTCGAGTATTTTTCGTTGCACAAAAAATTCCAACGAAGGCGAGGATAAAGAAAATGAAAGCTATGTTCTCTGGATTAATCAGAGCTATATAGAGAAAAATTATCAACGTCATAAGCGGAGCGTTATCCCTCAGAAAGTGTCCTTCGGGCGCGGATTTCGAGAGATAGACTAGAGCAAGTAATAGTGGGGCAGTCGAAACCACTGTGCTTGGTATCCACACATGTGACCACCATTCTTCAGGAGATTGGAGATTTGCAGGGACAAAAACGCGCCAGATTTCACTGTTCATCATGAATGTGTAGAAGACAACGACCGTTCCGAGCAACAACAATGTTAGTATGACATCTTTCGTTTTGTACCTTTTTCTAGAAATGCTCTGATAGGACAAATACAAAGCTGGGGCGAAGAATATGTAGAGAAATACATTGCTCTTGAACAACGTTGGTGTATCTCTGAATACATTCATGTTTAGAAAAGAGCCAACCAGAGCCGCGAGAAGTGCCACCACTCTATTCCTGCTCACGCTAAATGCAAATATGTAAAAACCAAGTGAGTATATTGCCATCATCAAGAAAGTGGCAGTCCATATGAACGACAACGGGTCGATGTTGAAGAGTTGACTGCAAAAACCTAGCAAAACATAGTCGTAGACTCTGAAGTGCTGCAAGTAGCCATTTTCCATGAATCTTATTGCAGGCTGATATTGCTCAAAAGGAATGGAAATGACTTCAATGGTTCCATAGGGAAATGGAAAAACAGATCTGCTTAGCGACGCGGGAATCGAACTGGCCAAAAGACAAAATGCTATCGCGACTATATCTGCCCTACTCAAAGTACGAGCCGCGGAAGGCTTTTCTGTGTGACGTCTTAACGTCTCGTATATCAAGGAAACAAAAGTCAGAGTCAAGATCACGAAATGCAAATTCTTCGTGATGACTTGTAGGCTCATGAGGTCCAGAAGAAAACTGCCAACAACCAAAGAATATATGCCAAGGAACAAAGAAAGAATCGCCGATCGCTCCCTTGAATGAGAGCTAATCCCTAAAGGGTGAAAAGCCGATTTCACAAGTTCACCGCAGAAATAGGGAATTATTAACCATGTAGGCAATGAAAGACCAGATTTCACTATTTCGGGAATGGTCAAGAGATGAGCAAATGCAGACCCGATAAGAACATATGCTAAGAGGACCCATTTTGCGCGCGCGCTAATCGAAATATCGCTCCACATGATTTTGCATCCTCCCGTTACTCTTCAGAGCTGGTATTGGTTGCTATCTAACTAGATAGTAGACTGGATTTGGCCTGACTGCCAACTCCATAACCTTCGCATCGGAAAGCTTGCGTACGAGTTGGACTTTTGAACGTTTCAGAGATATGTCTCTGAAGCTCTTGATGACATGTACATATGCCTTTAGCCTGAAAAGCAACATATCCATCCTACGGTAGAAAAACATGTCCCAGCCAATTGTCATCAATAAGTAGGCGATCATGTAGGGAGCAAGCTTCACAAGATTTCCGATCTCGTAGTTCTTTAGAACGCATAGGAGTCTTGCAAGTTCGCCCATGTACATCCGTTCTTTGGTGCGAGCTTTCCCAAAGGATCCTGCGCCGAAGTGCTGCACAACACTATTAGTTGACAAGAGGATTTTCCCCCCAGCCAAATTAATCCGCCAACACAAGTCGACTTCGTCAGTGGGCATTTCGGTGTCGAACCAACCGATTTCATCCAAGACTCTTCTGCGAACAGCCAGAGCGGCCCCGCTACCCCAGAAAAGTCTTCTTTCTTTCCTAGCTTCTGTGTTGTGTGCCCACAGCAATGACGCTGGCAACAATCGGCAACAGAAGTCAATGGTTCCTCCGATAGAATCAATCGTTTTCTCCTTCATTCTAAGCAGCAAGCATTGGACTGCGGCTATACGTACATCATATTTGAACTTTTTAACCAATTCCTCGATGCAATAAGGCTCCAGAATTGTGTCGATATTGAGAAAAAGAAGATACTCTCCTTTTGAACTCCTTATCCCGACGTTATTGCCCCCTGCGTAGTGAAGATTCGATTTCAAGAAAATCAGTTTCACTCGAGGGTCACCGCGAAATTTTTCCAATTCCTTTCTACTCTGGTCGATTGAATCGTTGTCTACGACTATTACTTCTAGGTTAGGATAGGTTGATCTCAAAACAGAACGGATACAATCATCGGCAAACCTTTCCCCATTGTAATTGACAATTACCACCGAGACATAGTCTTTGGCGTCCATGTTCACTCCAGCAGTGTCAAATAATCCTCAATCACATTTTCCCACATAAACCTTCTAGTGGACGATGGATCGGGTACAACCTTCTTTTCGGCATGGTCAATGAACTCGTGAATTTTAGCAAGCTTCACATTATGGAGATCCAGCAACAAACCATGCGCTATCTTGGAATCCACCAACCACTTGTGAGAAGGAATGTCTGACAGAATCAATGGAAGACCCACAGATGCAGCCTCTAAGACAGCTAAGGGGAGTCCCTCATAACACGAAAGCGAAATGAATGCATCAGCCGCATTTAGGAAATCGAACACTCTCTCATGGGGAACCTGTTCAAGAGTGTGCACCTTGTGTTGGCAGGCCTTTTTTCTTACCTTCTTTGCGAGATTTCCCGATCCAACTATGATCAAGCTAACATTCACATCTGCAGAACTGATGGCTTCAAAAAGCTGCAACAAAAGTGAAGGCTGTTTTGCTTCAGTAATGCGGCCTACACATAGCAATATCTTTTCGTTTTCAGAGAACGACAACCTGTATCGTTCCTTGAGTATTTTTCGCGCATAGGATTTGTCGAACAACATTTCAGACCCAAGGTTCGTCTCAAACCCGTTTGGGACAACGCTGGGACAAAAACCCAAGCCGTTTCTGCAGACTTCATTAGCCACCGACGGGGAGACTGCGGTCAGGATCAAGTTTGCATGTGAAAGTTTCTGCAGAAAATGATGTTCGAGTTTTGTAGCTATGCTGTAGTATGGCAAAAGATGCGTTATCGTATGTTCTTTGTACGCGTGATAAAACCCGTAGTAAGTCGAATGAAAGGAAATCATAGTTTTCATGCAAAGCAGTGAGTCAATGTTAATCAAAAGTGGTGAGTGAAGCCATAGTGCGTCATAGTTGGTGGCGAGCTTTGGAATGAGTCTTGCCACTTGCTCCCAAAACGGAAGTAAACCAGGCAGACCGGGCAAAATCTCAAATAGGCTAGTTACGTTCATGTCGGCCCCCTGTCGACTCAAAACGCTGACTCTTGCGCTCTTTCTTGACATGTGCTTTTTTATCTCATAGACCGCGTTTGCTATGCCTGAACCATATGGTGGATACTCAGAAGTCACAAGAAGAATATTCATGATGTCTTCACGGCCAGATTGGCTGTTCCATTTTCAATGCGTTTCCTCCTAATGCTGACTCCCAAACGCGCGCCTGATTTCCCATTATTTTTGCAGAACAAGTTGGTATGACGCTGGTTAGGCATAAACGTACTTTTTCCGTGCTTTTTGGAGCACTAATCGAACAGTGTACAGAAAGCAGCGGAAAGCAGTGTTTAGTAGATTTTTCATGATCTCCTCAGACTCATCTGCATAGAGGAAGCACGCGATTATGAGTCGAGGCGCGCGCTGCCTAGCACTAACTTCCTTGGCTTCTAACATCTTCAGCAGTCTCTGCGAGTGTTTTTCGCTGAAAATAGCTTGAAAAGAAAGATGATGCTAGTGATACGATTTCTCGTTTACTATGTAAAAGCCCATGTACCTGAGAGAAAAGGTATCGGGGATTCAAATAATCCCGAGCTTCTTCTTTAAGAGCTTCCAACCGGCTTGACGTGACGTCCTCTGGTGCGAGTTGTGGCGTTTTTATTAGAGCTTCTCCATCAAGTATGCCAAGCTCCAAGTTCATGCCATCTTTCATCAAATACCCTTTTTCTTTTGCATTCGCGTACAGATCCGTGCCGTAGTACGGTTGAGCAATGAAGAAGAAAGAGTGTCTTAGGCCCTCCATTCTGAGTTTATGCGCAAAATCTAAGGATCGTCTCATGGTGGTTTTGTCTTCACCTACCAACCCTACTACAAAGAACGCGTCAACAATGATTCCAGCCTTATGAGATAATCTTACTGCCTTTTCCACGTCAACTAAGTCCAAATTCTTTCTCACAATTTTGTCTACGACTTGTTGATCGCCTGACTCAGGGGCTACGCATAGCCTCTTGCATCCAGCATTCTTCATCTTGCTCAGAAGCTCTTCGTTCAACCTATCAGCGCGAACACCGTTTCTTAAGTCCCAACGTATGTTTAACCCTCTCTTGATAATCAGGTCACAAATTCTCGCCATACGTTCTCTATCTAAACTAATATTGTCGTCTTCAAAGTATATTTTCCGAATCTGATATTCCTCAATAAGATGTTCTATTTCGTCCACAACATTCTGAGGACTACGTGGCCTCCACAACCTACCCATAGTCGAGTGAATAGAGCAGAAGAAGCATCTATAGGGGCACCCACGGCTCGTAATCATTGTGGCGTACCTCTCTTTCGCTGCTTCAAAGTAATTTTCCATCGGTAGCAAATATCTTGCTGGAAAAGGAAGAATGCTTAAATCACTTATTGGTGGTCGAGTAGCAGTTGTTTCTAATTCTGTCCCTCTCCTTTTGAAAGCTATTCCTTTTACATCGTAAAAGTTTTCATCTCCATCCTCGATCTTTCGGGCTAGTTCACATATTGTCTGCTCACCTTCACCGATTACTGCAAAATCCGCTCCATGCGAAAGGCATTCCATCGGTCTTACTGAAGCATGGGGGCCACCAACAACAGTAACAACATCCGGCAAGTTATCCTTAAGTAGACGCATCAGTCGATAAGCACTTGATGACTGAGTGGAAAAAGGGATAGATATTCCTACCATGTCTGGTCTGAATTTTTCTATTTCTTTGAACAGTTCTCCATAACTCAGCCCAAGATAAAGTCTATCTTCATCCCATCTATTGACCCTCTTCCAAGCCAATCCAAGTGCATCAACAATCGCAACATCATACCCACTCCACTCCTTTAATACAGCTGCCAGATAGGCCAATCCTAGCGGCTGACAAACATCAACATCACCCCGTCGAGGACGCAACATAGGTGGATTAATCAGACACACCTTCATGAGTGAAGCTCCTAAGTCCCCAAGATAATTGAAATCCTCATCTTCGAGTTTCTCTCTTGTTCCGAGCGCTCGCGACTCTAGGCAATGCTAGTCCAAGATAAGATTGGCGAACCCATGCGTTTCCGCTTGGATGTAAGTGTACTGCGATTGCTGATAGCTTCTTCATAGGCATTTTCTAGTTGATTGACCACTTGATCCCAGCTATGTTTTTTCACTATGGTGTCCCTGGCATTTCTCCCCAATTCGCTCCTGAGATGCATGTCAGACAGAAGGGTCAGAATCGAATCGGCCAATGCGTCAGAATCCCCGAGCGGAAACAGAAGACCGTTTTGTCTGTGATTGACAAGCTCCTTCAGGCCTGATAGGCTCGTACTTATCACCGGTTTACCACAAGCCATAGCCTCCAACAGAGCTAAAGGCATGCCTTCCCTCAAGGAAGGAAACGCGAACACCGAGGCCTTCTGCATGATTTCAGGGAGTTGGTCATGTTTCATCACGCCTGTGAGTATGACGTTGCGTGAAAGACCCAGTTGATCGACCATCGCCGTAATCTTTCCCTTTAACGGGCCGTCACCAACGAGCATAAATATCGTCTCCTTGCGGTTGTTTACTACTTTTTTCGCCGCTTCTATCAAGCACTCTAGGCCCTTTTCCCGCACGAATCTCCCTACCCACAGAACAAGGTTTTGCTCCTCCTTCTCTGAGTTAGGTCTAAAAAGCTCAACGTCAACTGCATTCGGAATTATTCTTACCTTCTCCTTTGCGCATCCATATTTCAGGATCTCAACCATGTCAGTCTCAGTCAGACACCTTACGAGGTCAGCTTTCTTGAAAACTCGTGAGCCCAACGTGTAAAGATATGCGTATTGCGCTAGATCAGGGGCAAAGCCTCGTTCGGCTCTTACGCCATGCACCGTAACCATGTTTGGTACTCCCAGATCACTCGCAACCCTACCCGCTTGGATCGTCGGCAAGAACAAGTGTGATTGACATTCCACAATTTCTGGTTCCAGCCTGGAAATTAAATGACGTAACCCCAATACGTACGGATATTTTTGATTTGAATCAAATGGTAACGCGAGGTTTATTGCAGGAATCCTGTATACAGTAAATCGTTCTGTTACACGCTCTTTTACCGTGCTGTGTGCATTCGGACCCCCGATGATTGCGTCGACTTGATGACCCCTGTCGGCTAGACGTTTTGGTAACTCATACGCAACTTCAGGATAGTGCCAGTATGCAGCCACGATTGCAATATGCATAATCAGGACGAACCAAAAGTCAGCTTATATCGTACGCGTGAGCGCGCGTTACGAAGGATACGCCTATAGGTTTGAAGCAAAGCTCTAGGAGAGATTTTCATAGAATTTCGCCAATGGTTCAACTGACCTTTCCCAGTTGTATTTCTCCCTGACAGCTTCTAATGCATTGTGAGAAAGCCTAGCTCTCAAATCTTCATCTTCGAGCAGTCTAAGAATGGCCAGAGCAAAGTCTTTAGGATCATCGTTCGTAAGCAAGCCTATGTTCTCTTGTTCAATCAACTCTGACCAGCCCCCAACGCGATTGGCCACAACTGGCAATCCCGCAGACATGTAATCAAAAAGTTTTATCGGAGTACCCATCACTCTTGCCGCATCACTAGAAGAGGGCAAAACACCAACCGCACACTTGCATAAGAAGCTGAACAAATCTTTCTCATCAGAAAACCAAACCCAGTTCATACTCACATTCAATCTTTTGCAGAACCGCATTATCTTATTCAGATCTTCCCCTTTTCGTGTTGCGTAGAATTTTGCTTCAGGAATTTCCTCCCGAACGAACGGCAAACTCTTCACAAAGAGATCCACATGCTCTCTGTAAGAAACGGTCCCGCTAAAAACCACTTTGTTACTCTGCTGCTTCCGAGACACTATTTTATGTCTCAGTCTTCCACCAGGTGGAACAAGCAAAATCCTGTTGGCAGGCACATCATAATGGGATCTCACGTAATTCCTCATCGCTTCGCTCACAACACAAACACGCTGTGCATTTGACAAGCATTCTCCAACGCGACGTTGGAGCTCCATGTAAACCCTATCATCACGTGCAAGAACCCCAGTTCCTACCAACTCTTCCGCCGAAATATTGTGAAGATCCGCTACCACCGGTATGCCCAGTTCCTCACCCAGTTTCAAGGCAAGAGGCAGGCTAATGTCCTGCTCGGCTTGAATCGCATTCACTCCATCTCTGTTAAGAGCTTCACGCGTTTTTTCGGACAGCAAGAATCTCGAAAACCCAAGCGACTTGATCAATAGTCTTCTGGAGAGTACTCGATTGTAATACATGTATTTTGACATTCTGTAAGCTATGTTGTTCAATCCCAAAGCTGAAACATAGCTGGGTATTGGTACCACATTAGACATGCTTGGCAGCGTACGACCTTTCCGTTCGTAGGGAGTGTAAATATTGATTCTCGCCTTCAATCTGGTACCTAGACTTGTAGCTATTTCCTCTACGCGCCTAAGTGAACCCAGAGATCCAGTCAGTGGGTGTGGAAAGATAATTGCTATAATCAACTCTACACGCATCAGTAATGAGGTCTAATTACCGTTCCTAGTCTATTCTTTCCGCAAGTCTTCGTATGGCATACAATGTAATTGCCGTTGACAGACAAAAGAATCCTATCAGCGAAAAGCCAATTGATGCCAAGGCAATGTTGGTGACTATGTGTCTTGCGGCGGAATAAATCTGCAGCATCCAGACCCCGAAAAAGGCTCCTGTGATCAAGAACAGGATTCCCGGCAGCCCCAGCGTTATCAAGGGCTTCTCTTCAACTATTATTTTCACGATCGATCCGACGACACTTGCACCGTGCCGGACCGGGTTTCGAGAATTTTTTACTTCTTTGCCATAAGCGCATGAAGCAGCAACCTCACGGATCTTGAGACCTTGCTTCTTAGAATTGATCAGGATCTCGGAGCTTACACCCATTCCACGCTCAAGCAACACTAGTTTCTCAAGAGCCCTGCGACCGTAAGCCCGAAATCCGCTCTGCGCGTCCTTGACACTGTTACTTTCAGAGTCTCCGTTTGTAAGTCTTGTGATGAACTTTATGCCAGCCCGCCTATACCAAGGCATCGCGCGTGATAAACGCTCGTCTACGAAACGTGAGCCGATAACTATGTCCGCTTTTCCGTCAAGAACCGGCTCCGCGATTTGGGGAATTTCAATTGGCGAATGCTGGCCGTCTGCATCCAACGTAACCAGAACATCTGCACCGAGCTCCAGGGCACGCTTGAACAAAGTCTGAATGGCAGCACCATATCCCAAGTTGCGGTCGTGCTTCACAACATCAGCTCCCAGGCGCTCCGCGATCGCTCCAGTCAGGTCTTCTGAGCCATCGTCGCAGACCACAACTCTTCCGGCATACTTTTGGGCCTGCAAAATCACACACGCAATCGTTTTCTCCTCGTTATAGGCAGGGATGCCAGCAACCACAAAAGGTCGTGACTCTGCAACTACCGCCTTGTCCAAGACTATTCTGCTTTCCTCAGCTTCCACCATTGCTATCACATGCCATAGCTGTATACTGAGAGCCTGCCGAAATCCTCTGTGCGCGTGAGATATTCAGGGACACTAACGTCGTACCACCCGAGGTTTTGGTTCCACCAAATGAAGAAAACGTGACTGAATCCGTGCTGCAGGCAAACCTCTACCGCCGCGTCTGCATCATTGATGAAATGCACCAGTTCATGCGTTTTGTCAAGGTATAACAGCCCCCACGGAAAGAATGCGTGATGCAAGACTACACACGACTGGTTGTCCATGTTCGCATTGAGCCAATTCATGGCCTGCTTCACGCTGTCAACGTCTTGGTAAGGAACGGTGGGTGCAGAAGAGAAATGTGCCGATACAGGGTACACGGAGAAAACTCCTGCATTGACCGTGTTCATCAGGGTCGGCGTAGCCAGATAGATAGAACCCAGCAAACCCGTTATTATGAGCATTACTTTCACCTTTGCGGCTAAGGCTCCGAACCTC
>Ga0315294_10008813_pt1 | contig 11072 bp, 11 predicted proteins | sample YL17G13_40_MG_FD_203626 | JGI IMG/M metagenome (GOLD analysis project Ga0315294, IMG submission 203626) | Sediment microbial communities from Yellowstone Lake, YNP, Wyoming, USA - YL17G13_40 | ecosystem: Environmental > Aquatic > Freshwater > Lake > Sediment | place: USA: Wyoming | collected... | reverse complement strand
TGAGGAAACCTTTATCATCGGAGACACGGAGTTCGACATCGCCTGCGCCCATGCCGTCGGAGCCAATGCCGTGGCCGTGGCCACGGGTAATTACGGGGTAGAGAAACTCCGGTCCTATGGGCCGGAGCTGGTGTTCCGGGATTACTCCGACCCCCAAGGGGTCTACGAACTGATCATGGGTTTCCGCCAGCCAGCGGACCGGGCGGGGATCCGGGAGAAGGCATGAGGAGGCTTTCTTCGCAAGCTGCCCTGCCCTGGCTCCTGGAGGGGGAGAATCCCTCGGTCCGCTACTTCGCCCTGAGGGACCTCCATGGAAAGGGGGAGGACGACCCGGAGGTCGGGGAAGCCAAAGCGGCCATCCTGGAAAGCAAGCCGGTCAAACGCATCCTCTCCCTGCAAAAGCCGGAGGGCTGGTGGAGCGATCCCGAGGGGATGTTTACCCCCAATTACCGGGGCTCTGCCTGGCAGCTCGCTTTTCTCGCCGAACTGGGGGCGGATCCCGAGCACCCGAAGGTTAAAAAGGGCGTGGAATACGTCCTCGATAAAATCACCAAAAAGGAAGGCGCTGAGGTTGCGGCGAAACGGTCAGCCTTCATCAATGTGAACTGCTACCTGGGCGTGGCCATGGAGGCTTTCATCAGGCTTGGGCGCCTGAACGACGAGCGGGTCCAGGCCGGGATCGCCTATGCCTGCGAGCTCGTCACCCAGGGGAAACTGAAGTGCCGGTACCGCCAGAACCTTTCCTGCCCCTGGGGCGGAGAGAAGGAGATCCGGGCCCTGGCGCGCATCCCGGAGGAGAAGCGGACCCCGGAAGTGAAGGCGGCGATGGCGAAGATCGCGGAGTTTCTCCTGAAATACGACCTGGCCCGGGCGGCGTATCCGAGGAAGAAAAGAGTCAGCGGGCACTGGTTCCGGTTCGCCTTCCCCCGGACCTATAACGCCGACATCCTGGAGGTCCTGGACGCTTTGGCCCTGGCCGGATACGGCCGGGAGAGAAAGCTGGGCCCGGCCATCGAGTTCATGCTCTCCAAGCAGGACAAGGACGGGCGCTGGAAGATGGAGACGAGCTACAACGGCAAGATGCTGGCCGACATCGAGGAGAAGGGCAAGCCCTCCAAGTGGATCACCTTGAGAGCCTTGCGGGTATTAAAAGCCAGGTACGGTTAGACAGCAAAAACCGTCGGGCCGGTTCTTTTGGTTACGCAGTTCATGTCTACCAACCAACCACAAACAACGGATCGGTTGAGATGTCAGGAATGATTGTGGAGTCAGAGGTCCAGGTCCGCTACGCGGAGACGGACCAGATGGGCGTGGTCTACCACGCGGCCTTCTTCCCCTGGCTGGAGGTGGGGCGGATGTCGCTCCTGCACCGCCGGGGGAAGACCTATGGCCAGATGGAGGCCGAGGGGGTCTGTCTGCCGGTGGTGGAGGCGCACATGGAATACTTGAAGCCGGCCCGCTTCGAAGAGGTCCTGGTGATCAGGACCCACGTGGCAGAGGTCCGCAGGGCGTCGGTGAAGTTCGCCTACGAGGTTTGCCGGAAGGGGGAGGAGGCGGTCCTGGCCCGGGGGCATACGGTACACGTGACCACCAACCGGGAGGGGAAGGCGATCCGGATGCCGGATTGGGTCCGGGGGATGCTGCTCCGTAAACATGAATAAAAGGGATCGGCCATGATCTGTCCAAAATGCGGAAACGAGAACCCCGAAGGCACCCAGTTCTGCGGCAAGTGCTGGGCCCCGCTCGGGGCCGGGGGAGGGGCGCCTACGGAGTTCGACGTCAAGCTGGTCAGCACGGGGGCGAATCCCCAGGCCGTGGTCGCTGCTCTGGCCGGGGTGGCCGGACTCCTCTCGGACCCGGAGCACCTGGTGTCCCTGGCCCCCTGCATGATCCTGAGATCGGCTCCGGAGCAGGCTGCCAAGGACCTCGTGGCGAAATTGGAGGCGGCCGGAGCCCAGGTGGACCTGGTCGCGAAGTTCTCCCTCGCCGCCCAGGCCAAGGAGGCACCCCAGCCGGAGGCTCCAACCCCGCAGGGCTTGGCCCCTGCGCCCAGCGCCCAGATGGACTATGGCAAGGCGTTCAGCTTCTTCTTCGAGGACAAGGAATGGCTCAAGAAGATGCTCCTCGGAGGGGTGTTCAACCTGCTGGCCTTTGTGATCGTCGGCGCGATCATCAACGCCGGGTACTACATCCGGGTGATGCGCAACGTCCGGGACGGGCTGGAGGAGGTCCTGCCGGACTGGGAGGACATCGGGGGGTTCCTCTCCGACGGGATGGCGCCCTGGGGGATCACGATCCTCTATTCCCTGCCTTCCCTGATCCCGAGCCTGGTGGCCAACGTGCTCTCGTCCTTCGGCGAGGTCATCAAGAAGGACACGGGCACGGCGTTCAGCGCGCTCTCGCTCTGCTGTTCCTGCGTTTCTTTTCTGGGGTATGCCTTCCTCATCCTGGCCCCGGCGGCCCTGGTGAACTATGCCCGGACCGAGAGTTTCGGGGCGGCGTTCCGGTTCGGGGAACTGTTCCGGATCATCCGGAAGTTCCCGGGGCCGTATGTCCTGATCCTCATGGTGTCCTGGGCCATGCACATCCTGGCAGGGTTCGGGGTCATCGCCTGCTGCATCGGGGCCATGGCGACTTATTTCTGGTCCACCTGCGCGTCCTATCACCTGTACGGCCAGCTCTGCCGGTTGGTGGGAGAGGAGATTTGAGTCCCTTCGCCCGCGGGATGGAGCAATTCGGTGAGAACCTGGCCCGACTCCTGGCCCGGCACTGGCTGGGGCTCTTGAACGGGGTGCTCCTGGTGATTACCGGCTTGTCCCTTCTTGCTCCTTACCTGGAGCACGCGGGTCACCCCATTCCCGGGCTTCTGATCCACAAGGCCTTCAAGGTGCTCTGTCACCAGAAGCCGGAGCGGTGCTTCTACGCCTTCGGTCACCCCATGGCGGTTTGCTCCCGATGCTTCGCGGTCTACGCCTCGTTCCTCTTCATCGGCCTGGCCTTCGGGGCCTGGAGGAGCTTGATCAGGAGGCGCTGGGAGGAGATCCCGCTCTGGTCCCTGGTCGCTTTCATCCTGCCCATGGCCATGGACGGAGCCACCCAGCTCGTGGGCCTGCGGGAGAGCACCCAGGCCTTGAGGACGATCACCGGGACCCTGGTCGGAGCCGGGATGGGCTTGTTCATCTATCCCTTCCTGGGCCGGGCCTTCAGCGACCCGGAACCCCTGGCCAGGCCCGGACAAGCCCGAGCGCCGGAGGTCAGAACCTCTTTTTAGACCCGTTGTAAACGCCGCAGGAGTCCTTAAGAGAAACAGAGGAGGAGAAAACCCCGCGCGGCGTGAGGCATAAGGAGGAAAAGCCATAAGTTAAACAGGATTAACCATATATTCTTCAGGGGCTTAAGCCCCTTCTTTTTTATCCCCCATCCTGCCCAGCACCCCTCCATTTCCAACACAACTCAAGGTTTAACAACGGGCTATACGAACACTTCCCGATGTGTTCCCGCCATGTTATCGCCAATTTAACGCCAACTTAACGCCAATTTAACGCTAATTTAACACCAATTTAAAGCCAATTGAACGCTAATTATTGTCCTGCCTCAAGTGCCGCACCGTAGCACCGCCCATAAGGGATCGGCCTCCTTTTCGGTGCGGCACTTCCGCTATGGGGGCAAGCCCCCCTTCGGCGCTCGTCCCTAACCACCGGACTCGCTGAGCACCCCCCGGACATGGGGGAGGCTTTCCCCCATCCCCCCTCAGTGCCCCTCGGGAGAAGTGAACACTTCAGATAATAATTCGTTAGAGGGGCACTGGAGTAGAATAATTACGGTCACCTACTTGACAAAGACATGGTAAACACGAGTATAATTAGGATGTGAAAAGTAAAGGGTGAAAGGTTAAAGGTAGAAAGGAGTAGAAGATGGCAAAGGTAAGATCGCCCCTGCACAGCATCGGCTTGAGGGGCAGGATGGCCGACGCATTCGTGTTCACGGAATGGCGGGGGATCAGCTGCATGAAGAAGTTCACGATGCCCAGCCAGCCCAGGACGGCGAGAAGGGAACAGGTCTGGAAGACCACCCCGGTCGTAACCCGGGCCTGGGCCGGACTCACCGACCCAGAGAGAGCCCAGTGGGAAGCGTTCACCCAAATGGTCAAAGCGATAGACCCGACCCTGGGAAGGGAGAGCCACTGGTCCGGGTACAACGCCTATCTCTCAGTCAACCGGGTCTTAGCCGACACCGGACTCGCCTTAGCAACCCTTCCCCCGGCCATCCCCCAGCCCAACCCGCCAAATAACTTCAGACTCAGAAACCCAAGCCCGGGAGTCGTGCGCATCCGCTGGGAACCCCTGCCAGCCGGAACTCTGATAGACCTCTGGCTCAATCAGACCAAAGCCTCCCGCAAAGCCTATCCCTCAGGCTTCCGGCATTTGGTTTATGGCGATGGGACCACGGGACTCCACGTCCTTACCGGAATCCCGGCGGTAACGAGAGTGGCCGTAAAAGCCAGGGTCGTCAGACCGGACGGGGGAAGGTCGGGCTATGCGCAAAGCGAAATAGTCGTTTGATTGACGGTCCCGATAAATCGGGATCTCCGCTTCGCTCCGACCGGACGGGGGAAAGTCGCACTTCACGCAGGCGGAAATAATAACCTCGTAAGGCGTGAGGCGTCCCGATAGATCCCCGATAAAATCCGGGGCAGGCGGGATTTCCGTTTCGCTCCGAAAAGGGGAAAAGAAAACAAAAACGGGACAGAGAGAGAGAAACCTAAGGATACAAGCTTGGAGGAAGTAAATGGAGGCTCTTGACTGGGATGACGGTTTGGAGTAAAATAGAGGACAAACGGTGGAAAGGTTACGAGTGCCACTTGGAGGTTGAAAATGTAAAAGACGCATAGTTTTGTGAAAAAGATTGATTGTAAGGAAAGTATAGAGGAAAAAAAGGAGGAAAAACAAATGAAGCAGATCAGCCACGAGATATTTACACGGGCTAATCCACTTGCAAAACTAAAAATTGCAGTAACAGCGACTATTTTAACTTTCTTCTTGTTGGTTTCAGCCCATGCACAGCACACGAAAAAGCAGCTCTTGAAAGCCTTTCCCGAAATAAAAGAATGGGTCTTAAACGAATATTTAATATCAATTACAGGCAGAATTGAAGAGGGGCAACTTTACTTTTCCTATTTCAAAAACGACGCAAAAGGTGTATTATCCATCGAACATACGTATACACTTTGGAAAGTTTATCCCGACCTTAACCAGGGACAACCCCTTTTAAGGATTGGAATTTCGCCGGCGGTCACCGCGAAGAACGAATCCCGAGCACAGAAAATAGGCTCAAACTCATGGGTTATTCTCCAACCTCTTCCAGTTTATCCAGGTGGTGATGTTTATGGTCAAGACCATATCTTTTTAACTCGATTGGCTAGAAAAGTTCGCGTTAAGGTCGGTTCAACTGAAAAACTACTTTCACCCAAAGGGACAATGATAGAACCTTCCCTGACTGGCTCCTATGGCGTAGCTTATTTTTCCACAGATTTTGGTGATAGAGAGAGTGTACAAACCGGCCTCTTAAATGATAACGGAAGATTTGTATCATTTATGCTTCCCATTGTGAGAATTCAGTGACTAATAAGGCTCAGACAATGATAGAGATAAGTAAGATAATCAAGCCGAGAACCAATGAATTGAATATTTAATGGCGAGGCAATTATCGTCAAAATGATCCCTCCTAAAAGCGCAAAAAAACTTCTCCTTAGCACCATTAGAATAACGGAACCAGAATTGACCTTTTCGCATTGGACTGTTTGGAACCATCGTAACGAGGTTAAAAATAGCAACCTACCAGGTGTGTATATCCTTGCACGCTTCAAATCTGTTCCTACGGGTACAGCTAACCCCAAAGATATTCAGATAGTTTACATAGGCCAGACTAGCAGGACTTTGAAAAGAAGGTGGAGTGAATTTAATCGTTCTTCCCTAAAGGGTAATACTGGTCATGCTGGGGGAAGAATGTATTGGAAAAAATATAAAGGACGAGTAAAGAATCTATATGTTGCAGCACTACCTGTTAAGGAGTTACCAAAAGGAACCAGAATGCCGTACATCTGGTATATCGAATCCAAATTGATTTGGGAATATGTACAAAAAAACGGAAAGTTACCAAGTTGCAACAGAGCAGACAAAAAGGAGAAAAAAGACTTCTCTTCGTAGTCCAGGAGCATCATGCCACCCATCTGCACTGGGACTTCCGGCTGGAGGAGGACGGGGTCTTGAAGTCCTGGGCCGTGCCCAAGGGGCCACCGGAGGAGGCGAATGGAAGCCCTTGACTGGGATGCTGGTTAGGGGTAAAATAGAGGATGATTGTGGATAGGAGACTGTGGACTGCAGACTGTAGACTTCCGAACAAAGCTAACCATTTATCCGGAGGTGCCCAATGAAGCGCTCTCTTTTTGCCCTCATTCTCCTTCTGAGCCTCACCCCCGTCTACGCCGATAAAATCGCCATCGCCATCCTGGACCTGGACACCAAGGGCGAAGGCCTGGAACAGGGCGTGGGTCAGGTCCTCACCGAGAAGATCCGTGATGAATTCTCCACGAACAAGAACTTCGAACTGGTGGCCCGGGAGAAGCTTCTGGAGCTGGCCCGGGAGAAGGCGATCCAGCTCTCGGGGATCACGGAGGACTCCACCGCAGTCCAGGTCGGCAAGGCTCTGAACGTTAAAAAGATCATCACCGGCTCGGTCACCCGGCTGGGACGGACGCTCACCCTCTACCTGAAGGTCGTAGACGTCGAGAGGGAAGCCGTGGAGTGCAGCGAGAAGGAAGAGGCGGGAGAGAACGTCAACAAGGCAGGCCTCTACGTGCGGGACCTGGTCGTTAAAGTGTGCGCCTGCCTGCTGCTCGAAAGACAGAGGGAATTCGTGAAGGCAAACCCGGAGGACGCCGGGGGTCACTATGACCTCGCGAGATTCGCCGCAGGCAAAGGGACGTTGGGGGAAGCGGAAAGGGAATATCGGGAGGCCATCCGGCTGAAGCCGGATCATCAAAAGGCCCGCTATTACCTGGGGGTTGTTCTCTTGGCTCAGGGGCGCAACAGCGAGGGGGAAGCGGAACTCCGGGAAGCTATCCGGCTCGACCCCAATGACGCGCGGGCGCACGCTCAACTCGGCGGCGCCCTTTACCTGCTGGGCAGATATGACGAGGTCGAAAAGGAGGCGAGAGCGGCGATACGATTGGATACCGACATCCCGGATGGGCACAGAATCTTAGGCGTGGAGTTGATGAGGAAAAAGAAGTACGGCGAGGCGGAGAGGGAGTACCGGGAGTTTCTCCGACTAATGCCGGAGGATGGTAGCGTGGTACTCGCCTTGGCATGCGTCATTGACGAGCAGGGCCGGAGAAGGGAAGCGAGGGTCTGGTGGGAACAGGCCCTGAAGCTGGAGAAAAGGCCGGAGTGGATCCAAACCATCAAAGACCGACTGGCGAAGCCGGATTAGGGAGAAACCGTTAGCGTTATGCCTGGAAAAGGAAGATTGACCGAATATAGGAAGAAACGGGATTTCGAGACGACCCCCGAGCCGAAAGATAGCAGGGGAGCTGGGGAGCAGGGGGGCGGAGGGGAAAGGGAAGAACGGCGAAGTCAAGAAGCTATGAAGTTAAGAAGCCAAGAACCCAAGACACTGGATTCCAGCCTCCGCTGGAATGACGACCTCTAAAGACACTGGATTCCAGCCCCCGGCCTAAAGCCTGCCGGGGCAGCCTCCGCTGGAATGACGACCTCTAAAGACACTGGATTCCAGCCTCCGCTGGAATGACGACCTCTAAAGACACTGGATTCCAGCCCCCGGCCTAAAGCCTGCCGGGGCAGGCTCCGCGGGAATGACGACCTCCAAAGACACTGGATTCCCGCCCCCGGCCTGAAGGCTCCGATAGATCGGAATCTTCGACCGGGGCTATTGATTAGGCTCCGATTCAAGCCCCCAAGACCGCCCGAGGGGACAACCGTAGGGGAGCACGGGAGCATGGGAGCCGGGGAGAAACGGCAAAAGAGAGATCCTGAAATAAATTCAGGATGACGAGGAGGAGCGAGGCAAGGCTTCGCCCTTTTCATTTTCCGCATCCCCGAGGGCAGGCGCTCGATACTGCCCCGATGAATCGGGGCGCTACATTCATAGCCCCTCCCGTTCGGGTTGACCTGAAGGGAAGGGTTGTGATATAGTAAAAGGACATCCTTAAAAAACAAAACGGTTTGGAGGAGAGAGATGAAGCTACACCAAGGAAGCCAGATCATCCCGTTACTGGCCGGCCTCCTGCTGAGCGCCTCGGCGCTCCACGCGGAACCCCCGAACCTCGCCAGCGACGCGAGGGGAGCCAAGATCGCGGGGTTCAGCAGCAACTACGCCGGCTTTTGGGACGTGACCAACCTCATTGGCGGCAGCGAGGACTGGGCCGGAGAGCTGTCCGTCTGGTGTACGGAGTCCGAAGCCAAGTTCCCCCATTGGGCGGTGATCGAACTGCCCAGGAAAGAATGGCTGACCACGCTGATCTTCAACAACGCCATCCCGGATGAGCAAACCGGCTGGCCGGGGATCTCGGCCAAGGACGTGCGCCTGGAGGTGTCTTCCACGAGCGCCACGGAAGGCTTCAGGGCCGTGGCCAGCTTCCAGCTGGAACGCAACAAAAACAACCAGACCGTACGCATCGAGCCGGTGGAGACGCGCTGGTTGAAACTCGTCATCACCAGCAACTGGGGCCATCCGGAGTACACCGAGCTGGGCAAGCTGGGGGCCTTTGACGACGGGACCCGGGCGGTCAACATCGCGGAGGCATTGAAGACCAAAGGCTTCGTGGACGTCTACGGCATTTATTTCGACTTCGGCTCCGCAAAACTCCGGCCGGAGAGCGATCCGTTCCTCAAGCAGATCGCCGGCTACCTCCAGGGGAGCCCGGACAAGAAGCTGAGCATCGAGGGACACACCGACAGCATCGGTGATGAGAAGGCCAACCAGCTTCTTTCCGAAAGCCGTGCCAGGGCGGTGGTCGAGGCGCTGGGCGGCCTCAGGGTGAGCCCGGCAGTCCTCACGGCGGCTGGCTACGGGGCCTCAAAACCTGTCGGAGACAATAAAACCATCACCGGACGGGCTCAGAACCGGCGCGTCACGGTCCGCGTGGCCAAGTGAGGACGGTTGTAGCACCTTCAGTATAACTGGGTTGGTTGAAATCCCTCCCTAACAGGTTGAGCTTTAGGGAGGGATGATGTTATCGGTAGAGGACACAAAAATGATAAACCTTAGAACCTACGGCCAAGCACCCTATCAGGTGGTAGTCATCCACGGCGGACCCGGTGCGGCCGGTGAGATGGCTCCGGTGGCCCACAAGCTCACCTCAGGCCGGGGCATCCTGGAGCCCCTGCAGACCGCGGGCTCGGTGGCCGGACAGGTCGAAGAGTTGAAAACCATCCTGGAAGAAAACGGAAACCTCCCGGTCACCTTGATCGGGTACTCTTGGGGGGCGTGGCTCGGGTTTCTGGTCGCGGCCCATCACCCCTCCTTGGTGAGAAAGCTGGTCCTCATCGGAAGCGGCCCCTTTGAGGAGAAGTACGTCGCCAGGTTTCAGGAGACGAGGCTGAGCCGCCTCAGCGAGGACGAGAGGACGGAATACCGGTCCGTCCTCGCCAGGTTAAGCGATCCCCGGGCGCAAAGCCAGGATGCGTCCCTGGAGCGGCTGGGAGAATTAGCGTCGAAGACCGATTCCTATGATCCCCTGCGGGGCGAACAGGAGGCCATCGCATTTCAGGCTGAAATCCATCAAAGGGTATGGCAGGATGCCGTTGAAATGAGAAGGAGCGGGAGGCTCCTGGGGCTTGCCAAGCAGGTCCGCTGCCCGGTGGTCGCGATCCACGGGGACTACGACCCCCATTCAGCAGAAGGTGTGCAAGAGCCCCTGTCCGCTGCTCTCAAGGACTTCCGATTCCACCTTCTCGAACACTGCGGGCACACGCCCTGGCTGGAAAGGCAAGCGAGAGAGGCATTTTACCACACCCTTAAGGACGAATTGCAATCGTAACTGTATTGCAGCTTTTTTGCTGAGCTCCGACGCCCCTCCGTTCAGGTTGACCTGAAGGGAGGGTTTGTGATATAGTATGAGGAATGAAATCGGGCGAGAGCATTGGCGGGTGACAAGGTGAGGCTCATTTCGCAACAGAAAACACTCGGCCCCAATCTTTTCTGGGGATGGCAAAGGCGTTCACCCGAGCAACCGCCTTTTTGCGTTAATGGGCCAAGAGGCAACTAAAAAGGAAGCCGGTTGCCAGAAAAGAGATATCCGTTATGAACCACAGTTTAACTAATCCAACACTCAAACGCATTGCGTTCATCGGCAATTACCTGCCGCGCCAGTGCGGCATCGCCACGTTCACCAGCGATCTCTGCGAGGCGATCGCGGCCGCCTACGATAACACGACCTGCATCGCCCTGCCGGTCAACGACACCGAGGACGGCTACGCCTATCCCGCCCGGGTGCGGTTCGAGCTGACCGAGAAGGATATCGACTCCTACCGCCGGGCCGCCGACTTCCTGAACATCAACAACGTCGACCTGGTCTGCCTGCAGCACGAGTACGGCATCTTCGGGGGGCGGGCGGGCAGCCACATCCTGGCTCTGCTGCGGGAACTGCGCATGCCGGTCGTCACGACCCTGCACACCATCCTGCACGACCCCGACCCCGATCAGCAACGGGTGCTGGAGGAGGTCGCCGCCCTGTCCGACCGGCTGGTCGTGATGAGCGAGCGCGGCGCGGAATTCCTGCAGGAGGTCTACCGGGTCCAGCCGGAGAAGATCGACCTGATCCCGCACGGCATCCCGGACGTGCCCTTCGTGGATCCGAGCTTCCACAAAGACCTGTTCGGGGTCGAGGGCAAAACCGTCCTGCTCAGCTTCGGGCTGCTCTCGCCGAACAAAGGGATCGAGAACGTCATCGCCGCCCTGCCCGCCATTCTGGCCCGCTATCCGAACGTGGTCTACATCATCCTCGGCGCCACCCATCCCAACGTCAAGCGGCAGGACGGCGAATCCTACCG
>Ga0315294_10008812_pt1 | contig 11074 bp, 9 predicted proteins | sample YL17G13_40_MG_FD_203626 | JGI IMG/M metagenome (GOLD analysis project Ga0315294, IMG submission 203626) | Sediment microbial communities from Yellowstone Lake, YNP, Wyoming, USA - YL17G13_40 | ecosystem: Environmental > Aquatic > Freshwater > Lake > Sediment | place: USA: Wyoming | collected... | reverse complement strand
AGGAATCCAAAGGCCGCCTCCCGACCAACAGCGAGGTCTTCGGACTGGCCGGCACGATCGCCTTCGATCAGGGAGATCTCGACCGGGCCGAAAAGGAATTCAAGGAAGCCCTCAAGCATAACGGAGCGAACACCGAAGCGCTCTTCGGCCTGGGCCGGTTGTACGGACAGCGGTCGAAGTGGGCCGATTCGGCAACCCATTTTGAGCGGGCCGCCTTCATCTTCGAGCGCAACGAGGGTGCGATCGCGGCCAAGATCGCCGAGATCAAGAGCTCGAAACTGTCCGAAGAGCGTAAAGCGAAACTCCTGGCTAAAAAAGAGCAGCAGCTCAAGGTCACCCAGGCGACCAAGGCGGCGGCCTTCATCAACTCCGCCTCGAGCTACGCCAATGCCGGAAACAAGCCCAAAGCTCTGGACATGGCCTCTCGGGCGGCTGCGCATCCCCAGTTCAAAGCCCGGGCCGAAGAGATCATCAAGCAGATTCGGTAATCCCGAATAAAGAATTAACTAAACATTCGTGGTTTCCCAGTCGTAATATATACTGAAACGAAAATTCGCCGATCCCATGGAAGATAACGAATTAGTCGCCGCCTGCCTTCAGGGCCAAGGGGAGGAGTTTCGCAAGATCATGGACATCTACAAAGGTCCGGTCATGGCCTTGGCCATGAACATCCTCGGCAACCGCCAGGACGCCGAAGATTCCTTCCAGGAGACGTTCATCCAGGTCTATCGGAACCTGGGCCGGTTCGATCCGCAAAGAAGCTTTAAGAATTGGATCTTCACCATCCTTTACCGCCGCTGCCTGGACCAGTTGAAGAAAAAGCGCCGTTTCCAGATTGCGTTCAACAAGGCGAAACATGAAACGCCGCGCGGGACCCCGCCCGATACGGCCGGCGCCGGCAGGGGGCAGCCGCTGTCCAAAGAGATCCTCGGCCGTTTGAATCCGAAGGAGCGCATTGTCCTGACGCTCTGGGCGAACGAGGGATTCACGGCGGCGGAGATCTCCGATGTCCTCCGCTGCTCCTCCTCCACGGCCCGGGTCTATTTGTTCAACGCCCGGAAAAAGATCAAATCGCTTTTGGAGAAAAGCCATGCCCCATTTTAAGCTGATGGACCTCTTCTATCGGCTCACGCCGTTTCCTTCCTGGAAGGCCGGGCTGCTCCGCGGACATATCGAGAGATGCCCCGAATGCGAACGGCGGCTGGCCAGCCGCGAGGAAGCCCGGCGCGTTTTGGTCCAGGTCCGTGATGTGGGCGATCTGGACCGGCTTTGGCCGGCCATCTCGGACAGGATCCGCGGGATCCGGCCGTCCCTCGAGGCGGACTTGGGGCCGGCGCGGGATGGGGCTGTCCCGCTCCGGGCCGGTTGGCGCTTCGCCGCGGCGGCGGCTGGATTGGCCCTGGCGGTTCTCCTGACGTTCGCGCTGGTCCGGTTCTTTCGATCTCCTTCGATCTCGGGCGGGGGGATCGCCCAAGGAGAAACGGATCAGGTTCAAATCCATTATGTCAGGATCGATAACGAGCCCGCCCGGACGTTCATCTTCAAGCCGTACGACTCCGACGTCGTCATCGTCTGGGCCGGAAGGAATATCTAAGGAGGAGGTAAGACATGTCAACGTGTGAAAAAAGACTCATGGTTATCGCGGTCCTGTTCATCGGCCTCGCCTTCGGCGCGTTCGCCGCGCAGCAATTCTCGACGAGCACGATTGGATTCACCCCCAAAATAACGCCGAATTCGCCCTATTGGAAATGGCTGACCGAAGAGGTGAACTATATCATCTCGGAAAAGGAAACGAAGGTCTTTCTTCAGCTCGAGACGGATAAGGAGCGTGACCTCTTTACGGAAGCGTTCTGGAAAGCCCGCGATCCCAATCCGACGACGCCCGAGAACGAGTTCAAGGCCGAACATTTCCGCCGCCTGCAATACGCCGATCAGACGTTCGGCACACCGACGACGCCCGGCCGGAAGACCGACGCCGGCCGCATGTACATCGTCACGGGGGACGCCAAGACCCAAAGCCGGATCTTCCCCGTAGAAAGAACGGCCCCGGAGGCCGCGCTTCAAAGCGCCAGCCCCTGGATGATGAAGATGAGGATCTTCGAGGTCGCCGGGAAGGGGAGCGGGGAGCCGGTCAAGACCGTCACCTCTTCGTATTTGAAATACAGCCTGACGGCCACGATCAAGACCGAGTTCGACCTGGCCGAGGAGATGAAACAGATCCAGAAGACGTTCAACAATCCGGACGTCAAGCTCCTGACCGAGGCGGATTTCAACTGGAAGAAGAACGACAGGGAGAAGGCCTTTCACATCTTTCGTCTCGACGGCCTGGAATACCTCGTCCTCATTTCGCCTATCGAAGTCCTCCGCAAATTGACGTTCCGGATGGAAGTTTTTGAGCAGGGCGAGAAGACGAAGGTCAATCTCCTCGATACGGAATTCTCCATCCCCGAAAAGAACATCACTGTCTTCGGATTCGAGGATTCCAAAGGCAACGTTTATTTCCTGTCGTTCCGCGTGTCCGGGTGGACGCCCGCGGTCGGGGCCCAGACAGCGACGACGTATACGATCCCCGCGGAAGGCCCGGTGCGGGCCATCGGAGAGATCAAGCCGCCCCGGCTCATCAAGCAGGTCGATCCCGTCTATCCTGAGATAGCCAGACAAGCGAGGGTCGAAGGCGTCGTCATCCTGGAAGTGGAAACAGACATTTACGGACGCGTCCGAAACACCAGGGTCTTGAGGTCGATCCCTCTGCTCGATAAGGCCGCGATCGATGCCGTGAGACAGTGGGTCTATGAGCCGCTGATCATCGGCGGAAAGCCGCGGGGGGGGATATTTACGGTCACGGTCAGGTTCTTGCTCGACGGAAAAGGAAAGGCGGCCGGCGTCGTCATGGGCGGGGTTGTCGGGGGAGTCGGGGGCGGCGTCGAAGGCGGAGTCAAAGGAGAAGTCCAAGGCGGCGTCTCGGGCGTCCTGGGCGGCGTGGTCGGCGGAATGATGACGGACGAAGAAGCCAAAAAACTGGCCGCGGAAGGCGAGAAGCTCGGACCGGTGAGAGCCTTGGGCAACATCAAGCCTCCGACGCGGATAAAAGCTGTCGATCCGATTTATCCGAAAGAAGCTCGCGAGGCGGGGATCGAAGGAATCGTCATTCTCGAAGCGGAGACGGATGTCTACGGCCGCGTGAAGAATACCAAAATTCTTCGGTCCGTACCGGAGCTCGACCAGGCCGCCATCGACGCCGTCAAGCAGTGGGTCTACGCGCCGTTCGTCCTCGAGGGCAAACCCCGCGGCGTCATTTTCACCGTCACGGTCAGCTTTTTATTGAAATAACGTAACGTTAAGCGGGGACGCAGATCAAAGGGGACACATACTTTGGGGACATGTACCTTAGGGACACACTACGTTGTCCTTCGCCATAACTATTAGAAATGAAAAGAGATAGGAAGTGTCCCCAAAGGACGTGTCCCCTAGGTATGTGTCCCCAAAGTATGTGTCCCCGGAAATAGCTAGGGCAGGCCGACCTTGGCCGGGGGCGTCAGCTTCGAATAATCCAGCTCCGATCCCAGAACGCTGTGGGGGATCGAATAGACAGCCATCAGCAGGACCGCGGCGGCCACGACCCAGACGCGCGCTTGTTTTCCCTTGCGCATCATGAACAGGGCGATGAGCCAGCCGACCATGGCGATAAGCGTCTTGTTGTCGGTCAGGTCGAAGCCGAGGGGGACGCCCGACCAGAGCACGCCGAAACTGAATTTCTGGACGAGCGGGCCGAGAATGAAGCCGCCGACAAAGAGCAGGGCGGCCGTCCACTTGGCGAATACGCGGTGATCGGGCTTCAGGGGAAGGGCGGCCAGCAGGGCTCCGACGCCGATCGAAACGGGGATACAGAGCCAGAAGAGATTGAAGCCCGTGATCTTGGGGATGCCCACGATCTTGAAGATCGCATAAGCCGTGCCGATGCCGGCCGCGAAAAGCAGGATGCCGGGGACGAACTTGAACTTCGGCCAGCTTCGAGCCTTTCCGAAAGCGGCGAGCCCGGCCGCGGTCGAGAGGAGCATGGCCAGGAACATGACGATGATATGAGGGATGAGCACCCAGCTTGGGACGACGCCCTTGAATCGGATGACGATCGGTTTGTCGCCGCTGAGGGCGGCTTCCTTGTCGCCTTTGACCAGGACGACCTTATAGGCCAGCTTTCCGGCGGCCGGCTGCTTCGGGAGGCCGGCCGAAAGCGCTCCTTGGCTCCGCTCCAGGGGAACCTTGGTCCATGGATCCTGGGTCTTGTATCTCATATATTCGACATAGCCGCCGATCTCGGGGGCCAGCCCGCGGATCTTGATCTCGCAGTCCGTGAGGTTCTCCGCGCTCCGGGGCAAGCGGGCCGTGATGTCCTGCCCGTCGAGCGTCGCCCGGGCCCGGAAGGGGTAGGTCGGTCCCGTCAAACGCTGATAGACCGCCGCGCCCAGGGTGATGAACACGGCCAGAGTCCATAACACGAATCTTTTCATCGGGTCGTCCTTTCCGTGGATGGAATGTGTTCAGTTTTTGATCGTCACGCCGCCTAAAATGGCCGTAGCCTTGATGAACAACGTGGCTTTGACCTCGGCCTCGAGGACGTTCCTGTGCTTGTCGTCGATCCCCCCCAGGATCGGGGTGCCGTCGACGACGATCCGCCAGTTTCCGGGAACCTTGATGTCCACGCCGCCCATGATGGCCGTGACGTCGATCGTCGCTATGCCGCCTTCCAGGCCCGCCGCGGTGAAGTCGAGCTCGAGGCCGCCCATGACGGCCGTGGCTTGGCCGCCCTTGAAATTCTGCGATTCGATCCGGCGCTTCATGCCGGAAAAGATGCAGGTCAGGTCGATGTCGTTCTCTTTGATGTCGGGGAATTTCTCGGCGTTGCGGTGACGAAAGACCGGACGGAGAAGGAGCCACAGGCCGACGAGAATGATGCCGGCCGGCCAGATGTACTGCCAGACGTCGTAGTCGAGGATGTCGAGCTGAGAGAGGAGAAAGAAAACGCCGAAGACGATGAAAAAGACTCCGCCCCCGGCCCGGCGGAAACCGCTCCCGATGAGGATGGAGAGGCCGAGAACGATGAAGATGACCGGCCAGTAGGTGCTGATCATGGTGCCGAAATCGAACCCTCCCATCCGGTCCGCCAGGAACAGGGCGCCGACGATGATCAGGATCAATCCCCAGAAGATCCGGCTCTGATAGTTTCTGTGTTCGGACATGTTTCTCTCCTTCATAGGCCTTTTTTTTGAAGGCTTATTTATATCATAAATCGATGTTCCAGGCGATAATAATCCCCCCTATCGCCCCTTTAGGAAAGGGGGGGATTCAAAGCCGGCGGATGTCCATCCCGCCGCTGACCTCGAGGACGAGGCCGGTCGAGTAGGGGAAGGCGCCCGCGGCCAGCGCAGCGACAACCTTCCCGACATCCTCCGGAAAGCCCCACCGTCTCTGAGGCACCAAGCCTTCGGCGAGGAGTTTGTCGTACTTCTCCCGGACGGGCTCCGTCATGTCCGTCCGGATGATCCCGGGCCGGACCTCGTAAACGCCGATACCGGCGTCGGCGAGCCGGTCGGCGTAGACCTTGGCGGCCATGCTCAGGGCGGCCTTGGAGATGCAGTATTCGGCCCGGGCCGTGGAGGAGACCGCGGCCGAGATGGAGGAGATGAAAATGATGGCGGGCTTCGCGGCCGGATCCTTCTTGACCAGGGCGATCATTTCCTTGGCCGCCTTCTGCGTCAGGAAAAAAGCCCCGCGCGCGTTGACGGACAGAACACGGTCGTAACTTTCGGGCGTCGTCTCCAAGATGTCCCTGCGGACCTCGGGGGCGACGCCGGCGTTGTTGACGAGCACGTCGAGACGGCCGAACTTCCGGAGAACGGTCCTCAAGATGATCTCATGATCGCCGAGCGAGGCGATATCGCCGCGCAGAGGCAGGAATTCGCCCCCGAGCTTCTCCACCGCCGCCTTGACCTCGAACAGCCCGGTCTTGCGCTCGCGCGGCGCGAAGAGGATGTCGCATCCGGCGAGGGCGAATCCGTTTTTGGACAGTTCCAGGGCGATGCCCCGGCCGATGCCCCGGCCGGCCCCCGTGATCAAGGCGACGCGTTTTTTAGTCATGCTCTTCTCCCGGCCGCTCGAGGATGCGGTCGTTCCGGAAATCGTTCCAAACCGTTTCGAACCAGGCGCCGGCCGGCGGGATGGGGCGGATGTCGACCCACTCTTTCCGGACGTTCATCCGCTCGTCCAACGAGATCTCCAGGATTTTCCGGCTGACGAAATCCCTCGGGCCGGCCAGGGAAAATGTCCAGCGGTCGTCGACGGCGGCCGGGGCCCCGGGCATTGCCCGGGGGTCCACTTCCGCCGTACTCGCCCGTGCATACAAGCCACGGGCGAGTGGCGAGCCGAAGGCTCGTCCCTTGACCCGGGGGCACGGTTTTTCGCCGTTCGGATCGAGGACGAGGTAAGAGCCCCGGCTGCGGCCTCCCTTGTCGATGTATTCCCGGATGGCTTCGAGATAGAGGGCGTGGGTCAGGCAGAGGTCGAGGATCTTAAAGGCTTGCGGCAGGAATTCGGGGCCGGGGACCTTGAGATTGCGCTTCACCTTCGCCCATTGGCTCCAGGCTTCGCTCACGGCGGTATCCATCGCCCCCGGGTCCCGGATCTGGGCTCCGTGGGCCGACATCCGCCGCCGAAATTCATCAGCGGCCTTGGCCGGCGCCGCCGCGGTCGCCGTTTTTCCTCCGAGCATTTTTCGGGCCGTTTCTATCGTCCGCCGGATCTGCGGTTCCGCGGCGGCCAGGAATACGTCTTTTTTCGAAGGCCTCCCCGCGCAGCGGCCGGCGATGAAGGCCGCGGCGCGCAGGCCGCCGACCTGTCCCGCGTTCAAGGCCGAGCCGCCGGGACGCCGGACGCCGTGGGTCCCGTTCACTTCACCGACGGGGAAGAGGTGCCGGATGTTCGACTCCCACCAGATGCCGCTTTTGAGGCCGCCGTTGTTGTGCTGGGCGCAGACCGCGATCTCGAGATTTTCCCGTTCGAGGTCGATGCCGTGGTCCTTGAAGACGGCGATGGCCGGCGGATTCATTTTTATCAGCCGTTCGATGGGCGTCGGGAGAAGGGCTCCGGAATTTTCCAGGTAAGCGAAGGCTTCCGGACTCAGACGGTCGAACGAGAATCTCTGGAGAGCGCCCGCGCCGGCGGGATTGCGCCGATAATCCAGGAAGACCCGCCGTCCTTTGATCACGGTCTCCTGATGGACCAGGAGGTCGATCAACGACGAGCCGTGACCGGCGACCTTCCGGGGATCGAACGGCCATTGATAGCCTTTGAGGAAGATGGCCGTGGCGAGGGTTCCCATGTCCGGGAAATAGTCGTTCAGGAACTCCCGCTCGTCCCGGCCGGCCCGGTCCGTCGAGAGGTACCTCGGGATGACCTGTTGATAAGTCCCCGACAGGTTCCAGCGGAATTTGAGCGAGGCCAGGCCGTATTGGGATTCGGTCAGATTGTGGCCGATCGCGCCGATCTCGAAGGCCAGGCCGTGGGCGCCCGTCTGGCTTTCGGGATAGACCGACGTTTGATAGATGCCGGCCGGGCCGCCCGTGCCGAGGACGATGTTGACGGCGTTGAAGACGACGAACGCCGGACGGCGACGGCCCTTCCGTTTATCGAGAGCGACGGCGCCGATGACCTTTTTCTCTTTTTCCCCTCCCTCCGTCAGCAGGGCGATGACCTGATGGCCGTCGAAGACATGGATGTCTTTGGTCTTGACGACATCGGCCAGACGCTCGAACATGAGGCGCGAGGTGAGGGGACCCGCGGAGGTCGCCCGCTGCCGGGGATCATGGTCGGTTTTGTATCCGACATAGGCCCCGAACCGATCGTGCGGGAAAGGGACGCCGAGGCCGACGAGATGAAAGAAGGCCTCGGCCGAGCCCTGCGCTTCGCAGAGGGCGATGTCGCCGTGCATGCAGCCGCCCTTGAAGAGGTCCCGGGCCATCTCGAGGGGCGAATCGGGACGATCGCCGGCCAGGGAGAGCTTATAATAGGTCTGCTTGTCCGAACCGGCCTTGTTCGAGGTGCCGCCCCCGAATTCTTCGGTGGCCAGGGCGATGTCGCGCTGTCCCCGCTCATGAAGACGGACGGCGGCATTGAGGGCCGCGGCGCCGCTGCCGATGATCAGCGTGTTCAGGGAGACGAGCGGGATTTTCATCCCGGCGATCGTAATCCGGCCCTCTTTCACGATATCCTCCGGCTCCCTCTCAATCGTTGGTGACGATGAAGAACGGTTTGTGGTGGAAGCTCTTGTAGGCCGGCCGGAGCCGTTCGCGGTCGTAATACTTATCCACGTCCACGACCTTCTTCGTGCTCGTGACGATGTCGATCGGGATGTCGTCGTATTCGCCGTTCCGCAGGCCGACCATGCGGCCGGCCCGCTTGTCCATGACCAGGTCGAGGGCGATGTTGCCGAAGGCCATGGGCACGATGGAGTCGATGGCGTCCGGGTCGCCGCAGCGGACGAGGTAGCTCAACCGCTGGCTGATGACGTTGATCCGGCGGCCGTTGTTGTAGTTGGGCGAACAATCCCGGAGATGGCCGGAGATGACCTCGCCGATGCCGCCCAGCTTCTTGTGCCCGTACATGTCCCGTTCCTCCTCGGCGAAGATCATCTCGCCGCCCTCGAACATGGCTCCCTCCGAGACGAGGACGACGGAATAGAGGCTGGGGTTCGTCGAGCGGTCCTCGGTGAGCAGGCGGCAGAGGTGGTCGACGTTGAACTTGTATTCGGGGATGACGCAGCGGTTGGCCGCGCCGGCCATCGTCGGCAGGAGGGCGGTGAATCCGGCATAGCGCCCGAAGACTTCGATCACCAGGAAACGCTCGTGGGAGCCGGCCGTGGTCCGCAGGGCGTGGGTCATGTTGATGATGCGCGTGATGCAGGTGCTGAAGCCGATGCAGTAGTCGGTCCCGGGAACGTCGTTGTCCATGGTCTTGGGGATGGCGATGACCTTGACCCCCTTGTGGTGGAGATGGACGGCATAGCTCAGCGTGTCGTCCCCGCCGATAGGGACGAGGTAATCGATGCCGAGGAAGTCCAGGTTTTTCAGGACCTCCTCGGTCATGTCGTTTGTCTTGTCCTTATATTGGGCCCGGAGGGGCGGCGGGACGTTGACGTCGGGGACGTGGCTCGGCCGCGTCCGGGAGGTGTGAAGGAAGGTCCCGCCGGTCCGCCCGATGCGGTTGACGGTCTCCTCGGTCAAATAGACGAAGTGATCTTCGTGCGGCGCCTCGAGGTCCCGCTCCATGTCTATCAGGCCGGCCCAGCCGCGGCGGATGCCGATGACCTCGTACCCTTCGTGGAGGGCCCGGATGGTGACGGCGCGGATGGCCGGGTTCAGGCCGGGCACGTCGCCGCCGCCGGTGAGGATCCCGATGATCCCTTTTTTCGTCTTGATGTTGGCCATGGGCGTTTCTTTCCTTTCGAGCCGGAATACGAACCGGGCTTGAGCCGTCCTCAAATCGTTCCGAACAGCTGAATTCGGCCCGTGACGATCGAACGCTTGGCGTCATTATATACGAAATCCCGGCGGAATTTAAGATGTCGATAAGGCCCTCTTGTCGGAGGAAGAAAGCGAGGAAAGAAGCTTATCGGGGCAAATGATAGACGGCCTTGTCCCGGACGATACAGCCGACAGGACCACCCGCCCGAAGAAGGGTGGAACAGCCGGAACAGGCCAAACAGAGCTTTTTCGGATCGAGGGCGCCTTTTTCCATTAGATCCCCGGCGAAATCGGGATAGGCATAGGCCAGGCGGCCGACGCCGATCAGGGAGGCCCCTCCATTCGAGAGGACGCCCGCTGCGACGCAGGGAAAGAATCGCCTCAGCCACGAATACCCCGTTCCGACCACGGGCAGAGAGGGGAATTCCTTTTGGAGCCGGGAGGCCAATTGGACGAGGCGCGAAACGCCGGTCAGGGGGTGTTCATCGGGCACGCTCCCGCCGCGGACAGGCTTGTCGAAAGGCCGGCCGTAGTGAGGTCGATAAGCGGGAATCCCGGCGGTGATGTTCAGAAGGCCAAGACCCTCCTTGCGAAGTTCTTTGATGAGGGCGATCGGTTCGGACAGGTCGGGATTCGCGGCCTCCCTTTTGTCCGTTCCGAAACCATAGGGATAGGGAATGGAGTCATAAAGGCCGAGCCGGCTGGCGATGATGATCCCCGGGACGCCGGCCTTGATCTTGCCCGTCGTTTCCCGGAGGAAACGGGTCCTGTTGACAAAGGAGCCGCCATAGCGGCTCTTCCTCCTCGAGCGTGAGGCGAGAAGCTCGGAAACGAGATATCCATGGCAGGCCTTGATGTCGACGCCGTCAAAGCCGGCTTCCGCCGCCATCCCGGCCGCCTGGACGAAGATATCTTGGAGATCGTCCAATTCCCGGTCGCTGATGGGGGGAAAGTCCGGAGGGATTTTATGCAGGGGGTCGAGATGAGGATTGTGCTGGGCGATGATCGGCGCGGGAGTCCCCCGGGGCTTGGAAAAACGGCCGGTATGGGTCAATTGGAGAATGAGGATCGGCGATGGACCCCTCCCGGCTCTTTCTTGAGCGGAGGAGCGGGTCGTTTCGACCAGCCGCTTGAAACCGTCCAGCGTTTTTCCGGTGAGGAGAAGCTGGTTCGGATTGGATCGTCCTTGGTCCAGGATCGCCGTGGCCTCGAACCAGATCAACCCGCAGCCGCTCTGCGCGAACCGGCGATAGCGGCGGAAGGTGAGCTCGCCGGGAGCGCCGCCGGCCCCCGCGTCCGCCCCTTCCAGGGGATGGATGGCCAGCCGGTTGGGCAGTGTCCTGCCGGCCAAGAGCAAAGATTGGAAAAGGACGCCGATGTCATGGGAAAAGGGGATCTCGAGACCCAGAGAAGCGATCACGGCGAGGAACTCTTCCCGGCTTTTGAAGGCGAATCGCTGATGTCCGCTCATCCCTCTTCGACGATCAGCTGGACCGCTCTCAGGTCCCGTTCGACCCTGGCTTCGCAGACTTCGGGCCAGCGGGCCCGGTCGAGAACGG
>Ga0315294_10008810_pt1 | contig 11075 bp, 7 predicted proteins | sample YL17G13_40_MG_FD_203626 | JGI IMG/M metagenome (GOLD analysis project Ga0315294, IMG submission 203626) | Sediment microbial communities from Yellowstone Lake, YNP, Wyoming, USA - YL17G13_40 | ecosystem: Environmental > Aquatic > Freshwater > Lake > Sediment | place: USA: Wyoming | collected... | reverse complement strand
CGCTGCAAACGCACGTTTGCGGCGAACGAAGACTGGCTTGCCAAGGCGTAGTTCGCTGCAAACGCACGTTTGCGGCGAACGAAGACTGGAGGCGGCGGCGGGATTCGAACCCGCGAATACCGGTTTTGCAAACCGGCGCCTTGGTCCGCTTGGCTACGCCGCCTGTTTGTCTTAACTTCCCTATGTGAAAAGACTTAGAACGAAGACCAACAAACCACAAAACCGGCATTTCGCATGACGACAACCTTGACGACAACCGGACCAGAGGCTATACTACCTCTCGCGTCCTGGAAAACGCAAGTTGTCGCGAGGAGTGTTCCCATGCTCACACCACGCAAACACAGACGCCCGAAGAAGCCCACCAAGCCGTATGCCTCGTTTCCACTAACCCCCCATAACAACGGCCAGTGGTGCAAGAAGATCCGCGGCACTGTCCACTTCTTCGGCGTCTGGGAAGACCCTGACGCTGCCCTGCAGAGTTACCTGCGTGTGGCCGAAGCCCTTCACGCCGGACGCAAACCCCGCGCAGAAAGCGTACCGACTAACGCCCTGACTGTCAAGGGACGTGTGCAACCACTTCCTAACCTAGCAACTCAGACGCGCCGAGACCGGTGAAATCGGTTTCCGCTGGGCCGAAGACTGCCGAGTAGTCCTGGAGTGTTTCGCTCGTCTCGTCGGCGCGGGACGGGTCGTCTCTGACCTCGGCCCTGATGACTTCCTGGACTTCCGCCAATGGCTCCTTCGCAAGGGCCTGTCGGGCCGAAAAGGCCTTGGTGTCCATGCCCTAAGCCGGGCCATAACCGTGGTCCGCGGGATGTTCAAGTACGCCTATGAGACCGACCTCATCGACCGACCGATGAAGTATGGCAAAGCCTTTGAGAGACCATCGGCAAGCCTGCGACGCAAGAGCCGCATGGCCGCCCAAGCCGAGAACGGCAAGCGGCTGTTCGCCCCGCAGGAGATCCGCACAATCCTGCGCACGGCAGAACCGCCTCTCCGGGCCATGATCTTCCTGGGGATAAACGGAGGTTTCGGAAACGTGGACTGTGCGAGGCTGGTTACATCGGCCGTGGACTTGGACCATGGGCTTGTCCAATTTGGCCGCCCGAAGACCGGCGTGGAACGAGTTGTGCCCCTTTGGCCTGAGACGGTGGAAGCCATGAAGGCGGCCGTTGACCAGAAACCCGACGTGGCTGACGAGGCGGCGGCCACTCTCTTCTTCCTAACGGAGGACGGCACGCCGTGGGCCTCGCGGTTCTGGACCTTGGCCAGGACATCCCTGAAAGTGGGGAAGGTCTTGACCTGGCCGGTGTACACGCCGTGTTCCTCGTAGACTGCATCCAGGGCCTGCTGCAACATGTAGAGGACGCCGTTGCCGAGCATGTAGGCGTGGGCGATGACCTGGATGATCTTCTTAAGCCAGGTTTTGGGCTGCGTGCCGGGAGGAGGGATAAGGGGGTTGAAGCTCAGGGGGGCCAGGCCCTGGCCGATGGTGTAGACCTCCAGGTCTTGGAATCCCGGCAGGGCAAGAAGATCTCGATAATTTTTCTTCCAGTCGAACACTAATATAGGCTTGCCTTTCTTGTGGAATTGGCGGAAGAGAAGAAATCCCATGTTGGTCTTTCCAGCGCCGGTCCTCCCGAAACAGGCAATGTGCTGAATGCATTCTGCTTCCCTGATGCCGAACTCATAAAGTGGCTTTCCTGCATAGGCCGCTGTGCCGTGGCTCCTGTGCGCGGGCCAGCGGTGCGTCACGCGTCTGGCGGCGCTCGCGCCTCATCGGCGGAGCCTGAACGGTTACAATCCTTATTTCGTGCAGGTGGCAAGACCGATCACACGGTCAGCGGCGCCGTAGTAAAGCAGCCACTGGCCCTGGAAGTAAACCAGGCCGTTGGCGACCGTCGTGCGACCGGTAAAGCCTTTCTGCTCCCAGTCATATTCGGGGTAAAGGAACGGCTCCTTCTGCTCTTTCAGGACGGTCTTCAGGTCGTTGCGGTCGATCAGGGCCTGGCGAAGCGTCCAGGCGCCGAGCGATGCGTGTCCCCCCTGGACCATCAACAGGATGCCGTCGTCGCGCAGGAGGGCGATGGCGCCGGCCTCGCGCCCTCCCCCCGGCCAGACCGCCTTGCCGGCCGGCGTCCAGTCGATGAGGTTCTCGCTCCAGGCCAGCGCACAGGGATGCGTGTAGTACATCCAGTACTTGCCATCCACCTTGGCGGCGATCAGGCGGTCGCCATCGCGGCGGGAAGCCACCACCCCGGACCGCGATCCATAGACCTTCTCCGGCGCTGCCTTCCGGAAGGCCGGCCCGTGCTTGGTCCAGTGAACCAGATCGCGGGATGTTGCCACGGACATGGTGTCCCGCTTGCCGCTCCAGGTGGTGTAGTTCATGTAGTAGGCGCCATCTTCGCCCTCGATGATGTGGAGGTCTTCGCAGCCGCCTTCCCACTCGTACTCCTTCCAGGGGTCGTTGTCCGGATAGAGGACCGGCTCCGGGTGGCGGGTGAAGTGGACGCCGTCCTCGCTGTGGGCCAGACCGATGCGGCACGTTCTGCCCCATCCAAGATCCGGACTCTTATCGTCGGCCCGGTAGAGCAAATAGACCTTGCCGTTTCGCACGACGGCAGCCGGGTTGTACACGTTCCGCTCTTCCCACCGGACTTCCTTGCCCCGGATGGGGCATTGAAATCTGGAATCCGGCGTCGGCCGCAGGACCGGTTCCGGGTGCTTGACAAACGGCCCGATCTCCCAACCCTCGCGGGCGGCGATGGCGGCTTTTTGCTCTGGCGGCGGCTCGGCAACGCGCGGCGCAACAGCATGCGCGACGACTGCCGCCGTCCACAATACCGCCGCCATCCCCCTTGCCATCCAACTATTCATCCTCCTGAATCCTCCGTGCGTGTTCGTATCGTAACCGTGAAGAGGAAGTCTGGCGCCTTCACCTCGTCTGACCACTCCTCGGCCTCGCCCCCTCGGCCGGCAGCGGCGGCTCCTCGCCACGTGCGGCGAGGGTGTTATCGGCGATGGTGACCGCGGCCTCCGCCTGCGCGGCGGCCCTGTACCCGGGCCCCGCGGCGAGCGTGACGATGACGGTCTTCTCCCCCTCGGCGTAGAGGTCGTGGACGGGCGTGACGGTGACGGAGCGCGACCGCTCGCCCGCGGGGATGACCAGGACGCCGTTCAGGAACGCGTAGTCGCCACCGTTCCTTGCGGTGCCGCCGGCGGTGTATCTGACGGCGAGCGGCTCGGTCGCATCCCCCGTGCGGGTGACGGTGAAGGAGACCGTGGCGGGGCCCTTCTCGGCGGCGGCGGGCGTAGCGCTCGTGGCGCTCGTGGCGGACCTGACGCTCGAGCGTCCGGCGCAGCAAGAACACGAGGTGACGAGCCGGCGCCGGAAAGCCGGCTGAAGGATCGGGCCTGGGTGGCCGGTGAAGGGGTCGGTTCACTTGGCCGGCTTTTCCTCGGGGTCAATCAATTCGATGCCGGCGCTCTCCAAGAGCGTGCCCTGGGCGCGACCGAGTTCCGTCAGGGCGAGGTTGAAGTTCAGGAGGGCCTCGAAGTACTCGCGTTCGGCGGCGGCGAGGACGTCCTGGGCGATCAGGAGGTCTTGGTTGGCGATCTGGCCGAGTTCGAAGCGTACGTTTTCGCCTTTGACGGTGGCGGCAGCGGCGTCGCGTGCGTGGCTAGTCGCCTGGACTTCACTTCGTGCCGCGTTGACGATGCACACGGCCACGTTGACCTCCTGGATGGCCCGCGAGGCGAGGAGGTCGGCCTCCAGGAGGGACTGCTGGTACTCGAAACGGCGCTTGCGATGCTCGGCATTGGTGGCGCGGTTCCCGATGGGCATTTCAAATTCCAGTCCGGCGACCCAACTGAACGGGTCGGTCAGGTGCTGGTCCTCCATCGCATCGCCCAGGTCGGTGTTCAGACCGTTCATGGTATATCGAAGCACGGTGTCGAGTTTGGGGAGGCGTTCGTGTCGGGCGGCGTCCACGCGGACCTGATTGGCCTCGATGGCCTTGCGTGCGCCGGCCAGATCGGGCCGGTGCGCCAGGGCTTTGCTGACGGCCTCGGTGCGGACGACGTCCGTAGGACGGTAGAGAAGGTTTTCGGCCGGGACGACGACGATCTCGGAATCCAGGGGGACCTCCCGGGCGTTGAGGAGCAGTTTCAGGCGTTCCACGGTGTTCCGCAGACGGGTTTCAGAGCGGACGAGGCGGGCCTGGCGGCTGGCGGCGGCAGCCTGGGCCCGGGCCACATCCACCTCCTTGGAGATGCCCTGGCGGAGCCGAACGTCTTCGCGGCGGAGCACCTCCTCGGCCAGATCGAGACTCTCGCGATCAATGCGGACCAGTTCGGTCTCGTAGGCCACCTGCCAGTATTGGGCTGTCACGTCCGCGATGACCTCGATCACTTTGCGGCGGAACTCCTCATAGGAGATGTCGGCATTGAGGTTGGCGAGGCGGATGGCCGCCCGGTCAACTACCGCGCCCACACCTTTCAGAAGGGGCTGCTTCAGTTCGGCCGACAGCCCCGCCCGGTACTGGGGGTTCGGGAACGTCAGGGTGCTGTTGGTGTCCAGATAACTCATGTCCTGGAACAGGCTGAACGTTCCGCCCGAGAGGAATGGCTGGCGGGCGCCGCCCTGGAAATCCCAGGTGTCTTCCACGAGTGCGCCTCCCCGGACCTGGCCGGTGTCCAGGAGACTCTGGATGGGTCGGTCGGTTCTTCCGAAGTTGTTGGTGAAGAACACCGTGGGGTCGAAGACGGCCTGGGCGATGGAGACGTCCGCCCCGGCGCGAAGCGGCTCGTAGGCAGTGATCTGGATCTCGTGGTTGCCCCGGAGGGTGTAGTGGAGGGCTTCGAGAAGGGTCAGGCTGACGGGGCCCTCGGGCGGCTTCGCCTCAGCCGGAACCGGTGCCGGCGCTTCGGTCTCCGGCGCCTCCTGGCGCGGCGCGCGGTCGCGGGACTCGATCTGGCCGATGACAAACTCCGCGGTGACGGCGTCGGCCCTGACCGACGAAAATCTCGCACAGCCTCCGATGACAAGAATCGCGGCAGCCAGGAGCCAGCGATGCCGCCGCGCGCCGATGGTCGGATGGTCCCGCATCAGGTTTCCTTTCCGGCGAAGCCAAGGTACTCATCGAGCCATTGGTCGGTCTTCAGAATGGCCTTTCGCTGGCGGAGGGCGAGCCGCTCGGCCCGCCGCTGGGCCGCGTCAAAGACGCGGCGCGCCAGCCGGGACGGAATCTCCTTGTCCGTCTGACCGTGGCGGCGACGCAGCATGCCCGAAAAATGCGGGGCGAACCGCCTCGGCAGTTCGTCCTCGATGCTGACGAAGGCCTGGGCGCTGCCGGGGTCGCCCTGTCGTGCGCTGCGTCCGAAGAGTTGGCGGTCAATGCGTCCTGCCTCGTGGCGTTCGGTCGCGAGGACGTGCAGGCCGCCCCGCTCAGCGACGCCGGTGCCTAGTTTGATGTCCGTGCCTCTGCCGGCCATGTTCGTCGCCACGGTGATGCGGCCCGCCTGGCCGGCACGGGCGACGATCTGTGCCTCCTCGGCATGTCGGACGGCGTTGAGGACCTGATGCTCGAGTCCCTCGGCGGCCAGGAGGGCGCTCAGATGTTCGCTGGCGCGGACGCTCCGCGTGCCGACAAGGACGGGCCGGCCGCTGGCGTGGAGGCAGCGAATCTCCTGGACCACCGCCTCCCACTTGGCCGACTCGGTGGCAAAAACGCGGTCGGGCAGGACCCGGCGGACGCAGGGGCGATTGGTCGGGATGACGACGACGGGCAGGCGGTAGATCTGCCAGAATTCCCGCCAGGCCTCGGCGGCCGTGCCGGTCATCCCGGCCAGTTTCCGATACATCCGGAAGAGCCGCTGGAAACTGATCCGGGCGTAGGTGTCCTTGGGCAGGTTGACCGTCAGGCCCTCCTTGGCCTCGATGGCCTGATGGAGGCCGTCGCGCCAGGTGCGGTCGGGCATAAGGCGGCCAGTGAACTCGTCCACGATAACGACCTTGCCGTCCTGGAGGACGTACTGCTTGTCGTGAAGGAAGAGTTCCCTCGCCGTGAGTGCCTGGACGACGAGTTCCTCGGCGCGGCGCATCCCATGCCAGACGCCCCCGATCGGCCCTGACAACTCTGCGAGCCGCGCCTTACCCGCCACGGTCAGGTCCACCTCGCGCCACCGTTCGCTCACACGGTAATCCCGGCCGGGCTCCAGCCGGTTCGCCAACTCCACGGCCTCCTTGAACGCTTCGACCTGCTGGGGATTGGGCGCGTCGCCGGAGATGATGAGCGGCGTAACGGCTTCATCAATGAGGACCGAGTCCGCCTCGTCCACGATGGCGAACTCCAGGCCGCGCTGCACGAGGCGGTCGGTCCCGCCGCCCCGCCCCTCCGCGATCTTCCCCAGCAGGGCGGACGGGAGGTCTTGCAGGCGCCCTAGGGCCAATCGGTCGCGCAGGAAATCCGCCGTGACCTCCTTGTTCGTCGCATAGGTGATGTCCGCCTGGTAGGCGTCTCGCCGTTCGGGCGCCGGCATGCCCTGTTCGACGTGGGCCACGCGCAGGCCGCAGAAGCGGTAGATCGGCCCCATCCATGCGGCATCGCGCTTCGCAAGGTAATCGTTAACGGTAACGATGTGGCACCCCCGGCCCCGCCACCCTGCGACAGTCGCAGGCATGGTGGCCGCCAGAGTCTTACCCTCGCCCGTGGCCATCTCGGCCACACATCCCGCTTCCAGCGTCAGTGCCCCCGCCACCTGCACCAGAAATGGCCGCTCGCCGATCTGACGGTTGGCCACCTCCCGTACAAGGGCAAAGGCCCGCTCCAGGTCCTCGGAGGTCTCACGTCCCCGGCGAAACCGCTCGCGAAATTCCGCCGCCGTCTCCCGGAGCCGCGCGTCGGTCTTCCCGGCGAACTCCTTTTCCATGGCCACGACCCGGGCGGCCCGACGCATGCACTGGCGGAGGCGCGGGACGAGACGGCCGGCCACACCGGCGGCGGCGTGCCAGGCGGCATCCAACCCCTTGGGCAGGTTCTCGCTCGGCATCCGCCGGGCGAGCACCCGCCACGTTGTACTTGGCACACCAGCCATGTCAGATATGGAACCTCCGCTGGACAACCTGCAAAAGGGAACGCCACCACTGAACGGCCAGCGGCTTGGCATCCATCTCGAAACGGACCACGACGCGCTGTCCTGCAAGCAGGTGCACGTCCTCCGGCAGGTCGCCGAGAGCAGGCGCCACCCGGATTTCAAAGAAGCGTTCGGCGGCCTGGATGCCGCGCCGGTCCTCGAGATCGGTCTGGATAGATCCCCCCGCCGCGTAGCCGAGCGCCGGCGAGGGCAGTTCTTCCCGGCCCGCCGGAAGAATCCGCTCGATTCGCCCGGCCAAACAAAGATCGGGGCGGCCCTTGAGCCGGATCTCGACCTGGGGCCTGGCCTCGTGCACCACGAGGGCCGCCACGTCCTGACCGGCCGTGGCCCGGATAACGACTTCATCGAGGCTGGCCACCACGCCCACCTTGTCGCCGCGCCGCAGATAGGCGCCTTGCGTGCGGTCCAGGTCGGGCGCGACCCACTGACCGGCCAAGGGCGCGCGAACCTCGAGCGCGGCCAGTCGCTCGTCCACGCGGGCGATCTGTTCTTCCAGGGCGTTCCGCTGCTCCCGGATCGCATCGCAGGCCGCTCGCTCGTCGCGGGCCCGGGCCAAATCCTCCTGTTTTGCGAGCCGCCTTCGCTCGGCCAGAAGTTCCAGTCGCCCGTGTTCGAGTTCGGGATTCGCGGCCCGAACCAGGACCGGTCCCTCCGGCGTGACGGTCGCACCGGATCGCAGGTGATCTTTCAGGAATCCGTCCACCTCGGCATACACTCCCACCAGTCGCCGCGGTTCAACAATGCCCTCGATGCGGCTCCGGTCCGGCATGGGCACAAGGCCGACAATCCCCACAAGGACAATCGCCGCCAGCAACGTAGAGCCCACCGCCCGCGGTCGGACGCGCGCCAATTCCTCGCTGGTGAAAAGGTAGCGGACGAACCGCACCAGCGGAACGATCACCCAACCGACGACGGCGCCGATCCCGAATGCCACGGCGACGAAGAAGAGTTCCTTCGGGAGTCTATCGCCCAGGAACAAAACGATCCGGATGGAGATGAAGACACGGAACGCCGTCGAGGCGATGCCGTAAACGACAAACCAAATCCCCTCGCCGCGCGTATGCGCCGGGCTTTGCACCTTCCGGACGCGCCACACGTAGCGCCGGACAAGGTAGTAGAGGTAGCCGAGGGCCCGCTGGGACAGGTTGGGGATCTCCAACAGGTCCGAGAGAACGTAGTACCCGTCAAACCGCAGGAGCGGGTTGCCGTTGAAAATCAGCGTGGAGACGCTGGCGATGAACATGACGTTGTAGGCGATGGCGTGGGGCGTCGTGCCCTCCGCGGTCCGCGCCCACACGAGGGCCGCCACGGCCGCAATGGCCAGTTCGACGAGGATACCGGCCGCGCCGACCACGGCACGGTGCCACTTCCGGCGGAAGGCCCACGCACTGGAGGCATCCATGTAAGGAAGCGGCATGAAGACCAGGAACATGACGCCCATAACGTGGACCTCGCCGCCGGCGCCTTCCTTGCGGCCGAACTTCTTACAGGCAAACGCGTGGCCGAATTCGTGGAAGATCTTGACCAGGACAAAACTGACGTACAGAAGCGGGAGATTCTCCGGCGCCAGGATCCCGGAGGCCTGGTGCCACAGGCCCGTGACGTTGTCCGTGAGAAAATACAATCCCACGCCCAGCAGCACGGCCCATGCGACGAGGCCGTACCACGTGAAAACGCCACCCAGAATCCCCACCCAGCGGTCCAGAAAGTGGTCGGGGTCGAGAAGCGGTATCCGGATGAACAGGAAGTTCATCAGGTAACCCCGCACTTCGCGGCGGACGCGTTTATGGTAGCGGCGGAAAAGCCCCTCGGCGTCCGGCGGCAGGTCGGCACTGAGAAGGTTCGACGTGTAGAGTTGGCCGAGCAGTTGGATCACCTCGCCCTGGGTCGGTGCGGCATCACCCAACTGGTCATTCGAGATGCGCCAGGCATCGGCCACCGAGCGCCGGCCGTCCAGCAGCCCCACCAACCGATAGGCGGGCGGGTTCAGACGAAAGAACTGGTTGCTGGACGGATCCTCGACCACGTACCAGAGCCCGCCACGAAAGTGCTGGCGGCGGATCTGGACGGTGCTCCGCAGGCGCGGCCTCAGGTCCGCGACGCGATACCACGATTCGCTGAATGTCGGCCGCTCAACCGGCACGGCGACTCCTCGCGGATTAGAACCACAGTTTCATCCGCACCCAGTTGACCAGCCGCCGGGTCCAGATCCATACCAGGTGGCGCCGGTCGATGGAGATCTTGGCCACGCCTTCCATCCCCGGCCGCATCCACGGCGGGGTCTCCGCCAGGCGAACGCGAACCTTGAAGACGTTACGCTGTTTGACCACCTCGGCGATCGGGTTCACCCGCTCGACGATGAACCGGATACGTGTCTCCGGGTACCCCGTCGTCGCCAGTTCGCCCTCCTGGCCCTGCTCGACCTCCGCGACAAGGTCTTCCGGCACGGCCAGTTCCGCCCGTAGGGACTCCAGCGGCGCGACTTCGAAAAGAACCTGCCCTGTCTTTACGGGGGCCCCGACCTCGCGCTTCAGGTCCCCGCTGACGAGGCGGCCGGTGATGGGCGAGACGACTTGCGCCTGGTTGATCCTGTACTCGAGCAGATCGATCTGGGCGGCGACCTTGTCGGCCTGGGCCTCCGCGATCTGGGCCTCGGCCTCTTTGCGGTCGCGCCGGGCCGTTGAGGCCTCTTTCAGGTGACCGATTCGCTCGGCCTTGGCCGCCGCCAGTTGCAGACGCAACTCGGCCGTCTCCAGCGTCGCCAGGACGGTTTCGCCGCCCTTCACGGCATCGCCCACGTCAACCGAGACGGTTTTCAGGAAGCCGTCAAACGGGGCCGGGATGACCTGCTGCTCGATCGCCTCCACGACGAACGGCGCGTCAACGCGGTAATCGCCCTTCGCAAACGCCAGAAAGATCGCCGCCGCGAAGGCCAGGATTGCGGCGACCTTCAGCCAGGTGTGTTTCGGGCCGAGAACAGCAGCCAGGCCTCGCCGGCACTCGGCGGCGACCCGCGCCCCGAACCACCGGTCGTGAGCCTCCACGTCCACCAGCCGCGCCGTGCACAGATCACACGTCAGACGCAGCGACTCGATCTCGTCGGGGTTGAAAGTCTGGTTCGCCGGACGCTCGAGCGTCAGGACGGCCACGGGCGACCCGCCGCGACGGATCGGCAGGCTCAGCACCGTCATCGGTCCGTGGCGTTTCGACAGGTCGCCGGCGGCGCGACTGACGTACGTGGACTCTGCATCCGCCGGATAGACCACCTCCACGTCCTGGTCCAGGCACTCTTCCATCGCCGCCTCGACGTCCTGGACGATCTTCATCTTGCGGCTGAACTTTTCGGTGTGGCTCATGGCCCGCAGGCAGACGTAGCGGCCCTTGAGGAACCCGAGGGTCGCGCGGTCACACTGCCAGCGAGAGGCCACCTCGTTGCACAGCGCCATGGCGGCCCCGGCGAAGCGGTCCTGCCCGTTCAGCGCCGACAGGACCTCCATGGCCCTGCGGAGCCGGGCGAGGTCGGCCACGCGGCGGGTAAGCGTTTGGCGCATCTCGTAAAGACTCAACAAGCCCAGAGAAAACTCAAGCCGTTCGCGGCGAGCCGCCAGCGCCGCCGGGTCGCTCGCCTCGACGACAAAGGCCGCAGCACCCCGTGTTGCTCCTTCCCCGCGAATCGGGAGCACGATCAGGTGGCGGCGAGCGGGCTGGCCGTACAAGTCTTCGGGGGCATGCAACGGCCGCTCGATCGCTCGGCCGGTCGAGATGACTTGCGGCGCCGACTCCGCGGCCTCGGCCAACCAGACGGGGGGAGTCGCCCCTTCCACCAGGGGAGGATGAACGGCCAGAATCCCGATCTGCTCCTGCGCGCCGGGCCGCAGGACCGCCCCGCCTTCCGCCGGCCCGACCCGACACTGGAT
>Ga0315294_10008803_pt1 | contig 11082 bp, 10 predicted proteins | sample YL17G13_40_MG_FD_203626 | JGI IMG/M metagenome (GOLD analysis project Ga0315294, IMG submission 203626) | Sediment microbial communities from Yellowstone Lake, YNP, Wyoming, USA - YL17G13_40 | ecosystem: Environmental > Aquatic > Freshwater > Lake > Sediment | place: USA: Wyoming | collected... | reverse complement strand
CCAGATCTTGCGGCTGAGATTGGTGGCGAACATCTCGAGATCGTTGACGGCTTCGATCGCCACGGAGTCGTCGAAATCTTGCGCATAGAGGGCAGCGACCTTTCCGGTCAGCGACAGCATCTCGCTGCAATAGTCGAGATAGCGCCCAAGCTCAAACGGCGACAGGGTGCGTTTGGGCGAAGTTGAAGTTGCCGTGCTGTGCGCCACCCGCAGAAGTAGGCTTGGGTCTTTGGTGAGCTGGTGCATGTCGATGACGTGGATCAGCGAACGGAGCTGATGCAGCGCCCTGAGCGCGCGATGGCGTTTGATCCGGTGCTCGACAGTCGCCAGGAAAAGGATGGCGGCGCCCGCCAGACCGATCGTGTTGATGGTGTCTTCGAGCGGTTGCAGGAGGTTGGTCGGCTCGAAATTGGGCCTGGTCGGGCTTGGGTTGGCGGCTCCGAGGCTATTGGCAATGAGGAGCGCGATCCCGACACAGGCGGCAACCAACAGGGACGGCAGCAGGCGGACACCCCAGATCGGCTTTGCCAAAGTGAGCGCCTTCTTCTGCGTGTCGAGGGCCGTGGTGGAAAGATCTTTAGCGACGCCGGTCAGCCCCGAGCCAGCGAACCGCTCATCGACCCTAGCCTTGAGGTGATCGATGGTGGCGATGATCTTCGCGGCGTCGAGCGTGCGGTACATCGCCGTTGTTGGATCAGAGATTGGCATCGGCCCGCAAGGTGCCGAGCGGATCGGGGCCGAAGCGGTTCGGGCCTTGGGTGCCGCGCAAGAAGCCGATCTCCACGAAGAGCCAGATGCTGATCATCAGGGCACCGATGCCCGCAGCACCCGCAAGGACATACCAAATTGACGCCTGCTCCTTCGGCACGGCGATCGCTAGGACGACCATGACCGCAGCGAGAGCAACGACCAGGGTTTGCACGACGACCCACCCGTGAAGCCGCCGAATGCGACCTTTGAAGATGAACAGGAGCTGCGTCACGCTCATGGGGCGGCGGCCTTTGCTTCGTCTCAATCCCGCAACAGCTCGTTGATGGAGGTCTTGGAGCGCGTGCCCTCATCCACGGTCTTCACGATCACGGCACAATAGAGCGAAGGTCCCGGCGAGCCGTTGGGCAGGGCCTTCCCCGGCATAGATCCCGACACCACCACGGAAAAAGGCGGCACGCGACCGTATAGGACTTCCCCGGTGGCGCGGTTGATGATCTTGGTGGACTGGCCGAGATAGACGCCCATGGACAGGACCGAGCCTTCGCCGACGATCACCCCTTCGGCCACTTCGGCGCGGGCGCCGATGAAGCAATTGTCCTCGATGATTACGGGATTCGCCTGCAGCGGTTCGAGCACGCCGCCAATGCCGGCGCCGCCCGACAGATGCACGTTCTTGCCGATCTGCGCGCAAGACCCGACGGTGGCCCAAGTATCGACCATGGTGCCGGTATCGACGCGCGCCCCGAGATTGACGAAGGAAGGCATCAGCACCGCGCCCGGAGCGATATAGGCGGAGCGGCGGACCACCGCGCCCGGCACCACGCGGAAGCCGGCCTCCCTGAAGTCTTTCGCCTTCCAATGGGTGAATTTGGTCGGCACCTTGTCCCACCAGGCGCCGCCTTCCGGGCCGCCGTCGATCTTGTGAGGATCGTTGAGACGGAAGGAGAGTAGGATCGCCTTCTTCAGCCATTGATGCACGACCCACGCGCCGTCGATCTTCTCCGCCACACGGACCTCGCCCTTGTCGAGCAGGTCGAGGGTTTCCTCCACGGCGTCCCGCACCACGCCCCTCGTCTTGGGCGTGATCTCGCCGGCGTGCTCAAAGGCGCTTTCGATAAAGTTCTTGAGGTGCTCGTGCGTCATGGTTGGCCGGGTCCCGTCAGGTCAGGCAACATTGCGCTCCGGGGCCATCGGCCCGGAGCGATCCTCGTCCTCCGCACCCGCCGCGCCGATGCCGGCGAGGAAGGGCGCCAGCGCATCCGTCCGGTGATGGATGTGGGAGGGCAGCTCTGCCCAGCCGGCAATGGCGCGATGCTCGGGATGATCCGTATCCCCGCAGGCCACCAGCACCGTGGTCATGCCGAGCCCGTGGGCGGTGCGAAGATTGTGCGGCAGGTCGTCGAACATGGCGGCGTTGCCGACAGCGATCGCATGCGCGCCGATGAAGCGCTCATAAGCCGCGCGCTCGGGTTTGGGGACGAACTCCGCGGCGTGAATATCGAACACCTCGTCGAAGCGGCCGTCGATGCCGAGCCGCGTGATGACCGATTCGGCGTGGCGCCGCGATCCGTTGGTGAAGATGAACTTGCGCCCGGGCAGCGCATCGAGCGCGTCGCCAAGCTCTGGCGCCGGCGCGATCACGCTCAAATCGATGTCGTGGACATAATCGAGGAAGGCGTTTGGGCACACATCATGCAGCCGCATCAGCCCGGCAAGCGTGGTGCCATACTCGTAATAATAGTGCTTCCGCATGCGCTGGGCTTCTTCGGGCGACACGCCGAACCGGCGAGCGATGAACTCGCCCATGCGGCTGTCGATCTCGGCGAAGAGATTGCAGTCGGCGGGGTAGAGCGTGTTGTCGAGGTCGAACACCCACGCCTCGACATGCTCGAAGCCGCTTCGCGGTAAGGCCACTTCGCGCCTTGTCATCTTTTCGCGCCTCGGGCCTTCCGGCGCTCGATCAAGGTGCCGGCGCCATGCTCGGTGAACAGCTCTAGCAGCACCGCATGGGGTACTTTGCCGTTGATAATCACCACCGCCTCGACGCCTTGCTCCACCACCGCCATGCAGCTCTCGATCTTGGGGATCATACCACCGGAGATGGTGCCATCCGCGATCAGCGCCTTCGCTTCCGCCGTGGTGAGTGACTTGATCAGCTGGCCTTGTCTGTCGAGCACACCCTCGACATCGGTGAGCAGCAGCAAGCGCTTTACCTTCATCACCGAGGCCAACGCTGCGGCGAAGGTATCGGCATTGATGTTGAGCGTCTCGCCGTCAGGCCCGACGCCGATCGGCGCTACGACTGGAATCAGGTCGGAATGGATGATCACGTCGATGATGTGCGGATCGACGGACGCCGGTTCCCCGACAAAGCCGAGATCGAGGATCTCCTCAATGTTGGAACCGGGATCGCGCCAGCGCCGCTCCAAGCGTCTCGCCCGCATCAGATTGCCGTCCTTGCCGGAGATGCCGACGGCTTTGCCGCCTTGTGCGTTGATGGCGCTGACGATCTCTTTGTTGACCGAGCCAGCAAGCACCATCTCGACCACGTCGACGGTCTCCCGGTCGGTGACGCGTAAGCCGCCCTTGAATTCCGATCTGATGTTCAGCCGCTCGAGCAGGGCGCCGATTTGCGGGCCGCCGCCATGCACCACGATCGGGTTCACGCCGGCCTGCTTGAGCAGCACGATGTCGCGCGCGAAGCCTGCCGCGAGCTCAGGGTCCCCCATGGCGTGGCCGCCATATTTCACCACCACCGTGGCGCTGTCGTAGCGCTGCATGTAGGGCAGCGCCTCGGAGAGGATTTTCGCCATAGCATGGGCCGAGGACGGGCCTTCGCCCTCGGGGGGAGCGGCGTCCTTCGGTCTTACCGGGGATGATTTGGTCTTGGCCACCTGCGCCTTATAGCGGGGCGCGGGCTCAAGGCACAATCGCGTTCGGAGCAAACTCGGCCACCGCCGCCCGGAGTTCCGGGATGCCGGCCCCGGTCCGGGCCGAGGTCGCGATGATTCGTGGATAGGCCGCCGGGTGCTTGGCGACCTCCGCCGCGACCTCCTCGATGATCTTGGCAACGGCAGCGGATTTCGGCTTGTCCGCTTTGGTCAGCACCACCTGGTAGGAGACTGCCGCCTCATCCATCAGCGTCATGATTTCGCGGTCGTTGGGCTTGATGCCGTGGCGGGCATCGATCAGCAGGAACACGCGCTTAAGCTCGCGCCGCCCTTTGAGGTAGTCGCGGATGAGGCGCGTCCACCCCTTCACCTCCGATTTGGGCGCCCGCGCATAGCCATAGCCCGGCATGTCGACCAAATAGAGGACTTCGTCCTTGCCGAGCGTGAAGAAGTTCAACTCCCGGGTTCTCCCCGGCGTCACCGATACGCGCGCGAGGCTCGTTCGGCGGGTAAGCGCATTGATCAGGCTCGATTTGCCGACATTGGAGCGCCCGGCAAAGGCCACCTCGTGGCGTCCGTCTTGCGGCAAACCATCGATGGCCACCACGCCCTTGACGAAGACGCAGGGGCTTTTGAACAAGGCCTCGCCGCGGGCGAGGTCGGCTTTTGAGACATCAGTCTCCAAGACATCGGTCATGGTTATCGCCGGGCTTGACCCGGCGATCCAATAACCGCCGTGGTCGGTTGACCGCGAGGGCGGCGGTTACTGGATTGCCCGTCTGCACGGCCAATGACAAGCGGAGAGGCCGAACGAAGCTCTAACTCTTCGTCTCGCGCTCGGCGCTCTTGGTCTCGCCCTTGGCGCTCTCAGCCTTGGCGCGCTTCGCCTGGCGCTTGAGGTTCTTGGTCTCGACCTTGGGGCTCTCCGCATCGCTCTCGGCACCCTTCGGCGTGCCTTTGGTGAGGAATTTCTTCAGCCCGAGATTGTCGAACAGCGGGATCTCCACCCCTTGCCGGCTCATGATCACGGATTGCTGGAGCACCGACAGGGAGTTGTTCCACGCCCAATAGATTACGAGCCCTGCCGGGAAGCCCCCAAGCAGGAAGGTAAAGAACACCGGCATCCAGGCGAAGACCTTCTGCTGCACAGGGTCGGGCGGCGCCGGATTGAGGCGCATCTGCACGAACATGGTCAGCCCCATGATCAGCGGCCAGACCCCGATCATGAGCAGATGGCCGACGACCGGCACCTGCGTGGGATCGAAGGGAAGGAGCCCGAACAGGTTGAAGAGGTTGGTCGGATCGGGTGCCGACAGATCCTTGATCCAGCCGAAAAAGGGCGCCTGCCGCATCTCGATGGTAACGAACAGCACCTTGTAGAGGGCGAAGAACACCGGAATCTGCACGAGGATGGGCAGGCACCCGGAGGCCGGGTTCACCTTTTCCTTCTTGTACAGCTCCATCATCGCCTGCTGCTGGCGCATGCGGTCGTCGCCGAAACGCTCCTTGATCCGCTGCATTTCCGGCTGCAGCATCTTCATCTTGCTCATCGACACGTAGGATTTGTTCGCGAGCGGAAACAGCACGAGCTTGATGGTGAAGGTGACGATGAGGATGGCGAGGCCGAAATTGCCGACCAGCTTGTAGAAAAAGTCGAGCGCGAAAAACATCGGCTTGGTGAGGAAATAGAACCAGCCCCAATCGATCAGCAGGTCGAATTTGGGGACGCCGTAGCGCGCGGCGTAGTCGTCGACGACATGCACCTCCTTGGCGCCGGCAAACACGTAGCTCTTGGTCTCCGCCTTGCCCCCGGGAGCGACCGTGAGCGGACCCATGAGGTAGTCGGTCTGAAAGCGCTCGCTGCCCGCGGCCCCTGTTCCCGCAAAGCGGGCCTCGAAGGCCTTGCCCTGCTCTGGCACCATTACGGCCGCCCAATATTTGTCGGTGATGCCGAGCCAGCCGGACTTGCTCTGGAACGTGGAGGGCGGGTTGCCCATCGCCTTCTTGTAGGCGATCTCCTTGAGGCTGCCGTCCTCGACGACGCCGATGAGCCCTTCATGCAGGATGTAATAGGCCTGGGTGTGCGGCAGCCCATCGCGCGAGATGAGGCCGTAGGGATGCAGCGTGACGGGCTCGGATGTCGTATTGGCGACCTCATCGGTCAGGGTGAACATGTAGTTGTCGTCGACGCTGACGGTACGGGTGAAGTTGAGCCCCTTGCCGTTATCGTAGGTGAGCGTCACCGGCGACCGCGGCGTCAACGGTCCAGGCGATTCCGCCTTCCACAGGGTATCAGCGCCAGGCACGCTCAAATCCTTGCCCGTTTCGGCCACAAAGCCCTGCTCGGTGTAATAGGCTTGCGGGGTTCCCGCCGGCGACAGCAGCACGACGTTCGGACTGCCTTTCGCGACGGTCTCCCGATATTTCTCGAGCAGGAGATCGTCGATGCGCCCGCCCTTGAGATTGATCGAGCCTTTGAGGCTTGGCGTGTCGATGGCGACGCGTGGGCCGGCGGCAAGCGCCTCCTCGCGCGACTGAAGCGGCGCTTGGGTTATGCCGGACTGGGGCAGCGTGCCGCCGGCACCGGGTGCTGCTTCGCCTGCGGCGCCGGGCTGCGTCGCCCCGGGCTCGACCTGATGTTGCTGCTGCTCCGCCGCCGGCTTCTCGGCTTGCTGTTGCGGGTGCTTCGGCACGAAGTAATATTGCCAGGCGAACAGCACGCCGATCGACAGGACGATGGCGAGGATAAAGTTGCGATTGTTCTCGTCCATGTCCTTCTCGCCAAATGTCGCTTTTCGCTATCGACCGCGGGTCGCGTGGTCGCGTGGCAGGGGAAGAGGGAATCCCGTCTGAGAGCGTTCAGCGCTTCGAAGGCCTCGGCGCTTGGTGAACCTTGGTCAGCGCCCGCTCAAGGTCCTTGGTGAGCTCGGTGAAGCGCCGTTGTACCGTGCCTGCCCGAGCGATCAAGACATAATCGTAGCCTTCCATCGCGCGATTCGGCGCCACCAGGCGTACCGCCTCCTTCAGGCGCCGCCGGGCGCGATTGCGGATGACCGCGCCGCCCAGGGTCTTGGTTGCGGTGAAGCCGAAGCGGGCCGTACCGGCCTCCGCGCGGCCGGCATCGCCGCGCGCGCGCGCTTGCAGTACGAGTGAAGGCACCGCAAAGCGAGATCCTTCCTTCACATGCAGGAACTCGGCGCGGGTTTTGAGACGTCCGATTGCCGTCACTACGGAGGGAGGGCAGCGGTTTGCGCGGCTGATCAAGCCGACAGACGCTTGCGCCCTTTGGCTCTGCGCCGTGCCAGCACCTTGCGCCCGTTTGCGGTCGCCATGCGCGAGCGAAAGCCGTGGCGGCGCTTGCGGACGAGCCTTGATGGTTGATAGGTGCGTTTCACGCCGGAAGTCTCCGCAAGGTGCAGGGTTTGGCGCTTATAGGTGGCGCGAGGGGCCAAGTCAATCCAAGGGCCGCGGCGCCGTCATGCGGCAAGGGGCGGGGGACGGGGGTAAAGCGGCGGAGGATGTGGAGCGGAGGAGATAAAGCGTTGTCCCTCCCCCAAAGCTCGGGGGGAGGGACAAGTCTTGATTGGACCGCTCGCTTATTCCGGCTCGTCGGCTTGGGGGGACGCTGCTCCGTCATCGCCGCCATTGTCGTCAGGCGCCGGCGGAGCCTCGTCCTCATTGGGAGGGGCGGCGTCATCGTTGGCCGCGTCAGGGTGATCCGTGGAATCGGGCGTCGAATAAGAGCCGTCTGGCTGACCCCCCGCATAAGGATCATTCGAAGGACCGCCAGCAGTTGCGATCCCGCTCCCTCCCAAGAGCAAACAACCAAATGCTAAGCAGGCAACAGCAAAAAGCCGCACGACCATGATGCTACCCTCCTTGTTGCAGGCGTTGGTGCCTGAGTCTCCCATCATACAAGGGGGCTTGAATCGCCGAACTGCGACAAGAACGCCTTGAGCCATCACGAGTGGTTACAGCGCATCAACTTGGCGGGATAGGCTGTTCCAGGCGAGCCGCGTCTTCGCCTATGAGTGGTTGCAACGCCGAGCCGAGGAGAATTCTACCCATGGCGCTTGCGCCGGATCAGCAGGGGGGCGCGAAGGCCTGGCTCAAGCGGCTTTGGCCCCTGCTCGCGCTGTTCGCCGCCGCAGCCTTCGTGTTTGCCATGGGCTGGCACCGCTATCTCACCTTGCAAGAGCTTGTGCTTCGCCGGGAATCCTTGCGTGCGGCGATCGCCGACCACGCCCTGCTCGCGCTCTTGGCCTTCATGGCCATCTATGCCGGTACAGTTGCCCTGTCATTGCCCGGGGGTGCGGTGCTCACGCTCGCCGGAGGCTTCCTGTTCGGCTGGTTCTGGGGCGGGCTCGCCTCCATTGTCGCCGCCACCGCCGGCGCCATCATTGTTTTTCTCGTAGCCAGAAGCGCCCTCGGCGAGCTGCTTGCGGCGCGGGCCGGGCCGTGGCTGGGACGCCTGCGCCAAGGCTTCCAGGAAGACGCGTTCAACTACCTTCTATTCTTGCGGCTTGTCCCTATCTTCCCATTTTGGCTCGTCAATCTCGCCCCGCCGCTGCTTGGCGTCGGCCTTTCGACCTATGTGCTTGCCACCGCAATCGGTATCATTCCGGGAAGTTTTGCCTATTCCATCGCTGGCAAAGGTCTAGATAGCCTTATTGTGGCGCAGCAAGCCGCCCATCAATCCTGCCTTGCCAAGATGGGACCGGATGCGGAAAAGTTATGTCCGTTCGTGCTTGAGCCTCGGGCGCTGCTCACACCGGGGCTGATTGCGGGCCTCGTGGCGCTTGGGGTCGTGGCGCTGATCCCGATTGCGGTTAAGCGCTTCAAGCGCAAAGCGGCGTAGGCCAGGGGGGAAGAGTGGCAAACATGGAAGAGGTGCTCAAGCCCGACCTCTGCGTGATCGGCGCAGGGTCCGGGGGCCTCTCGGTGGCTGCCGCGGCAGCCCAGCTCGGTGTTCCGGTCGTGCTCATCGAAAAGGGCCGCATGGGCGGCGACTGCCTCAACTATGGCTGCGTGCCGTCGAAGGCGCTGCTCGCCGCAGGCAAGCGCGCCGAAGCCGTGCGCACGGCGGCAGCCTTCGGCATCGACGTGATCGAGGCTCAGGTCGACCACGCCCGCGTTCACGATTACGTGCATGGGGTGATCGCCGCGATCGCGCCGAACGACTCGGTCGAGCGCTTCACCGGCCTTGGCGCCAGGGTGATCCAGGCTCAAGCAAGTTTTCTCGACAACAACACGGTCGAGGCGGGGCGACTGCTCATTCGCGCCCGGCGCTTCATCGTGGCGAGCGGCTCTTCGCCCGTGATCCCGCCGATCCCCGGGCTCGACACGGTGCCGTATTTCACCAACGAGACGATCTTCGACGTGAGCGAGCGGATCCAGCATCTGATCGTGCTGGGCGGAGGTCCGATCGGCATGGAGATCGCCCAGGCCCACCGCATGCTGGGCGCCCATGTCACCATGATCGATGCCGCCTCGTTTCTCGGTAATGAGGACCCGGAGGCGACCCGCGTCATCATTGAGCGTCTCGCCGAGTCGGGCGTGCTGATGCACGCCGGCACCAGGGTGGAGAGGGTCGAGCGCGCCGTGCAGGGGGTCGCCGTTCATCTCGGCAAGCAGGGCGAGACCGAAATCATCAAGGGTAGCCATCTGCTCGTCGCCACGGGACGCAGGCCCAACGTCAAGGGGCTGAGCCTCGAGCGGGCCGGCATCGTGTACGACGCTCGCGGCATCAAGGTGAACGACCGGCTCAAGACCACGAACCCGCGCGTCTATGCCATCGGCGACGTGGCCGGCGGCCAGCAATTCACGCACCTTGCCAACTATCACGCCGGCATCGTGATCAGGAACGCCCTGTTCCGCTTGAGGCCGAGCGCGAGCGCCGCCTCCATCCCCCGCGTCATCTACACCGATCCCGAGCTCGCCCAAGTGGGCCGGACCGAAGCGGAGGCCCGCAAGCGCTACCGTCGGATTCGCATTCTCCGCTGGCCTTACTCCGATAACGACCGCGCCCAAGCCGAGCGCACGACCCATGGCTTCATCAAGGTGATCGTGAGGCCAAACGGCCAGATTCTCGGCTGCACCATCGTGGGCGCCGAGGCCGGCGAGCTGATCCAGCTCTGGGTGATGGCTATGGCCAAGGAGATGCGGATCGGCGATTTGACCAGTCTGGTGCTGCCCTATCCCACCCTGTCGGAGCTCTCCAAGCGCGTGGCCTTTACCTTTTATCAGCCGTCCTTGACCAAGCGGTGGCTTCGCAGCGCCATCGACCTTTTGCGCCGTCTCGGCTAGCATTGGGCCCCGATGGGCTCGCGCCTTGGCGCGCGACGAGTGAGTGTTGAACGTGACCGAAGAGGCTCCGAGCCCCCGTAAGGCAGCAGTCCGGCGGGGCCGTCATGTGCCCGGACTGTCCGGCAAGCTGCTCCTGCTGACCATTCTGTTCGTCATGGTGGCCGAGGTGCTCGTCTTTGTGCCTTCGGTCTCCAACTTCCGGCGGCAATGGTTGATGTCGCGGCTAGAGGACGCGCAGATCGCGGCTCTTGCGGCGGAAGCCGCTCCCGGCGGCCAGCTGCCCAAATCGCTGCGCGACGAGCTTCTGCAACGCGTCAAGGTCAAGGCCGTCGCCGTGAAGCGGCAGGACTCTCGCCGGCTGATCCTCGAGGAGGACATGCCGGCCGAGATCGACGCCTCCTACGATCTGCGCGACGCCACCTGGCTCGCCCTTATCGCCGACGCGCTGTTGGTCTATGCCCAGCCCGACGCCCGCGTGATCCGCGTCGTCGGCCAGCCCGGCTTCGGCTCGGGCGAATTCATTGAGGTGGTGATGGAGGAGGCGCCGCTGAAAGTGGCGATGCTCCGCTATGGCCTCGACATTCTCGGACTGTCGATCCTGATCTCGATCATCACCGCGGCGCTGGTTTACCTCAGCCTCGATGCGCTGCTGGTCAAGCCGATAACCAAGCTCACCTGGAATATGGTGCGCTTCAGCGAGCGGCCCGAGGATCCGACACGGATCATCGCCCCCTCGGGGCGCCGCGACGAGATCGGCATGGCAGAGTGGGAGCTTTCGGCCATGCAGGCCGAGCTTGCTGAGACCTTGAGCCAGAAGAGCCGGCTCGCCGCCCTTGGCCTTGCCGTGAGCAAGATCAGCCACGATTTGCGCAACATGCTGTCGAGCGCGCAGCTCCTGTCCGACCGCCTGAGCACGGTCAAGGATGAGCGGGTGCAACAGCTCGTGCCGAAGCTGCTTGCATCACTCGACCGCGCCATCAGGCTCTGCGCCCGCACGCTGGATTTCGGCCAGGCGCAGGAAGTGCCGCCGCGGCGGAGGCAATTCCCTTTGGCGCCGCTCGTCGTCGAAGTGGGCGAGGCCCTCGACCTGCCGCGTGCCGAGCTCATCGAATGGAATGTGGACATCGATGCCGGGCTCAAGGTCGATGCCGACCGCGATCAGCTCTTTCGCATC
>Ga0315294_10008802_pt1 | contig 11082 bp, 12 predicted proteins | sample YL17G13_40_MG_FD_203626 | JGI IMG/M metagenome (GOLD analysis project Ga0315294, IMG submission 203626) | Sediment microbial communities from Yellowstone Lake, YNP, Wyoming, USA - YL17G13_40 | ecosystem: Environmental > Aquatic > Freshwater > Lake > Sediment | place: USA: Wyoming | collected... | reverse complement strand
CAGATGGAGGTCTGAAGACCTCCACTACATTTTCTATAAAAGATATTGAAATATATTTTTCGATTTAGTATATTCATTTAAAATTTGACCATCAAGGTTCCTTTTAGGATATGCAAAAACTCTGGGCACCCTGGCGAGGGAAATTCATCTTGGGGGAAAAAGAAAAGGGGTGTATATTCTGCAAAAGATTAAAAGAAAAAAAGGATGAGAAAAACCTGATCCTTTTTCGGAGGGGGAAATCATTTGTTATAATGAACCGTTTCCCCTATAATACCGGTCATTTAATGGTCTGCCCGAACCGTCATACAGGTAAGTTTGAAAATCTAACTGAATCCGAGATGGCTGACCTTATGAAAACCACACAGTTTTCCATTAAACTCCTGAAAGCCACTTTAAAACCTGAAGCTTTAAACTTAGGAATGAACCTGGGAAAGGTTTCAGGTGCAGGTGTGGCTAATCATCTGCATATCCATATAGTTCCTCGCTGGACCGGAGACACTAATTTTATGCCGGTCCTTGCAGAGACTAAAGTAGTATCTATCGGTCTGGGTGAGGTATTCAGAAAGCTCAAGAGGAGTTTAAAGAACTACTCTTAGAGTAATCAGATTTAAGATGAGAATCCCGAAGAAAGAAGAGCTTATAAAGCTTCAGGCTCAGTATAAAACTGACAGAAAGATCGGGGAGGTCTTAGGGGCTCCAGCCTATCTGGTGGCTTACTGGAGAAGGAAAAAGAAAATCCTCAAGTATGCTCTGCCCAAATATAGCTTTGAAAGGATAAAAGAACTCTGGGAAATTCATGGAGATGACCTTAAAGCTGGCAGGGAGCTTTCCATCTCCAAGGCGGCATTCTATAAGTGGAGGAGGAAATATAATCTTTTAGAGAAGCCCCGGGTTTTGAAATTAGCCCAACTTGAATTATCGCTGCCAGAGATGAGCAAAAGATTTATAAGGGATAAGGGAATGACTATTGCCCAGAAAGGGTTAAGTCTGAAGGCAGGGAAAAAGGAGATTCAGGTAGGGGAGATCGTTTATGTTGAGCCGGATTTAGCGATGAGCCATGATAATGCTGGTCTGGTGATAAGGCAATTTAAAGAGATAGGGGTTTCCAGAGTCTGGAATCCTGATAAGATTGTTATCCCTTTGGACCATCGAGCTCCAGCTGAGTCAGAGAAAACGGCTGAGGCTCACAAATCTATAAGGATTTTCGTTAAGGAACAGGGAATTAAAAATTTTTATGATATAAAAGAAGGAATCTGTCATCAGGTGGTAATCGAGAAAGGACATATCCTTCCAGGGGAGTTAGCTGTGGGAACGGATTCGCATACTACCTCTTATGGCTGTCTGGGTGCTTTATCAACCGGCATTGGAGCAACTGAAATGGCAGCAGTCTGGGCAACTGGTAAAATCTGGTTAAGGGCTCCGGAAAGCATTAAATTAAATCTCTTCGGCAGACTTCCCTTGGGGGTATATGCTAAAGATGTAATCCTTTATATAATCGGGAAATTGACAGTCGAAGGAGCAAATTATAAGTCAGTAGAGTTCTATGGGGATACAGTTGAAAATATGTCTGTTTCTGAAAGGTTTACCTTAGCTAATCTTTCGATGGAGATGGGTGGGAAATTTGCCATTATTCCGTTTGATAAGGTCACCAAAAAATATCTTAACAATAGAGCTAAAAGAGCTTATCATCCGATTTATGCGGACCAGAATGCTATCTATGAAAATGAATATGAATTTGAGCTTGACAAATTAGAACCACAGGTTGCCTGTCCTCATAATGTTGATAATGTAAAGTCGATAGATGAGGTTAAAGGGATAAAGATAGATCAGGTTTTGTTAGGTTCCTGTACCAATGGCAGAATAGACGATCTGGAGATTGCAGCCAGAATATTGAAAGGTAAAAAGGCTCACCCGCATACCAGAATGCTGGTTTTGCCTGGCTCTAAATCGATTTATTTAGAGGCTTTGAAAAAGGGGTTTATTAAAACCTTTTTAGAGGCTAACTGTGTAGTGCTGAATCCAGGGTGTGGTCCCTGTTTAGGTGCACATCAGGGGATATTGGCTAAAGGAGAAAAGTGTCTGGCAACCACCAATCGGAATTTCAAGGGAAGGATGGGTTCAAATGAATCGGAAGTCTATTTAGCCAGTCCGGCAACTGCAGCTGCCTCAGCTATCAAAGGTGAAATTTCAGACCCGAGGGAGTTTTTAAAAAGATAAATTAAATCCGAGAAACGGAGACTACGAGTAAGCCCGCCCTTCGGGCGTCTGGCGTAGCCACCGCAGGAAAAAATGTTAAAAGAGATCAAAGGAAGAGTCTGGAAGTTAGGGGATAATATAGATACTGATTTGATTTATCCAGGGAAGTGCCTTCCCATTTTAGACCCTCAGGAGATGGCTAAGCATGCCTTAGAGGGTTATGATAAGGATTTCCCAAATAAAATTCAAAAAGGAGATATTATCTTGGGTGGCTCTAATTTCGGGTGTGGCTCTTCCAGGGAGCAAGCGGCTACTTCTTTAAAATTTGCCGGGATTTCCTGTGTTATTGCTAAATCTTTTTCCAGGATTTTCTTCAGGAATGCAATCAATCAGGGACTAGCTCTGGTTCAATCAAGAGAGGCGTATGATTTGATTGAGGGTGGAGAGATTCTCACAGTGAATTATGTTAGTGGTGAGATTATAACTGAAAATAGAAAAATTCCCTTTCCACCTCTGCCGGAAATAGTTATGGGGATTTTGGAAGATGGGGGATTGATCGAACATCTGAAAAAGAGTTTGAAAAAGTAGATGCAAGACTTTTTTGTCCCGTCTTAAGGTAAGATGAGATTACCTATTTTTGATTGGGCTAACAGTTTTTCACGGGAGGTTAAAATGAACGAAAAGTTAAAAGGCAGAAAAGAAAAATGGATTAAAATCTGGCTTGCTTTTATGCGAATCGTTTTGGGGATTTTCCTTTTGATGGCAGGCACTTCAAAGCTGAATAAAAATTTTATTGAAAGTATGCCAGGAGTTTTAAATTATTTTGCTAACGGGAATCCAGCCATATCATATCTTTCTGAGAATAATCCGGAATTTAAACCCCTCATAGAAAAAAATCAATATCTTAAATATATTACGATTGAGGGGAATTCATCTTTTAAAACTCTATCGCAGGGGAATAATATCGGGTGGTATAAAAATTTCCTTTTGAAAAATGCATTGCCCAATGCTAAGGCTTTTGCCTATCTTTCAGCGATTGGTGAGACCTTATTGGGGATATCCTTTATTCTGGGGATATTTACTGGTTTATCCGGGATTGTATCTATCTTTATGTTTCTGAATTATCATTTAGCCACATCCTGGATGGATGGAGCCAGTGCCTTTGTAAATCTTTATGCACTTCTGGCTACTTTGATAGTTGTAGCTACCTATGCAGGGAGGACTTTAGGATTGGATTATTTTCTATCAAAGAAGATAAGGATGAGGATATTCTGGTAAATCCTTCGCTGTTGCTGGATGTTATCATCCAGCAGGAAAATAGGCGGATGATAACATCCGCCTGTGAGCGGGGTAGTTTTTAGACGCATGCTATGCGTCTCTACCGATTATTATTTATATTCCAATAAATAAAATTTTCCCGCTTGCAATTTCCCATAGGTAAAATGCTCAAACCAATCGCCTAAATTTATATAGACCCCTTTATCCAGTTCCTCAAAACAGGGCTGGTGGGTATGTCCGATTAACACTGCATCATACCCTTCCTTAATTTTCTCTTTAGCAAATTCTCGATAATCCTTGAGAAATTCTTTATCCCTGGATTGAGTTTTATTTCGACTGAATGAGGCAACTTTTTTTGCTAAAGGGATGCCGTAATCGGGTGGTATCAGCCTGTAAAGCCAGATATTGATTCTATTTCTCAGGATTTTTTTTAAAATCCTGTATCCTATGTCTTTTCTGGCTAATCCATCTCCGTGAATAAGATAGATTTTTTTACCTTGATGCTCTATGGAGAGTGGATGTTTGACTATTTTTATTCCTATCTCTTCGGTCAGGAAATCACCTAACCAGAAATCGTGGTTCCCTACTAAATAAGTTATAGGGATTTCCTGATTTATAATTTCTTTTAGCTTCATTAAAATCGTAAAATGGTCTTTGGGGATGACATTTTTATATTCGAACCAGAACTCGAACAGGTCACCTAAGATATATAATGCTTGAGAGTCCTTTTTAATCTGCTCTAAAAATAGAAGGAGTCTCTCTTCTTTCAGTTTTTCCTTTTCCGGAGAGTTTGAGCCTAAATGAGCATCCGAAATAAAATAAACTGTTTCTTTCATATAGTTTCTATATAATATAAAATTAAAAAGCAAGCAATTGAAATATTTCTTCACGGAAAAACCTACAAAACGTGAACTGTAGGGGTTCAAAATTTTGAACCCCTACAGTTTTCATTGGTCTTGAAGGGCGTTTAAAAATTATTCACCTCAGATAGAACAAATAAGGCAGATAATAATAACATCAGCTTAATCTAAATAATCAGCTGTGAGGTATTTTTCACCGTCAGTTAAATGTCGTTGGTCGGGAGACCAACGACCAGCGAAATGGATTGCTTCGTCGTTCGCCTTCGGCGTAACTCCTCGCAATGACAGCAATTGTCCCATCTTGAGGGCAAGGTAGGATTACTCTGTTTTTTATCTTTAATCTCCAAACACCAAACTGTATTCAAATATTCCTTGCTTATCTTTTTCTTATCTATTATAATTTTGCCCAGGTTAAAAACTAACTTCAAAAGGAGTATAAAATGAAAGTTGAGCTTAAATCAGGGCGAATGGAAGAGCTAAAAGCTGAAGCTCTGGCTTTAGGAATTTTTGAAGGACAGGGATTATCTAAAGAAGTTAAGGTTTTAGATAAAAAGTTAGAGGGAGCAATTTCTCAGCTACTGAAAAGTGGTGATTTCACCGCAAAGTTGAACCAGACTGCGGTTCTGTATCCAAAAGATTTTGTAATTAAGAGAGTTATCTTAGTCGGGCTGGGTAAAAAGGATAAGTTTGAACTGGATAAAATAAGACAGGCAGCAGGTACGGTTTATAAAAAAGCTAAGGAACTAAAGATAAAGAACTATGTTAGCTACCTCTATGGCAGAGGGCAGAAAGGGATCGATTTTCAGACATCTGCCCAAGTCCTGACTGAGGGGACTTTGCTTTCTTCTTATCATCTGGACCAGTATAAAACTGAAGGGAAAGAAGAGCTATTTGAAGTCGAAAGCATGACCATCTGGGAAGAGGATAAAACAAAAAAGAATGTTATCGAAAAAGGGATGAAAACCGGTGAGATAAACTCCTGGGGTACTAATTTAGCTCGTAATATGATCGACCATCCCAGTAATGTGATGACTCCAGGCAAGATGGCTGAAATCGCTTTAAATCTTTCCAAAGAATATAAATTCAGATGTGAAGTTTTATCCCCGTCTGATTTAGAAAAACTAAAATTCGGGGCACTTTTAGCTGTGGCTCAGGGGAGTCACCAGCCAGCTAAATTCATCATTATGGAGCATATGCCGGAGAAAAAGAGAAAGGGTACAATAGTTTTAGTTGGCAAAGCCATAACTTTTGATTCTGGCGGGATCTCTATAAAGCCATCAGAGGGGATGTGGGAGATGAAGGGGGATATGGCAGGTGGTGCCGCGGTGATAGCAACAATGGCTTCTGCAGCCAGAGGAGGTATTCCGGTTCATCTGATAGGTTTAGTCCCAGCCACAGAAAATCTACCCTCCGGAACAGCGTATAAGCCGGGGGATATAATCAAATCCTACTCTGGTAAAACGATTGAGATAATCTCAACTGATGCTGAAGGACGTTTGATCTTAGCAGATGCTTTAGCTTATGCCCAGAAATATGAACCTAAGGCGATTTTGGATATTGCAACTTTGACCGGCGCCTGTGTGGTCGCTTTAGGGAATGTAGTGGCTGGTCTTTTGGGTAATGACCAGAGGCTGTTAAATAAAGTAAAAAGGTCAGCAGAGAAAACCGGGGAGAAAGTCTGGGAATTGCCTTTAGATGAAGAGTATGATGAGCAGATAAAGAGCGATTTAGCAGATGTAAAGAATTCAGGTGGCAGACCAGCAGGAACAATAACAGCAGCCGCTTTCTTAAAGAAATTTGTAGGGAAAACTCCCTGGGCACATTTAGATATTGCTGGAAGAGACTGGGAGGAAAAAAGTAAGCCTTATATACCAAAAGGTCCGGTAGGATTTGGAGTCCGATTGTTTTTAGAGTTCATTCGAAATTGGGATAAAAGATAAACCTATATGTATCTTAAAGTTATACATTGGGATTTGTCTTTGTAAGTTATTGGTTAGTAATAATAAAGACTAAGTTAGCCTTATTTTGTTTGTGAAAAAAGTAACAAATTTTCGTAGATTATTATTGACATAAAAAAATTGAAATATTATCTTTACTATCAAGACTATTAAAGTCCTTTTACCATTAAAAGGTAGGTTGTTATGGAGTTGACCAAAGCAGGAGATTACGGTTTTTTGGGTATCTTATATTTAGCTCAACAGCCCGCAAAAAAGGTAGTTCGTCTATCAGAGATCTCCGAAAATGAGGATATTCCTGAGAAATTCTTAGCCAAGATCTTTCAGGGCTACACCAGGTCTGGTTTAGTACAATCACATCGTGGTGCCAGAGGCGGATTCTCATTAGCTAAACCGCCGGACAAGATCACCGTCAAAGACGTTTTAGAAAGCGTGCAGGGTCCAATCTATTTAACCAGATGTATGAATGCTGTAGAGCCCTGTGAGAGAAAAGATACCTGTTCATTAAGGAAAGTCTGGGTAAAAGCCCAGGATTATCTAAACAATCTTTTAGATAAAAAAACCTTAGCAGACCTGATCTCTACCTGATTTTTACAATAGTACTTATTCTTTTTTTACATTTCATAAATAAAAGAGATTAAAGGGGTATTTTTATGTCTATTAAATCGGATAGATGGATAAGAAAAATGGCTTTAAAATATGATATGATAAAACCTTTTTCTAAAAGGCAGATTTCCAGAAAAAAGATCTCCTATGGGTTATCTTCTTATGGTTATGATATAAGAGTGGCAGATGAATTTAAAGTCTTCACCAATACCAATACTACCATAGTTGACCCTAAAAGATTCGATCCCCGTTCTTTAATTGATGTAAAAGGGAATTACTGTGTTATCCCCCCCAATTCCTTTATTCTTGCCCGGACTGTTGAATATTTCAAGATTCCCCGTAACATTTTGACAATCTGTTTAGGAAAATCTACTTATGCTCGCTGTGGTATTATTGTAAATGTTACCCCATTTGAGCCTGAATGGGAGGGATACGCAACTTTAGAGATTTCCAATACCACGCCCCTTCCAGCCAAAATCTATGCTAATGAAGGGATTGCCCAGATAATCTTTCTTGAAGCGGATGAGGAGTGCGAGGTTTCATATAAGGATAAAAAAGGGAAATATCAGGCTCAGAAAAAGATCACTCTGCCGAGGATGTAAAAAACGTGACCGTTAAGAAAGGTTTAAAAGTTCAAGGGTTCAAGAGTTAAAAAAAGATAAGACCAAAATTTTTACAAGATCAACCTCAAGAAAATAAAGAGTTAAGAATAAGGCAAATTGGAGAGGATAAAAAGCGTATAAATTTAATTGATTTCTTTAAAGGAGGTATATGTTAAAAGAGATCAGGATACATGGTAGAGGAGGTCAGGGTGTGGTTACCGCAGCAGAGCTTCTGGCGGTAGCTGCTTTTGAGGATGGCAAATATGCTCAAGCCTTTCCTACCTTTACCAGCGAGAGGATGGGTGCGCCGGTGCAATCTTTTGTGAGGATAGCAGACCATAAGGTCAGAGCCAGAAACCAGATCTACGAGCCGGATTTCCTGATTATTCAGGATTATACGCTCATAGGTGCGGTCGATCTGCTGAAGGGTCTTAAGGCTAATGGATTGGTTATCGTCGATACTGAGAAAACCCCAGAAGAAGTAGGTTTGAAGACCAAAGCCAAGGTTTTAACTATTCCCGCATCAAAGATCGCCATGGAGATCCTGGGAAGACCGATTCAAAATACCACCTTAATGGGTGCTTTTGCCGGAGCAACTGGCCTTATTTCACTTGAGGCTATCAAAAGAAGCGTTATGGAGCGATTTCCTGGTGAGCTGGGGAAGAAAAATGTAGCGGCAGTTGAAAAAGCTTATGGTATAATGAAAGGAGCTAAAAATGCCTAAACCTGAAGGAACAGTTTCCAAGCCAGGCTCAAGTAAAGCGTATAAAACTGGTGCCTGGAGAACTAAAAGACCTATTTTCAAGCAGATAAAGTGTAACGACTGCCGGATCTGTGTGGCAGTTTGTCCGGATGGAGTAGTCTTTGGCGCTAACAATAAATACTGGGCAGACTTGGATTACTGCAAAGGATGCGGGATCTGCGCTGAAGAGTGTCCGGTTAAAGATATCGATATGATCGTGGAGGTTAAATAAGATGAGAAAAGTTATCGAAGGATCAATGGCCGTGGCGGAGGCGGTAAAAGTCTGCCGACCCCATGTGATCTCAGCTTATCCGATTACTCCCCAGACTCATATTGTGGAGAATCTTTCGCAATTTGTAGCAGATGGGGAACTTAAATCCCAGTTTATAAATGTAGAGAGCGAATTTGGTGCAGCCTCAGTGGTCTTAGGTGCCTCAGCTACTGGTGCCAGGGCATATTCAACTACAACCGCCCAGGGTCTTCTTTTGATGGTGGAGGTTCTGTTTAACATAGCAGGATTGAGGTTGCCGGTGGTGATAACCTGTGCTAATCGTGCAGTTTCTGCACCGATCAATATCTGGAATGACCAGCAGGATGCGATGACAGTCAGGGATTCCGGCTTGATCTTGCTTTTTGCTGAGGATAATCAGGAAGCCGCAGATATGCATCTGCAGGCTTTCAAAATTGGTGAGCACCCGGAGATAATGCTTCCAGTAATGGTTAATATGGATGGGTTTATCTTAACTCATGCTTTTGAGCCAATCGAGCTTATCGACCAGAAAATGGCAGATGAATTCTTACCTCCTTATAAGCCTGAGTTATATTTGACTACTAAAAATCCTTTGACTTTTGGGATCTTAGCTGAGCCGGATTGGTATCTTGAGTCAAGGTATAGACTGCAAAAAGCGATTGAAGCTTCCGCAGATATGATCGAGGAAGTAGCAAATAAGTTCAATAAAACCTTTGGCAGGTATTCAGGTGGATTGGTGGAAAATTACAGATTAGATGGAGCAGAAACTGCAGTTGTCTCTATGGGCTCAGTTGTGGGGACTATAAAAGAAGTGGTGGATGAGCTAAGAGATAAGGGTAAAAAGGTCGGAGTCTTAAAAATCAGGTCCTACAGACCTTTCCCCAAGAAAGCAGTTTATGATGCTCTTAAAAATGTCAAGAACGTAATCGTGATCGAAAAGGCTATATCCTTAGGAGCATCTGGAATGTTGTATGATGATATTAAGGCAGCCTTATATGGTAAACCGACTCAGCCAAAAGTTTCAGGGTTTATTGCCGGTTTGGGTGGGAGAGATATTCCTAAGGAGTCTATTGTGAAAGTGATTGAGAAGGGTGAAACTTCCATAGTGGAGAATGGTTTTGTCGATTTGAAAGAGTCCGCCATAGGCGGAGGAGGGAAATAAGATGGCAAAAGAAGAACTTACTATCGGTAAAAAGGTAAAAGAGGAGATAACTGAGAGTCAGCTTGCACCAGGTCATAAAGCCTGTTCTGGATGCGGCTTAGCATTAGCTGCCCGGACGGTTATGAATACTGCGGGAAAAGATGTGATTGTAACTGCTGCTACCGGGTGTTTAGAGGTTTTCTCCACCTCCTATCCCCAGTCTGCCTGGAAGATGCCCTGGATTCATTCGTTATTTGAGAATTCGGCTGCAATTGCCGCTGGTGTCGAAGTAGCTCTCATAGCCTTGGGAAGGGAAAAAGAGGCTAAAATTATTGCTCAGGGTGGAGATGGAGCAACTGCTGACATAGGAATAGGTTGTCTTTCCGGTATGTTCGAAAGAGGACATAATATCTTATATGTCTGTTATGATAACGAAGCCTATATGAATACCGGCGTGCAGAGAAGCGGTTTGACTCCGTTTGAAGCCTGGACCTCTACCAGCCCATCTGGAAGAGTTTCCTGGGGAAACCAGACTGACAAAAAGAATATGCCAGCCATTGCCGCAGCACACGGCATACCCTATGTGGCTACAGCCTCTATCGCCTATTTAAAAGATTTGGAGAAGAAGGTCGAGAAAGCTTTAAATATAGTTGGACCTAAATATTTACAGGTCCACTGTCCCTGTCCTTTAGGCTGGGCGCATGAGCCTCATGATACTATAAAAGTAGCTAAACTTGCAGTACAAACCGGACTTATTCCAATTTATGAGATGGAAAACGGAGTTATTACCTCAGTCCGAAAGATAACCCTGAAAAAGCCGGTTGAAGAGTATTTGAAACTTCAGGGAAGATTTAAGCATCTCTTTAGAAAGGAAGGATTTGAGGAAGAGCTAAAGAGGATTCAGGCGATGGCAGATGAGAATATCAAGAAGTTCAATTTAATGTAATTGAATTGATTCTCCTGAAATAAATAGCACAGGTTAGAATAAACCTGTGCTATTGTTCTTTCTAAAAGAGATCAAAAGATTAAATGTTCAAAAGTTCAATAGTATAAAAATAAAAAATAGAGTAGGGTGGAGCTTGTTGAGCTAAGCGAAACCCAGATTTTACAGGGTCTCCACCCTCCTCACTACAAGTAAATGAAGTAAATGTGGGGCAACCCTTCAGGATTGTCCTACGAAAGACAAAAATAGTTGGAATTAAAGAAGAGATAAGAGTAGATTAGAGAAAGGAGATTTTAGTATATGTTAACCAAAGAGCAGAAGATAGCTAATGCGGAAAAACCAGGCAAGGATGCTTTAAAATTGCATCCTTTTTATAAGGGTAAAATAGAGATAGCCCCGAAATGTATTATCCGGGATTTTAACGATTTTGCCATCTGGTATACTCCCGGAGTAGCACAACCTTGTAAAGAAATAGCCAAAGACCCGAACAAGGTTTATGAACATACCAA
>Ga0315294_10008801_pt1 | contig 11082 bp, 10 predicted proteins | sample YL17G13_40_MG_FD_203626 | JGI IMG/M metagenome (GOLD analysis project Ga0315294, IMG submission 203626) | Sediment microbial communities from Yellowstone Lake, YNP, Wyoming, USA - YL17G13_40 | ecosystem: Environmental > Aquatic > Freshwater > Lake > Sediment | place: USA: Wyoming | collected... | reverse complement strand
GTTCCAACAAAAGGAATTTAAACTCAAAACCTCTGAGTTCGAAAAAGAGAGCTTGGAAAAACGAGCAAAAGAGCTAAAGGAATTAAAGGAACAGATCACCAACAAGATTTTAGAACTGAATGAAAAGCAAACAGCTTTAAGCCAAAGTATAAAAGATTTTGAGAACGAAAAAGGGAGCCTCAGATTGCAGATCGATGAAAAGGGAAAGCTTTTGGAAGAGACCGAAAGCCTTCACAACCAAATCTTCCGAAGGATTAATCAGCTGAAAATCGAGCTGGTTTCACTTCAGGGAAAAGAGGAGCAAAAAACCTTTGATGAATTAAGGTTGACCGAATTGATCTCGGAAATGGAAACAAGCTCCACCACTAAAGAAAAAGAGATAAAAGAATCTTTGGCGGAGATAGAGAAGATCGACAAATCCATTCTGGAAAAAAAAGAAGAGCTTAAAAGTGCTTTCGAAAAGATAGAGGAAGAGAAAAAAAGTTTAAATTCCTTGCGTGAAGCTCAAACCGAAAGACAAGAAAGGTTGAATAACAAGGAAAAGGACCTGAAACTTTTCCGTGGAGCCAAAGAAAAAGTTCAAGATGAATTTCATCAATTAGAGATGGAAAAGTTGGAGCTTTCCTCCAGAGTTGAAAATATAAAGGATAAAATATGGGAGGAATACAAAGTCGATTTGTATAAGTTTGAGCCGAAGGATCAACCCCAGATAGAAGAGCTGGAAGGGGCTAAAGAGAAACTCGCTTTCTTGAAGGAAAGAATCAAAAGCTTAGGTCCGGTCAATCTTTTGGCTTTGGAGGAATACCAATCGGCTAACCAGAGGTTTGAATTTTTGAAAAATCAAATGAAAGATTTGACCGAGGCAAAACAGACTTTGAGCTCCACTATCTTGAAGATCAACCAGACCGCCAGGGTATTATTTCAAGAGACGTTTGAGAAAACAAAGGGTAATTTCCAAAAAGTATTTGAGGAGTTATTTGAAGGGGGTGAAGCTGATTTAGCTCTGGTGGAACAAGAGGATCCTCTGGAGTCGCCCATTCAAATCTCTGCCCGTCCTTATGGAAAAAGGCTTTTGAACATATCACAGTTGTCCGGAGGAGAAAAAGCTTTAACCGCCATTGCTCTGCTTTTCGCCATTTACCTGGTGAAACCCAGTCCTTTCTGTATTTTGGATGAGGTAGATGCTCCTTTGGACGATGCCAACATTGTTAGATTTTTAAGGCTGATCCAACACTTCAGCTCAAATACTCAATTCATCATCATCACTCATAACAAGATGACCATGGAGGCGGCGAACGTCCTCTATGGAGTCACCATGGAACAACCGGGGGTATCCAAGATCGTCTCGGTTAGATTCAACAAACAAGAAGTAGTGGCATAAAATAAGTAAAAAGTGTAAGGAGTGCGCAAGCTTGCTTGCGCTGAAGGAGTAAAAGTTGAAATTCTCGTTAGAAAAATTAAAATCTGGACTATCCAAGACCAAAGAGAGTTTATTCGGAAAAATCTCCAAAGCTGTCGGGTTGCACAAGAAAATCGACCAAGAGCTTTTAGATGAATTAGAGGAGATTTTGATAAAGGCAGACGTGGGACCAAATACTACGGAAAAGATAATAGATGGAATAAAAAAGGAGGCAAAAGAGAAAAAGATAGAGGGTTCAGATAGAATTGCGGAGTTGCTTAAAGACCAGATAATCTTAATTTTAGGCAACAAAAAACTTTCTGACGACACCCTTTCTTCTCCATACGTGATAATGATGGTGGGAGTGAATGGAACTGGGAAAACCACCTCCATCGCCAAGTTGGCAAAGAAATATTCGGATGAGGGGAAAAAGGTTTTGGTGGCGGCTTGTGATACTTTTAGAGCCGCCGCCTTAGAACAACTCTCCATCTGGGCAAGTCGGGTGGGGGTGGAGATGATAAGAAGTATGCCCAATCAGGATCCCGCATCTGTCGCCTTCGATGCCATCAAATCTGCCTGTGCCAGAGGTTTCGACGTGGTCATCGCCGATACCGCAGGAAGGCTTCATACTAAGATCAATCTAATGGAGGAGTTAAAAAAAATTAAAAGAGTGATGGGAAAAGCACAACCAGGGTCACCCCATGAGGTTCTTTTGGTGATCGATGCCACCACCGGACAAAACGGCATCTCCCAGGTGCAATTGTTTGATGAAGCCGTTGGCATAACCGGCATCTTTTTGACCAAACTGGATGGCACCGCCAAGGGTGGGATTATAATCTCCATAGCCAATGAGTTAAAAGTTCCGGTGAAATATGTGGGCTTAGGAGAAAAGCCGGACGATTTTCAACAGTTCGACCCCACCCAATTCACAGAGGCATTGTTTGCATGACCGCAAGATTCGTATGAAAAATATAGGCATTTCCCTCTCCCCTTGCGGGAGAGGGTAGGGTGAGAGGGAGCATTATATCAGAAATAATCACGTTTGCATTAAATATATACATTCCGTTTGAGGATTTAAGGCGTAAGCCTTTTAAATGGAGGTTCAACAGATGATGAAAGAGATAAGTGTAAAAACCTCCTCACGGGTGGAGTTGATTGATATAACTCATTTGGTGGAGAAAGTTGTCTCAGAAAGCAAAATCAAATCAGGTTTGTGCACAGTTTATGTCCCGCATACCACCGCCGCGGTAACCATCAATGAGAATGCGGATCCCAGCGTGAGAAAAGATATAATTGCGGAGTTAAACAAAATCGTTCCTTTCGATGATAATTACTCTCACTTGGAAGGCAATGCCGCCGCTCATATAAAAGCGAGCATCATCGGTTCTTCTGAAACCATTTTGGTAAACGGGGGAAACTTAGTCTTAGGCACCTGGCAAGGAATTTATTTTTGCGAGTTTGACGGTCCCCGCAACAGAAAAGTGATGACAAAAATAATTGAGGGATAATACGAACTGTCCCACAATCACGATTGTAGTGGTCGAGCTTGCTCGACCCTAATGAACTGTCATTGCGAGCCCCGATGAAATCGAGACAAAGCAATCTCAATGTAATTTACTGAACAGCACAGGGATTGCTTCACTATCGTTCGCGATGACAATCAAAAATCTTTTAGTGCGTTTGTTGTAGTTTTAAATCGAAAGCTTTTCGGGGTTAAAGAATTTTCCAAATAGCCGATATAAAAATGGGGCAGGAAATCTTTTCCGCCAGAGGCAAATCTGCCTTTGGCAGAAATTATCCTTCCGAGGATAGCAAGTTGAAGACGGAAGGTAGCTTCACCTTCTTGCTCAGCTCGCTGTCCTCTTTTTTTATGCCTTCAGTAGGTCGGGCTGTCGCAGACTACCCGACAAAACTATGTGCGTCGGGTCGCAACCAGAGCAACAAATCTAACGAGGAATCTTTATCCTTTTTAATCCCCCTTTAACAAAAGCTAAGCTTCGGTTTCCTTCACCTTTTCATAAAGATAGATTCTATTCTCTGCCCTTTTCAGGGCGGCTATGGCACGAGGGATGTCGATGTTCTTCTCTTTCAATTTCAATCTCTGTCTGGCTCTCTCCAGAGCTTTTTTCGCCCTTTCAATATCTATATCTTTGACGAATTCTATGGAATCTGCCAGGATGGTCACCTGATTTTTAAAAACCTCCATGAATCCACCGCTGACGGCAAAATGTACCTCTTGATTATTTTCGTCTTTAACTGTAAGTTTTCCCGGAACCAATCCGGTGATCAAAGGGGCATGATCGGTCAAGACCCCTAAATACCCCTCTGATCCGGGGGCGATAAGAGAGGTGACCTCATCCTCGTAAAATATTTTCTCCGGGGTGACGATGGTTAGTAAATACATAAGTTAGAAGTTAGAAGTCAGAAGTTTGAAGTCTGAAAGTTGGAGGTTTGATCCTCAATACTCTATACTCGAAACTCTATACCCGAGGGTATGGTTCTGAAATTAAGCTACGCCCCTCTTCTTCAGTTCTTCAGCCTTTTCGTAAACCTCCTCGATTCCGCCCAGCATATAAAAAGCTTGCTCTGGAATATGGTCCATTTCACCGCTTATGATCTTTTTAAAACCCTTAATCGTATCTTCCAATTTTACATATCTTCCATGCGTGCCGGTAAAAGCTTCTGCCACAAAGAAAGGCTGAGATAGAAATTTCTGAATTCGACGTGCTCGACCTACCAGTATCTTATCCTCTTCAGAAAGCTCATCCATCCCCAAAATGGCTATGATATCCTGCAGGTCTTTATACCTTTGCAAAATTCTTTGCACCTCCCTAGCCGTCTGATAATGCTCTTCTCCTAAGATGCGAGGATCCAAAATGCGGGAAGTAGATGTCAAAGGATCGACTGCCGGATATATTCCCAGCTCCACAATTTGCCGTGAAAGAACAGTGGTAGCATCTAAATGAGAGAAAGTGGTAGCAGGGGCAGGATCGGTCAGATCGTCTGCCGGTACAAAAATAGCCTGGACTGAGGTGATGGAGCCTCTTTTTGTAGAAGTGATCCTCTCCTCCAGTTCCCCTAACTCCGTCCCCAAAGTGGGCTGATACCCCACGGCAGAAGGCATTCTTCCTAAAAGGGCGGAGACTTCTGATCCTGCCTGAACAAATCTGAAAATATTGTCTATAAATAACAAAACATCCTGATGCTCCTCATCCCGGAAATACTCTGCCATGCTCAAGCCGGAAAGTCCCACCCTCAGCCTTGCTCCGGGTGGCTCATTCATCTGACCAAAAACCATCACGGTCTTATTTATTACTCCGGACTCCTTCATCTCCAGCCATAAATCATTACCTTCCCGGGTTCGTTCGCCCACTCCGCAGAAAACCGAATATCCCCCATGCTCAGTGGCAATGGTTCTGATAAGCTCCATCACGATGACCGTCTTACCCACTCCCGCACCGCCGAAAAGACCCACCTTTCCTCCTTTGGGATAAGGCTCCAGAAGGTCAATCACTTTTATGCCGGTTTCGAGCATGGAGGTTTTGGTCTCCTGCTCTTCCAGAGTAGGAGCAGGTCGGTGAATGGGATATCTCTTGCTGACATTTTTGACAGGACCTAACTCATCTATAGGCTCACCTAAAAGATTAAATATTCTTCCCAAAGTTCCCTCCCCTACTGGGACGGTGATCGGACCTCCGGTATCTAAAGCTGGCATCCCTCGGACCAGCCCATCAGTTGATGCCAAAGAAACGCACCTCACCAGGTTGTCTCCCAAATGTAAAGCCACCTCTAAGGTGAGATCAATTCCCCGGTCCTTATCTTCAATCTTTATGGCATTATAAATATTTGGCAGTTTATCTGCATCAAACTCGCAGTCCACTGTAGCACCGATCACTTGCTTGACTTTTCCGTAATTCATCTTTTACTTTATCTCCTTATTTGGGGGTAGGACCCGTTGGTTCGGGGTGCCCACACCCCGAACCAGAGATGTTGCGGGGTAAGGGTACCCCGCAACAACAAATGAATAAAACGCAGAGCAAGCTCTGCTACTCCTGTTGTCCATAGCAGTTCCTCATTTCAATGCCTCGGCGCTGGTGGTGATCTCTAACATCTCTTTGGTGATGGAGGCTTGTCTGAGCTTGTTGCGCACCAATGTGAGATGCTCGATCATCTCCTCCGCATTCTTATTGGCGGCTCCCATGGAGATCATCCTGGAGCCATGCTCCGAGACAAACGATTCCGCCAAAGCCATCTGCACTTTGGTCATGCAATAGTTAGGCAGAAGGCTTGAAAAAATCTTTTCCGCATTAGGCTCAAAGATAAATTCCAAATACCCTCTTTTTTCTTCCCTTTCTTTTAGGCTTTCTATGTTCAAAAATTTCTCCAAAGTAACTTTGTATGTCATGGCGGAGAGAAATTTTGTAAATAAAAAGTAAATCTCATCTACCTCCCCAAAGAGATATAGATTAACCAAATCGTTGGTGATTCCTTTAACCTGGCTTAATATCAGATTTCCACCCAAACCCAAATACTTCAACCTGATCTCCCAGGGACGCTTCGAATAGTGAACATATCCCTTCTTTCCTATGGTTACCAAAACAACTTTTTCTCTTTCATATTCTTTCAAAAACTCATCTACGGCGCGGAATATATTGCTGTTGTATGATCCACACAGTCCCCGATCAGAGGATATAATAACCAAAGCGACTTTTTTGACTTCCCTTTTTTCAAAGAGCGGATGGACAAAAGAGGAGGCGGCCTTGGTCAAATTCTCCAACATGCTCTGCATCTTGGAGGCATAGGGACGAGACGACTCCACCCTGGATTGAGCCTTTCTCAGCTTCGCCGCCGCCACCATCTCCATGGCTTTGGTTATCTGTTGAGTGCCAGAAACGCTTTTGATCCTTCTTCTTAGGTCGCGTAAAGATGGCATTTGTCCTGCTCAAACTTAAAACAGAAAACGAAAAACTAATACAAAAGTAAAAAATAAGTCGCTCTCGCACCCTAAAGGGACTGTTGAAAAACCCTGTTGTTCGTGCGGGAATTGAATTTCCCGCACGAGAGTGGTTCGGGAATTCCAATTCCCGAACCAACTTAGCTTTTTAGATTCTTGTTGCAACTAACCGCATTGTCCATTTAGCTGACTTTTTCAACACACCCTAAAGGTGAACACTCCAGATTAAGTTTTCTTTAAACTCGCCTTGAATTCCTCTTTGAATTTGACAATGGCTTCGTTTAATTTTTTTTCAGTTTTCTCATCTAAATCTTTAGTGGTAGCGATAGTGTGACCCGCGTCCGGATATTCTCTTTCCATGAAAGGATAAAATTCTTCCTCAAATTTTTTGACCGAGTCTAAAGGAAGATTATCTAAATATCCATGTGTAGCTACATAAACTATCATCACCTGTTTTTCCACGGGCAGGGGTGCATACTGTCCCTGTTTCAGAATCTCAACGGTCCTCTCCCCTCTTACAAGCTGGGCTCTGGTGGCTTCATCTAACTCTGTCCCGAACTGGGTAAAAGCCGCTAATTCCCGGTATTGAGCCAAGTCCAGTCTCAATCTCCCCGCCACCTTTCTCATCGCTTTCACCTGTGCTTTTCCGCCCACCCGGGACACGGATATGCCCACGTTAATAGCCGGCCTTACTCCCGCATAGAAAAGATCGGTTTCCAGGTAAATCTGGCCATCGGTTATGGAGATCACATTTGTAGGAATATAAGCGGTCACGTCACCTGCCTGAATCTCAATGATGGGTATACCCGTAAGCGATCCACCACCCAACTCGTCGCATAATTTGGCAGATCTTTCCAATAATCTCGCATGAAGATAAAAGATATCACCGGGGTAAGCCTCTCTTCCCGGGGGTCTTCTCAAAAGCAAAGACATCTGTCTATAGGCTTGCGCATGCTTGGAGAGATCATCATAGAACACCACCGCATGTCTTCCCGTATACAAAAACTCTTCACCTATGGCACATCCCGCATAAGGGGCGATATATTGAAGGGGTGCAGGTTCCGCAGCCGTAGCCACCACCACGGTCGTGTATTCCATAGCCCCGTGATCCTCGAAGGTTTTTACCACCTGCGCCACCGTGGAGGCTTTCTGTCCGATGGCTACATATATACAAAAGATGTCGGAGTTCTTTTGATTGAGTATGGTGTCCACCACCAAGGCGGTTTTGCCGGTCTGACGATCACCGATGATCAGCTCCCTCTGTCCTCTGCCTATGGGGATCATGGAATCGATGGCTTTGAGTCCGGTCTGAACCGGCTCGCTCACCGATCTTCTCTGGACAACATTGGGGGCTTTTCCTTCGATTGGTCGAAATTTCTTTGCGGCGATAGGACCTTTCCCATCCAAAGGCTGACCCAAGGCATTTACCACCCTTCCCACCATCACCTCTCCCGCAGGGACCGAGGCTATCCTTCCGGTTCTTCTCACCGTATCCCCTTCTTTGATGTCCTCATAGGGTCCCATAATGGCGGCGCCAACGTTATCCTCTTCCAAATTGAGGATCATCCCGGTCACATCGTTAGGGAATTTTATCAACTCGCTCATCATGGCATCTTCCAATCCCCAGATGCGAGCTATTCCGTCTCCCACCTGAAGGACGGTCCCCACACTCTCCATCTCCAGTTTGGTTTCGTATTTTTCTATCTCCTTCTGTAGAATTGAGCTTACCTCTTCCGGATTCAAAGGCATGATGATAATTTCCTCCTTTTAATAAAGCTTGATACTCGGATAACGTTGTCGAGTCTCGTAACGAAGCTCGTTATTTCGAAACTCGATGCTTGAAGTTTCTCATCTTTGTAGAATTTTCCACCTTCGACCACCGAGCATCAAGCTTCGAAACCAGTTTCGTCACCGCCAACCGAGCTTCGAAAGCTCACGCTCATGAAATCTTCTTGGCACTTTCCAGTAAGTTTTTCCTTTTTTAATGAACTCTGAGGGCCAACATCTCCTCTTTCAATTCATCCAATTGGTGTCTTATGCTTGCGTCAATTATCTTGTTTCCCAGGATCACAATGATTCCGCCTATTATCTTTAGTTCGATCTTTAGAATCATCTCGATTCTTTTGCCGGTGTTTTTCTCCAATTCCTCTTTTAGCTTATTGCCGAAGACCGGATCCAACAGACGCGCGGTAATGACTTGGGCTTGAAGTATACCTTGATCTTCCTTAACCAATCTTTCGTATTCCTCTGCCATTACTAAAAGATATTCTATGCGATGCTTTTCCATAACCAAAATCAGAAAGGAAAACAAGGCTTCGGAAACTAAATGCTTGAAGGCGGTAGTGAAAAGTCCCCTTTTATATTGATCTAAGATTTGAGGAGCTTCCAAAAACTTTTTCAAGTTGGGATCTTTTCTTAAAAGATCGGCAATCGCTTTCAGATCATCCAAAATCCTATCCACTTGGTCAATTCTTTTAGCCGTCCTAAAAAGTGCAGTGGCATACCTTCTGGCTACTTGGGATTCGATCATCAAGAGCCCTCCCCTCTTTGGGCAGGCACCGAATCGATGAACTCGGCGATCAATTTTCTATCTTTCTCTTCATCCAGCCTTTCTCGAATCAACTTCTCTGCCACCCGCATGGTCATATTGACTAAATCGTTTTTCAGTTGCACCTTGGCTTTGTCCACATCTCTCTGGATTTCCTCTCTGCCTTTAGTCAAAATATCTTTGGATTCCTTTCGGGCGTTCTCCTTAATTTCGTTTGCCACCTTCTGCCCCTCCCGTGCGGCTTCTTGAATCTTAACCCGGGCCAAAGAGTCGATCTCCTTTAGCTTGGTCTGGTAATCGGAGAGCAAATCCGCCACCTTTTCTTTCTCTTTGTCGATGTTATCGAACTCCGATTTTATCTTTGTCCGTCTTTCTTCAAGAATGGACAAAAGTGGCTTCCAGGCAAATTTCTTTAAAAGGAAAACCGCTATCAAAAATCCAATTATTTGGGTAACGATCTGTCCAATTTCAAGACCCATAGATACTCCTCAAGAATGACTTGCCGCAGATGAAGTAAGTAGTCCGCCGTTGGCAGTCCGCAGCCCGCCGCCAATCCTCATCCGTTCCATCCGTTTAATCCGTTGACCCGTTTAATCCGTTGACCGTTCTCTTTATGCGATTTTCCCTTGCAATACGAAGACCGTGACCAGAGCATATATGGTCAAAGCTTCAATCAGGGCACAGCCGATGATCATCCCTAACTGGATATTAGCGGCGGCTTCAGGCTGTCTGCCCATGGCTTCCATGGCCGCAGAAACCGCTCGTCCCAAGCCAAAGGCAGAACCCATAGCGGCTATGGCTAAGCCCAGTGGAAGAAATATTGCTAAAGCGGTTTGATAAGTCATCTTTCCTCCTTCCTAAAAGGTTTAAGAGTTCAAAAATTAGTGTCTTCTCGAAAATAGTTGCTGATACATAGGTTTATGTCTGATCAAAATGCAAAACTGTAGCTATTTTTACCTCTCCCCCTATGCGTATGCATCTTCGATCCTCCCCCTTTCCATTTCATGTTGAAAATCCCGCCGTAGGCGGGGGAGAGGGGGACGGGGGGTGAGGTCTTTCAAAAAGTCAACTTTATCAGTCCTGAAAAGCATTGTCCTTATCAAAACCTCCAACAACTAAAATGTAAAAGATCAAAAGCTCAATGTTCCTCGTGTGGTAACATTAAAGAAAAATATATGGTCGAAAGCAAAGTGAAGACTAAAGCCTGAATGGTTCCGGTTAATAAAGCTAAAAAGATAAAAGGCAACTGAAAAGGAAGCCCTATGGGCAAGTGAAAAAAGCTAAGAGCGCTCACCCCTAATCCCACAAACACGGTGATCAAAACATCCTCTCCGGTGATGTTGCCAAAAAGTCGCAGAGAAAGACTTAAAGGCTTTGCCAACTCCTCGATGATGTGAATGGGAATGTTAATCGGAACCAAAAGCCAGGTGACCACATCTTGGGGATCACCCGCCATATGTCTTAGATAACCTAAAGGCCCCAAACTTCGGATGCCCGTATATTGCACATAAAAAAAGACACATATGGCTAATGAGACGGTGGTATTGAGATTGGAAGTCGGCGATTTCATCCCCGGAATCAAGCCCAAAAAATTCATGGATAAAATGTAGATAAAAAGAGTTCCTAAAAATGGAGTATATCTTCTCCCTTGAGGTCCCAGAATTCCACACACGAAATTATCCAATCGCTCCACCGCCATTTCCACCAGATTCTGAAGGTCGCCCGGCAGCATGGATTTTTTTCTGTAAGCTAAATATGCCACCAGGCTGATGAAGATTACAATCATCCAGGAAAAGACAACATTCTCCCAATGATGCAAAAATCCAATAAACGCTACCTTTCCAAATTTCTCATATAAAAGAGTAATGAAATTGGGTAGCTCTGGTGCCCCTTCTTTTGCCTTCTCCACTGTGTGCTTGGCAATCTCTTGGGTTAAGAAGAAACTCAATTTATAACCTCGAAACTTATTCCCAACAGATGAAACAGATTAACCGTCCGCAGACCGCCGTCCGCCGCCAATCCTCATCCGTTTCATCCGTTCAATCCGTTGACCGCTTTCTTTTTCACCTCATTTTTGGGCTTTATTTCTGACTCTTTGGATGTTTCCAACGAAAGTATCCATCTTCCCAAAGCTTTCAAAAACATCACCAAAAAGATCAAAGTGAATCCTGAAACTAAACT
>Ga0315294_10008800_pt1 | contig 11083 bp, 13 predicted proteins | sample YL17G13_40_MG_FD_203626 | JGI IMG/M metagenome (GOLD analysis project Ga0315294, IMG submission 203626) | Sediment microbial communities from Yellowstone Lake, YNP, Wyoming, USA - YL17G13_40 | ecosystem: Environmental > Aquatic > Freshwater > Lake > Sediment | place: USA: Wyoming | collected... | reverse complement strand
ACAACAAATGGTGGGAGATATAGAAAGCTCCTGAAGGAAGCTACCTTTTTCAATATTTTATCTCGAAATGAAAAAGACATTTGAACCTCCAATGACTTTTTTCGACTATGATAAACAGGTTAATATTAATGGAGGATTAATTTTCAATTAAGTAATTATAAACGTTTTGCCACTAAATCACAAAGATACCGACTTAAGTATTAAAAATTGGCTTATATTTATATATATCGGAATTTCATTTCTTTCAAATAAAAAGGAAACTTTTTATAGAACGTAGATTGAGCGATTCTTCTTCCCTTGCTGTTATTCTGAGGAGCCGAAAGGCGACGAAGCATATCCTGAGTAAAGCGAAGGAACTCAGGAGATCCTTCACGGAGTTTACCCTGAGCCCAAAATCGAGACCCTTCGTTTCACTCAGGGTCAGAATGACAAGGATGAGGCCTCTTGGCGTTTTCATGGATGATAAAATCGCTCAATTTAGGTATAATATAGATTATATTCTAACTCAGGTAATCGACCTGAGTGACGGCGGTAACCAAGATTAAGAAATCTTAATCTAAATTTAATCCCAATTTAATTTCCCTTATGTAATATATAATAAATATTGACAGTGACGGGCCTTTTCCTTTGAGATGCCTGATAAAGATAAAGAAAGGCGTGATGAAAACCTATAAGGAATGCTGAGAAGAGTATCAGAAGTTTCATCCCGGCAGCAAGAGACCACAGCCTTTGGCCGTGGAGGAATGCGCCATCGTGTGGTCGGGATGTCGCCCCACATGGGCGTCGGACAGGGGACCACGGGCTTTGCCCGTGGGGCTCCATATTCAATGAGGAGGTGTTTCTGAGATGTTAGTTCCCCGTTGGATTTATCGTTTTAGGACTTATTTGGCCTGCCCGCCTCTAATTTTTGCACTTGTCTGGAATAAGTACGAAATAGAAGCTGATGGTTTCATCTGGCCAATTGGAATAGGCATTTTCTTAGTCGGAGTATCGCTTCGGATCTGGGCACAACAGCACCTACATCATCGTCTAAGAGTGCACAAGCAGCTAGCCATTACAGGGCCTTATCAATTTGTAAGGAATCCTCTTTATATCGGTAATATTATTATCTGTTTGGGCGTGACAATTGTCTCCGAGCTTATCTGGTTTATTCCAATCACTCTTCTTTGGTGTTTTGGGACTTACTCAATCGTTATTCGTTATGAAGAAGCACGTCAATTAAATAAGTATGGAGATGCATATCGCAGATATTTGTTAGAAGTCCCCCGGTGGTTTCCTAAAATGGCTCGTTTAAGGAATTTAGAGTTAATAAATGAATACTTGTATCAGGCAGTCTTGGTTGAGCTTCCTTGTCTGCTTATACTGTTACCTTATGTTATTAAGGAAATCATAAATAAATGATCCACTGTCAACTGAAGGAAGGTTTCTCCGATAGAGGATCCTGAATTGAAGCGATAATTTTGGCAGCAAAATTTCTTGATATCTGGAAACGGCGTGCAAGAGAACTCAAAAAAGAGATCTATGCTCTTTATCTGACTTATTTTGTTCAGATGGAGTTTCTGGTTACATTGATATTCCAATGGATGGAGGTTAAATGAAAACGATCATGATCAAAGTAAAGAAAAATGCGTTATTGTGGTTGGCCTCTGCGATTCTTTTTTTATCCCTTGCCGGTCTCTTCGGATGGGCGATCAAATTTCATCGGGATTATCAAAATATCCCTCCGGATCATCTCATCGGAAATAAGCCCTCCCATGTTGAGAAATTGGAAGAAAAGGGTTTTCCTTTTTCTTTCCTGGTTCTCGGTGATACCACAGGAAGTGAGACAGCAGAGACCTTAATAGAAATGGCTTTGAGGAAAGAAAAGCCTTCCTTCATAATCATTTTAGGGGATTTTGTTAAAAAACCCGATATATGGAAACACCGTTTCTTCTTAACGGAGATGACTGTGGAAATTAAACTACCCTTTCCTGTCTTCCTTGTCGCCGGGAATCATGACATCGACTATACAAGTTCAAAAAAGATATCGGATGACCGAAGGGTGACACCGGAAGTCTTTGAGTCGCTTTACGGAGCGATGAATTTCGATTTCATCTTCAATAACTGCCTTTTCATTATCTGTGGAGTCGATCTGAAAAACGAAACCAGTTATTTAAATTATCTTCGTGATACTTTATCCAAAAAGAGGGAAGGAAAGAGACATATTTTTGTTTTTGTCCATTTTCCACCGAAAGGGTTGGCTGAGTATATCGGAGGTTCCCTTCCAGGTGAAGAAGAATTTTTCTCCCTTTTAGAGACCTACAAGGTGACGACCTGCTTTTTCGGCGATTTTCATGGCTACTGGAGAGGGCAGAGGAAAGGGGTGAACCTGATCGTTTCAGGAGGGGGAGGTCGTCTGAAGCAATCTAAACCTGAATGGGGAAAATTCCATCATATATTGAGGGTAAGTGTTGATAATGATATAATAAATGAAGAGGTGATAACCCTCTCAGATGAATTTAGCTTCGAGGATTCATTTGAGGAAATGGTATTTACCAAATTTTTCCCAATCGTTCAAAATAGGGGTTGGATCCTCTATGGTTTGTTCTTTCTTTTTTTGTCATTGGGTATCTATTCTTTCGCTTTCTTTTATATTTCCTTAAGGAAAAAGAAATTGGATGAACATAAAAAATCCTAATGGTGGTGGATGAGTATGAGGCTTTTATTGATTGGAGTAGGCAGATAGGGGAAGAACCATCTGAAAGCTCTTATAGATCTTGTGGACGAACTTTATGTAGTCGATTCAGACCCCAGCCAATTGAAGACCTGTAAGGAACTCTCCATTCCGCCAGATCGCCTCTCAACCAATTACCTGGATTTTTTTGATCGTGTGGATGGCGTCGATGTTGTTACGCCAGCAGATAGCCATCTTAAAATTTGTAAGGAATGTTTTGAGAAGGGGAAAGATGTCTTCGTAGAGAAACCAATCGCCCTTACTTCTGCCGAGGCGAAAGAAATGATCTCTCAGGCAGATAAGAGAGGATTGATTCTTCAGGTGGGCCATCTCTATCGGTACCATCCTGCTACTTCAAAAATAAGGGATTTCATTGAAGAGGGAAGGCTCGGTAAAGTCCAGTATGCCTATGGCCATTTCATGGGGTTCAAAAGACCAAGGACCGATGTGGGAGTGACACAGACAGATGCCATCCACTATTTTGACCTCTTTAACTACTTTTTCGGCGGACCACCCCAAGCCGTGAGGGCTGTGGTGAGACATTATCTCAACCTCCCTCTGGATGATACCTCCCTCTCTATCCTGGAATATGGACAAAAGTTTGTTTTTGTTGAAGCAGGCTATATGCCGCCTGAGAATAGAAGAGACATTTCGATTATTGGAGATCGGGGAAGTTTATATTGCGACTTCAAAAAAAAATCTCTCTCTTTTTATGATAATCGGCACGAAAAGCAGGGGGAGCGATGGGTGGCTTTAGAAGGTGAGGTGAATGAAATTTCTTTCAGTTCTGAGGAGCCCCTCAAACTGGAATTAAAGAGCTTCCTCGACTCGATGAAGAACCGGTCGAGACCTCTGGCAGATGGCCAGGCGGGTTGTGAGGCGTTAAAGATCGTCGAAGCTTGTTATGAATCCTCTCGAAGCGGAAGGAGAATAGAGATCGATTGGGGGAGCCTCTGATCCAAAGAAGAGAAAGGAGTTAAAATGAAAATTCAACTTTCTAAACCCTATGTCGATAAGGAGATCAAAGAGAGAGTCTTAGAAGTCATTGATTCTGGGCAGTATATTTTAGGTAACCACTGTAAAGATTTTGAAAAAGAGTTTGCCCAGTTTATCGGGGTAAAGCATGCTGTTCTCACCTCTTCCGGGACATCGTCCATTTTCCTCTCTCTTAAGGCCTTGGGGGTTGGACCCGGGGATGGAATTCTGGTTCCTTCCCTCACTGCTTTTCCGACGGTCGAACCTGTCTTTCATGTGGGAGCCAAACCCATCTTCATCGATATCGATGAAACCTTTACGATGGACCCCAAGCACCTCGAAAAAGTTTTAAAAAAAAGAAGTCAAATACAGAAGGTTAAAAAGATCAAAGGTATCATACCGGTCCATCTTTATGGGCATCCTGCTGACATGGATTCTATCCTTCATTTAGCAAAGCGTTATGGACTTTTCGTCTTAGAAGATAGCTGCCAAGCCCATGGAGCACGGTATCAAGGGAAAAGAGTGGGATCGATGGGGGTAGGAGGCTGTTTTTCATTCTATCCTTCCAAAAACCTCACGGTCTTTGGGGATGGAGGCATTTTGGTGACAAATGATGAGGCTCTTGCAAACCATTGCCGGATGCTCAGGGACCATGGGAGAAAAGAGAAGTATGAACATGAGTTGGTGGGGTATAATTTGAGATTTAATGAGATCCAGGCTGCTGTTGGACGACTGCAGCTTCAAAGATTGGATAGATTCAACGAATCCAGGAGACAAATTGCTCGTTGGTACGGTGATGGGTTAAAAGGACTTCCTGTGATCATTCCTAAGGTTCAGGATTGGGCCGAACCTGTTTTCCATCTCTATGTCATTCAAACGCCGCATCGGGAGAGCCTGGCTACCTACTTAAAGGAGAGAGGGGTTCAAACTGGAATCCACTATCCTCTCCCCTGTCACCTTCAACCAGCGGTTAAAAATACACTTGGTCGACAGCCAAAACTGAAGAGGACAGAGGAGACAGCGAATAAGATCCTCTCCCTGCCCATCTATCCGGAACTCGAAAAAGAGAAGGTGGATTTTGTTTGTGCCACAATCAAAGAGTTCTTTAATAAAAGGGACTCATGAAATCAACCCTAAAGGGTTGAGTTACAAAGTAACTCAAGGCTTCAGCCTTGATTCAAGGAGGATCGATTTCTTTTGAAAGAGCAGAAAGAGATCGATATATCGGTGGTCGTACCGGTTTATAATGAGGAGAAGAATCTTCCTGTCCTGACTCCCCAGATAGCGCAGGTCTTTGAATCGTTGGGGGAGTCTTATGAGATGATCTTCGTCGATGATGGCAGTACAGATGAAAGCAGGAAGGTTCTTAAAGAGATGATCTCTCAGTATCCTCAAATTCATATTCTTGGATTTAAGAAAAATTGTGGTGAGACGGCTGCAGGGGCTGCCGGGCTAAAAGAGGCAAAAGGGGAGATTGTCATCAGCATTGATGCCGACCTTCAGAATGATCCCAGAGATATCCCAACCATGTTAGAATACTTGAAAGAATACGATATGGTCACAGGATGGCGCCAAAAGAGGGATGATCCCTGGGTCAAACAGATCACCTCAAAAATTGCTAATAACATTCGGAACTGGTTGAGCGGGGAGACGATTCAGGACAGTGGTTGTACTTATCGGGCCTATAAGCGGGAGTGTCTTCAGAATCTCAAACTGTATAAAGGGATGCACCGTTTCATGCCTACCCTGGTGAAGATGGAGGGATTTCGGGTGATCGAAATACCGATCGCCCATCACCCCAGGAAATTTGGGGTGTCGAAGTATACCACCTGGAACAGGATGTGGCGTGCCTTCGTCGATCTTCTGGCCGTGAAATGGATGAAGAGCCGGCACATATCCTATGAAATTGAAGAAAGGATCTGATATGGAATGTGTTTCACTTTTTAGTTTCGTGACCGATTTCTTGCAACACCTTTCTGTGCGATATCCAAAGTTCCAATTGGACTTCTGGTTGATTTTCGGTTTCATCGGGCAGGCGATGTTTACGATGCGGTTCATCGTCCAATGGATAGCCTCTGAAAAGAGGAAAGAAAGCGTTATCCCGGTGGCCTTCTGGTATTTCAGCCTGGGAGGTGGATTGATCCTCTTGGCTTATGCCTTTCGGCAGATGGACCCGGTTTTTATCGCTGCCTATCTTCTCAATCCCATCATCTATTCTCGAAACCTCTACTTTATCTATAAGAAGAGATCCAATCCAAAAACTTCTCGTCCGCACCACTGAAAAAGGAGATGATGTGAAGGAATGGAATTGGAAAGGAGGATGGATCACTGGATGCTTTATCATCGTTAGTGGTCTCATCCTCTTTTTCAATCTGTGGACCAGAAGCCTCGAAAATCACGGTTATCTTCGGTACGCAGAAGTAGCTCGGGAGATGATCCGATCTGGGGAGTGGGTGGTCCCCCATCTGAATGGTAAGATCTTCATTGATAAACCCCCGTTTCTCTTCTGGCTCATTGCTATTCCTGCTTCCCTTTATGGATCAGTGACCCCGCTGATCGCGCGATTGCCTTCCGCCTTTTCTGCATGGATGGGTGTGATCATTCTTTTCCTCTGGGGGAAGCGAATTTATGGGACAACCCAATCTGGTTTGATGGCAGGGGGAGTCCTCCTCTCCAGCTATCAATATTTTTTTCAAGCAAGATTAGCCAAAACCGATATCCTCTTCTGTCTCTTCATCCTTCTATCCCTTTACTTTTTTTACCTCGGATATAGTGAATTCGGAAGAAGACGGTATCTCTTTTACGGACTCTCCTTCTTTTCTTTAGGTCTGGGAGTGTTGACAAAGGGTCCCTTTGGATTGTTTATACCTCTTGTGATTATTTCAGTCTTTCTCGTCAAAGAAAGACAATGGAGTATATTAATCAGCAAAGAATTCATCCTGGGATATATCATTTTAGCGCTGACCGTACTCCCCTGGGTCTTGCTCTTCATCGATCGTGTTGGATTACGAGAGACCGTCCCACTGGTTAAGGAGACTCAGATTCTCACCCGTGAAGGTCCCGTTTATTTTTACTTTCTGCAAATCTGGCTTCAATTTTTCCCCTGGTCTGTCCTTCTTCCCTTTCTATTCTTCTATGCCTGGAAAGAAAGGATGAAATTTTGGCATTCAGGGGAATCATTCTTCCTAATCTGGTTTATTGTCATTTTCATTCTCCTGACCCTGTTTAAATATCGAACATCCCGGTATTTGCTTCCAGCCCTTCCGCCATTAGCTTTAATGATAGGAGGAATGTGGCGAAAGAGAATGGTCTATTTTTTGATTTCCTTATTATTTGTTATCTCCATCTGGCATGCCCGTGAATACTATTGGATTAAAAAAGATCTTTCCTATTCGCCGGGAATGATTCTTGCGAGAGAGTTGAGGCCTTTCATAAAAGAGTCAACGTTATCCGGATATCAATTAGATCAGAGCACAAAAGAAGAAATTAACTTTTACCTGGATCGGGTTATCCCTATCTTAAGAAAGCCGGAGGATTTTTCAGAACCGCTCAGGAGGGGAGAGGAGAGATGGATTTTAATGCCCCAAGAGATTTATGAAGAATTTCGAATTCAGAGAAACCTCTCGACGGGATTGGTCCAGGAATTTCGATATAAGAAGGGGAAGTTGGTTTTGGTCTCCATGAAGCCGTAAGAAAGTCCGGTACCCGCTATGGCTTGAAAAAAAATATGGATATAGTTTAAACTAAGGATGTCCTATAGAGGAAAATGATTCTAAAATTGATGGATAAACGATTTTCTAATATCTATCCTCAAAAATGGGCGCAAATATTTGTCCTCTTGGGATTCTGTTTCTTCCTTTATTTTCTTAACCTGGGTCAATGGGACCTCTGGAGTCCGGATGAACCTCGTTATGCCCAAGTTGCAAGAGAGATGGTAGAGGGAGGGGATTGGATTCTCATGCATTTTAATGGGAGAATTTATGAGGACAAACCTCCACTCTTTTTCTGGTTCGTCGCCCTTTCATCCTATCTTTGGCATGGGTTCAACTCATTTTCCGTGAGGCTTCCTGCAGCCCTGTTTGGAACTTTGACAGTGCTCCTCACCTTCCTTCTCGGGAAGAATCTCTATTCGACACGTACAGGATTTTTCTCTGGACTCATTTTAGCCACGAGCTTTGAATTTGCTTATCTTTCTACACGGTCCAACATTGATACCACTCTTGCCTTTTTTACAACCGCTTCACTTCTTTGTTTCTTTGAATGGTACCAAAATACTGCCCCTCACCTCGGTTGCGAGTCGAAGCGACCTTCCCCTCTCCCCAGTGGGGAGAGGGAGGGGGTGAGGGGGAATTGGTTTGGGCAGAGAAGGATTAGAGGTCTTTCCATTTATGGTTTTTATATCAGTATGGCTTTGGCCACCTTAGCTAAAGGACCTGTAGGGTTTATCCTACCCCTTTTAGTCATTCTGTGCTATCTCATTATTCAGAGGGATTGGAAAGGGATCAAAGGGATGAAACTCTGGCCCGGGATGCTCCTTTTTATGGCCATTGTCCTATCCTGGTATCTTCCCGCTGTATTAAAAGGGGGAAGGGATTACCTTGATGCAACCTTGTTGAAACATTCTGTCGATCGTTTTGCAAAAGGGTCTAGCCATATCCGGCCCATCTATTACTATTTCTACAACTTTCCAGTCGAATTTTTACCCTGGTTTTTTTTCATTCCTGCAGCGATTGTTTATGGCTATTCCAGAGAGGTGATTGAAAAGAGAAAGGATTTTCTATTTCTTTTAATATGGTGCATAACTATATTCCTGTTTTTCTCTCTTTCTAAAGGGAAGAGAGGCATTTACCTTTTACCTCTCTACCCAGCGGCATCTCTAATGATTGGGAAACTTTGGAACGATATGATCTTTACCCCGATGGATCACTTTAGGCAAGAATGGATTTCTTTTCCCCTATATGGATTAATGGGGTTGACTTTGACAGGAGGAGCTATTATTCCATGGATGGTTTCGATGAGGTTTCCTTCTTACCTACCCTATGCCCTCCCCATTGCGTTCCTCATGGTTGGAAGCAGCCTCACCCTGTTCATTCTCAACCGCTTCAAACATCATGGAGCCATTTTCTTTCTTATGATTGCAATGATGGCGGGTGGGTTCTTTTATACATTGAGAGTCGTTTTTCCTCTGGTGAATCCCTACAAGTCGGCTCGTTTCATTTCTCAAGAGATCACTTCTCGAATTCAACCTTCTGAGAAGTTGGTCCTTTATGGAGATTTTGGAACAGGCCCTTATAATTTTTATACAGGGATTGTGCCCATTTTGGAATTGGAGAGAAAAGAAGATCTCTTTCGTTTTCTACAGTCCTCTGAGAGAATATTCTGCCTCCTAAAGTTCAGAGATTTTTCTCAATTCCAGACCATAGAAGGGAGGCCGAAGGTCCAATTGATCACTCGGCGCAAAGTGGGAAACGACGATATTGTCTTAATTTCGAACCGGTAACGCTTGGGAAGCCCCATTATGAGCCCTTCTGAAAAGATTGAGATTTCCGCTGTGATTCCTGTTTTTAACGAAGAGGAGAATCTTACCATTTTGGTTCCCAAGTTGGCGGAGGCTTTAAAAGGTCTCAGTTTCCCTTATGAGATGATCTTTGTTGACGATGGGAGTTCAGATGGGAGCCGGAGGATACTTAAAGAAATGGCCTTCCATTATCCCTCTCTTCGTATCATCGGATTTAAGGAAAATCGAGGGCTAAGCACAGCCCTCTACGCAGGGATGAAGGAAGCCCGGGGGGAAAAGATCGTCACTTTAGATTCAGATCTTCAGAATGATCCGGCCGATATTCCGAGACTGATGGAGTATTTGGACGATTACGATATGGCAACGGGGTGGCGTCAGAAGAGGGAAGATCCGTGGCTGAAAAAGATCTCCTCTAAGATCGCCAACTCCATTCGGAATCGATTGAGTGGTGAAGATATTAAAGACAGCGCCTGCACCCTTAGGGTATTTAAGAAGGAATGTGTCAAAGACATCAAGGCGTTTAATGGAATGCACCGATTTCTTTCCACCCTGGCAAGAATGGAGGGCTATGGGGTCGTTGAGGTTCCGGTTTCCCATCATCCAAGGAGGTTTGGAAAGTCAAAATATAATATCCGGAATCGGATCTGGCGGTCCTTCGTTGATCTGTTGGCTGTGAGATGGATGAAGAGTCGCCACATCCATTATGAGATCGAAGAAAGGATTTAAGATGGATTGGATTAAAGAGATTCTTTCGAACTTTATTCAACAATATCCAAAATTCAGAATCGACTTCTGGATCATTTTTGGCCTCATCGGTCAGGCAATGTTTACGATGCGTTTCTTTCTCCAGTGGATCGCCTCTGAGAAGAAGAAGGAGAGCGTCATCCCAGTCTCTTTCTGGTATTTCAGCTTAGGAGGAGGGCTGATTCTCCTTTCTTATGCTATTCATCGTATGGATCCAGTCTTCATCTTGGCCTATTTACCCGGAAATTTTATTTATTTTAGAAACCTCTATTTCATTCATAAAAAGAAGAAGGTTTCAATCCCCATCGCTTAGAGGGAATGCCTGCCTGCCCTGTACCTAACATGGTACAGGGCAGGCAAGCGACAGACAGGGAGGATATCATGGACATGAGGAAGACTCGAAAGATCCCGATATTTATTGGAGCACTTCTGTTGGTGATTTTTGCTAAACCCAACCTGCCCGGGATGATTATCGGAATCATCCTGATCATCATAGGAGAAGGGATCCGCATTTGGGCGGCGGGCCATCTCCAGAAGAATGATATCCTGACTGTGACCGGCCCGTATGCCTATGTGAAAAATCCCCTTTATATTGGTTCGATTCTCATTACTACAGGCTTTTGTATCCTTGCGGACAATATTTATCTCCTGGCCGCTGCTACCTTTATGTTTTGCTTCCATTACATCCCTTATAAAAAGAGGGTGGAGGGGGATCGGCTACGAAAGATTTTTGGGAGTCAATTTGAGGATTATGATCAGAAAGTCCCAGACTACATTCCCAGAAGGACGCCTTATTCGAGCCAAAAGAATCCGTGGCGATTTGGAAGCTTCATTGAAAACAGCGAAGAAGGGATTCTTATGATTGTCGTTGCTGGAATATTACTGATATTGAGCCGGCCTTATTGGGGGTACATTTTTTAAATTCAAATGTCAATCCCGCCAAGGCGGGACCAAATGTCAAACGAATGTCAAAGCTCAAATTTTAAATAAAGCTTAAAAGCCAAATCGCCCAAAATCCCCCCATCCCCCCTTTGCTAAAGGGGAGGTGTGAAAAAATTAAGAAAATGCTTGACTAGCCATATAACTATATGATATACTCCCTTCAACATTCTTTGACGAGGGAGGTGCTTTGC
>Ga0315294_10008798_pt1 | contig 11083 bp, 10 predicted proteins | sample YL17G13_40_MG_FD_203626 | JGI IMG/M metagenome (GOLD analysis project Ga0315294, IMG submission 203626) | Sediment microbial communities from Yellowstone Lake, YNP, Wyoming, USA - YL17G13_40 | ecosystem: Environmental > Aquatic > Freshwater > Lake > Sediment | place: USA: Wyoming | collected... | reverse complement strand
TGGGGACATCGCCGCTACAGAAAAACAATGCAACTCGTCATCACGCTCCAACACGGCTCCCGCTCGAGCGAGCATCAGCTCGAACTCCGCTCGCCCCAAGCTGCCGCGAACGGCGGACCGCTGGCCTTTCGGCTGGATCAGGAAGCCGGCGAGGCCGACTGGGCGGAACTCGCGCCGGGCGTGTATTCAATTCTCATCGGCGGTCGCTCATACGAGGCCCAGGTGACGGCTCTGCCGGGAGAGGCGCTGAGGCGCGAGCTTCGCCGCGTGGTGACGGTGGGAACGCGGCACTACCGCGTGGAGGTCCAGGACCCCCGGCACCGGCGAACCGCCGGCGCCGCTGCGCCTGCCAATGGCCCGCAGGAGATCGTGGCGCCCATGCCCGGCAAGATTGTGAAGATCCTGGTGGCCGAGCATCAGGAAGTCAGCCAGGGGGCGGGGCTGCTGGTGATTGAAGCGATGAAGATGCAGAACGAGCTGCGTGCGCCACGGGCCGGGCGGGTGGAGAAGATTTACGTCGCCCCAGGGAAGGGGGTGGAGACCGGCTCGCGGCTGGTGCGGCTGGCGTGAACCGGCTTCACTTGACCTGCGGCGCGTTGGCGCCGGCCGCCACGATCTTCTCCGCCAGGTAGTTTCGCACCTTGGCCCGGTTGCGGAGATCCTCAAGGTAGGCAGCCTTCAACAGTTGCTCGCGTTCGTTCATGAGGGTTTGCCGAATGGCGCTCGCGACCTGCGGATTGGACAGATCGCGTTGGCCGGCTTCCTCCCGGCCCACCAGCTTGAGGATGTGATAGCCGTCCGGCGTGCGCAAAATCCCCGTTATGTCTCCCACCTTGAGCGTGGTGATGGCCTGCCGGAGCGGAGGGTTAGAGGCGAGCGCGGAAACCGGGATGAAACCCATATCCCCGCCGCCGGAGGCGGTGCGTACGTCTTCGGAATACTCCTGCGCCACCGTGGCGAAATCCTCGCCGGAGCGCAGCCGGGCGTAGAGCACCGTGATCTTGCGCTCGGCCACCTGGGGATTTTTGGCATCGTCGTTCTTCGTGTTGCGCACCTGCGCCTCAGCCACCGGCGTGACCGCAATCTGGGCCAGGTGATACTGGGTCTCTGGCACGTTGAAAGTCGCCTGGTTGCGCGCGAAGTATTCCGCAATCTCCCGGTCGGTGACGGCAACCCGCGACACAATTTCCTTGGTAATCAACTTAGTAATAATTAAATTCTGGCGTACTTCATCACGCAAGGAGGCCGGATCCAATCCCTGGTCGGCCAGTTTCTTCCGGAACTCCTGCGGGGAGTAAGGGCTCTGGAACTCCGCCACCTTCGTATCCACCTCGGCCTCCGAGGCCGTGATCTTGGAGCGCGCAGCGTGGGCCACCAAGATTTGGTTGTTGATGAGCTCGTTCAAGATGTTCAGTTTGAAGCTGAGCGCCTGTTCCGGGTTACTGGCATCGGAGCCGGTCGCTACGCGGCTGCGGTAGTACCTCTCCACCTGCTCCCGGTAAACGGGCTTGCCGTCGACTTCCGCCCAGACTTCACGGTCGGACACGGCCTTGCGGCTGCAGCCCGACACCGCGGCCAGCATGCCCAACAGCAGGAGCGCGGCGGTGTGGGCGCGTCGGGAAAAGTGCGTTGGTCCACTCATGGGAACATTGTAGCCCGGTTTGCCCGAGAACTCGACGAGGAGTTTTCGCGCGCCCGCCATGGGCAAAGGACGTGAGGTGTGGTAAAATAGGGTTTCGTCTGTCAGATCATTCTCTTCCCCGAGAGGTATCAGCATGGCTCACGCCTGCGACATTTGCGGAAAAGGCCCCCAATTCGGAAACCGGATCAGTCACGCGCACAACGTCACCAAGCGCCGCTGGAACCCCAACCTGCGCCGCGCACGGGCTATCGTGAATGGCGCTCACAAAACCATCCGCGTTTGCACTGCCTGCATCCGCGCCGGAAAAGTCATCAAGCCCAGTTAGATCTTCAGCACGGGAGCGCGAGGTCCGTGAGCTGGTCGCCGCTCCCCATTCCCTCCTCTGGCCTTCCATCCAGAATTTGACTTTCGCAGGCACAGGCATTAGCTTGCCCGCGCCCGAGCTGCCGATTAGACCTCGGCCACCACGTCAATCTCGATGGCGGCGTCACGCGGCAGCCGCGCCACTTGCACGGTGGCGCGCGCCGGCGGGTTCTCGCCGAAAAACTTCGCGTACATCTCGTTCATCCGGCCGAACTCTCCCAGGTCTCGGAGATAAACAGTGGTCTTCACAACCTTCGCCAAACTGGATCCCGCAGCTTCCAAGATGGCGGCGAGGTTCTCCAACACTTGCTGGGTCTGAGTGCCAATGTCGCCCCTGACGAGCTGGCCCGTGCCGGCATCGATGGGAATCTGCCCGGATACGAAGATCAGGTTGCCGGCGCGCACGGCCTGAGAGTAAGGACCAATCGCGGCTGGCGCATTAGCGGTGGAAATCACTTCCTTGCTCAAGGTTACTCCTCCTCGTGGAGATGCTCCCGATGGTTCGAGCCCTTCGAGGTCAGGGGTGGCTCGGGGGCCTCGGATCCGTGGGTTCCACCCACGGCTAGTCACGTTGTTCCCCTTCGGGGAAGAAACGGCAGGGCGTGGCGGGCGGTCACGGATGCATCACTCGTTCGACCTCGTAAACGCCCTCGATCTTCCGCAACGATGAAACCACCTTCTCCAGGTGCTCCACGTCCACGATGTCGAGCGTGACGTCGATGAACGCCCTGTTGTCGCCGCTGCGCGCCTCGATGTTCTGAATGTTGGATTGCACGCTGCTGATCACCGAGGTCACATCGGCCAACAGACCCTGCCGGTCGGCGGTGAACAGGGTGAGCTTGACCGGATAGAGGCTGTACTTCGGCCCCGCCCATTCCACCTCGATGCGGCGGTCGGCATCATACATGAGGTTCTGAACGTTGGGGCAGTTTTTCGAATGCACCGCAATCCCCTTGCCGCGGGTCACGTAGCCGGCGATCTCCTCGCCGCGGATGGGGTTGCAGCACTTGGCGCGATAGACCATCAAGTCGTCGTGGCCGTGGACCTGGATGGCCAGGTCAGGGGCCAAGCCCAGCGGCCGCTTCACGCCGCCCGTGAGGCGCGCCGGCTGCTCGGCCTCGAGCGACACCGCGGGAGTAAGCTTTCCCAGCACCTGCCGCGCCGCAAACTTGCCATAGCCGAGGCTGGCGTACAGGTCGTCCGTCTGCGTGCAGCCGTAGTCGCGCGCGACCCGCTGATAGTCCTCCTCGGAAATCTTCTTCAGCACCACGTCGTATTTCCGGGCCTCCTTCTCGAGCAGTTTCTTGCCGATCTCAACGGCCTGCTGTCGCTGGGCGAGGTTGACCCAGTGCTTGATCTTGTTGCGGGCCCGCGAGGTCTTCACCAGGGCCAGCCAGTCGCGGCTGGGGGTATGGTTGGCCTGGGTGGTGATCTCCACGATGTCTCCGTTGCGCAGCTTGTACTTCAACGGAACGATCCGGCCATTCGCCTTGGCCCCCACACAGTGGTGTCCGACCTCCGTGTGGATGGCGTAGGCAAAGTCGATGGGGGTGGCGTCGCGCGGCAGGACGATCACCTTGCCTTTGGGGGTGAAGGTGTAGACCTCTTCCGGGTAAAGGTCGATCTTGAGCGTGGAGAGGAATTCCCGCGAATCACGCATGTCTTGCTGCCACTCCACCAGGTGGCGGAGCCAGGCGAAGCGCTCCTCGTCCTGCTGCGCCAGCGGCAGACCGTCCTTGTACTTCCAGTGCGCCGCGATGCCCTGTTCCGCCACGCGGTGCATTTCCTCGGTCCGGATTTGCACCTCGAAGGGCTGGCCGTGCGGGCCGATCACCGAGGTGTGCAGCGACTGGTAGAGGTTCGGACGCGGGATGGCGATGAAATCTTTGATGCGCCCCGGCACCGGACGCCAGGTGTTGTGAATGATGCCCAGCGCCGCGTAACAGTTGCGGACGCTGTCGGTGATGATGCGGATCGCCAGCAGATCGTAAACTTGTTCGATGGTGGCGTGCTGCCGCTTCATTTTTCCCCAGATGCTGTAGAGGCGCTTGATGCGGCCTTCGATGCGCGCGGGGATGCCGTGCTCCTTCATCTTGGCGTTGACCAGGGCGCACACCTCGGCCAGGAACTCCTCGCTGATCTTGCGCCGGCTTTCTACGGCCTTCTTGACGTCTTCGTAGGCCTCGGACTCCAGGTACCGGAACGCCAAGTCTTCCAGTTCGCCGCGCACCTTGCCCATTCCCAGACGGTGCGCGATAGGCGCGTAGATCTCGAGGGTCTCGGCCGCAATGTGTTCGCGCTTTTCCGGCGGCAGGTGCTGGAGCGTCCGCATGTTGTGGAGCCGATCCGCCAGTTTGACCAGCACCACCCGGATGTCGTCCACCATGGCGAGGACCATCTTGCGGAGGTTCTCGGCCTGGCGTTCCTCCGGCTTCAGAGATTCCAGGCGGCTGATCTTGGTGACGCCTTCGACGATGCGCGCGATCTCCGGGCCGAAGGTCTCCCGGACACGCTCGATGGGGGTGGGCGTGTCTTCCACCACGTCGTGCAGGATGCCCCCGGCCACGCACACCACGTCCAGCCTCATGTCCGCCAGCACGTTGGCCACTTCCAGCGGGTGGGAAACAAACGGCTCGCCGGAGAGGCGTTTCTGCGTCCGGTGCCCGGCGGCGCTGAACTCGTAAGCCTTGCGCAGCAGTTCCACATCTTCACCGGGCCGATAAGCCTGGACCTTCCGGATCAGCTCTTCAAACTGCTGCGCCATCGTCATCGGAATCATTCTAGGGCAGTAACAGAGGAGGGTTCAAGCGGCTGGCTCGGCATGATGCAGCGCGGCTGTCTGGACCTGGCCCCGCGTTGCCTTCACGATAGCGCACGGTCTCCACTGGCCGACGCCTGGGCCGCCGTGACGCGGCCCCACGCCGTCGCCTTACCTTGCCACCGCGCACTCCACAATCAGAGGCTCGAAGATCCGACCTGCCACTGGCGGGCGAGACCGGCGCAGCGTCCCCGGCCTGCAGTCGGCCGCCGGTGCAAGCCGAGCTGTCCCCTGGCGGGACGAACAGGTCTATTCCACGTAGTCCGACTGCACGTAGTCCTTGCGCTTCTGCGAAGCGTGGCAGTCAAAACACGGCTTCGCATCCTTCAAAGATCCTGTCCCCTGGTAGCCCTGGAAGACTTCGAATCCCCAGCCACCTGTCTCGGGGTAAAGCTTGGCGTTCTTCTTCATCACGGCCAGCATCTTCCTTCCCCCTCGAATCTCAATAGCTCCCTGGAAGGTGCGGATGTCGAAAAGCTCAAAGACCAACATCGAACCGTCCGGATAGGCCTTGCCTTGCTGGAGCGCCGGCCAGCCGACGTCATTGACGTACACATTGTGCAGCCCGTAGAACCTATCAAAGAGGGGATGCTGGTTGCTGACAATGACCATGGTCTTGACGTGCGTCCAGTGACGATAGTCCTTGGGGAAAGGTATGGCGGGTTTCTTGGCGGCCTGCCCGTACAGGACTCCCAAGCTCACCGCCATGGCCACAAGAATGAACAGTAGGGCCCTGGTGCGTGAAGTCATGGAGATATACCTCCTCCGCATGGGGTGTCGCGAACCCCCGTCCGCGGGAAAAGCCCACGGTCAAGCCTTCTTCTGGTGCGCCATTCTAGCGCACTTAGGCTTGCCGCTCCACGAGAGAAATTCCCAGGCAACCGGCGCCAAGCCGAGGACGCCCCAGTGACCTGGATGGAACTGCCTGGACAAGCTATGCCTCTTCCGGCATGACCGCCGCGGAAATCTCCCCGGGGAAGTGGCGTGCCGTCGTCTCTCGGTCGAGTTTTGTGGTAACCTTGCGCTTCAGTAAAAAGCGCGCCCCGTCTGAGCCTTCCCGGGAGATGGGGCCAGCGACCAGGGCGAAAGGCGCCCGGAGAATGGAGAGACCAATGAAACCGCGGCGGACATGGATCGTTTACCTTGCGATTTCTCTGGGGGTAGTGCTCTTATCGTGTCAGAAGCCTTTTCACCAGGAAACCGAACGCTACTTCTTTGTAGCCGCGAACATCTCTCTGCCTTACTGGCAGGAGGCCCAAGCAGGGTTCCAGGACGCGGGCCGCGTGCTGGGGGTAAAGGTGGAGTTCGTCGGGCCGACGTCCTATGCGCCCGAAGAGCAGTTGGAGGCCTTCCGCAAAGCCGTGGCGGCGAATCCGGCGGGGATTGCCCTGGCGCCCACGCGCCCAGAACTTTTCAAGAACGACATCGACGCCGCCGTCCAGGCTGGAATTCCGGTCATCTGTGTGGACTCTGACGCGCCCGACTCGCGCCGCATCCTTTTCGTGGGCACGGATAACTTCCAGGCCGGCCGGGAAAGCGGCGAGCACATGGCGGAGATAATCCGAGGTGAAGGCCAGGTCGTTCTGATAACGATTCCCGGTCAATTCAACCTCGAAGAACGCCTGCGGGGCGTGAACGAGGTCTTGAAGAAATACCCCGACATCAAGATCTTCAAAACCGTGGACGATAAGGGCGATCCTCGAATCGCCAACGATCAGATCGCCAGCCTGCTGGAGGCGAAACAGAAGATCGCTGGCATTCTCTGCCTGGAGGCCTCAGGCGGACCCGGCGCCGCCGAAGCGCTCCACCGCCTGAACCTGGATGGCAAGATCCCCATCGTGGCCATGGACAAGAACCCGGAGACCCTGGATTGGATCTCGCGCGGGGTGATCTCAGCCACCATCGCCCAGAAATCCTACACCATGGCCTACTACGGGCTGAAGTTCCTGGACGACCTGCACCACAACATCGTGCACGAGTTCAAGGATTGGCGGACGGCTCCGACGTCGCCTCTGCCGACGCGCGTGGACACCGGTACCGCCTACGTCGACCAGAAGAATCTTGCGGACTTCCAGGCCGCCATGGCAACTCGCAGGAAGCCGCTGTGACACAGGTCCGATACGGTCTCGCCACGGGGGAGGGGGAGTAAGAGAAAAAGCCCTGACCACCGGGCCAGGGCTGGGGAGTTTCGTGTCCCGCCATGGCGGGACACGCCGAGGAGAATACGAAAGCGGTAAGAAGTAAGTCTATCTAACGGCGGAGGCTGCCCTCGCCGCCGCCTGCTTCTTGATGTCCAGGGCTTTCTCAACCCACTCCTCAGCCAGCTTGAGGTCTGCCTCCCGCGCGTCAGGCGCTTTCTGAAAATCAGCTCGCTCGCGGTAAATCAGGTTCAAGTAGGCCATGGCGTCGGCGTCGCTGGGCTTCATATCGATGGCCTTTTGCAGAGCCTGAATGCCCTCTTCCACCAGCGGGCTGTTGTCGGCCTCCAACTGCGCCCGGTCTTTCTCGGGGAACGGAGGCAACACATCGGGCCTGGAGAGGTCCTTGGGCATCGTCAGGTTCAGATCTTTGCGGACCTGCATGCGCCGCGGATAAACGGTGGCCCAATTAATGACGCCAACCCAGTAATAAGGCTCAGGGTTATTGGGATCGACTTGCAGGCGCCGCCTCTGATACTCCTTCGCCTTATCAAATTCCCTCATGTTGTAGTAGATCTGCGCGATGCTGGCAATGGCGGTCGTCTCGTCGGGCTTCATTTTCAGGACGTCTTCGAAGGTTTCAACGGCCTGTTTGCCAATCTTGATGTTGTCCGGAGAATCGCCGCCGGGAATGTACTGCTGAGCGTAAGCCGTTGCCAGATACAGGCGGGCATTGAGCAGCGTGGGATCCAGATCCACCGCGGTCTTGAAGTGCATGATCGCCTGTTGGAACTGCGCATTGCGAAAGGCGGCGACCCCCTTGTTGAGATGGTCGCGCGCCTTCAGCCTGCTGCACGCGGTTGCCGCAACCACCAGCAGTAGCACCCCGCCGAGCAGAGCAAGCTTGTGGGGTTTCATCTAGGTTCCTCCCTCGACCCGAGAACTGGGGACTATCTCCCCGCTTCCAGTTCCTTCGTAATCAACCCGATCTTGTCGATGCCGGCTCCCTTGGCGATGTCGATGATCTGCGCGACTTCACCAAAGGGAAGCGTGGAATCCCCCTTGACGAACATCACGCGTTCGTTCCGGGTCTTGAAGATATCTTCCAGCCGTCCCCCCAAGTTCCGAAGATCCACCGGATCCTGATTGATCTTGACGCGCCTTTCGGCATCGATCGAGACCACGATCGTCCGGCTCATGACCTCTTCGTTGGGTAGAACGTTGGGGTTTGGCTGGGGAACCAGGGCGTCGAGCCCCTTGGGCGTCAAGGGGGTGATCACCATGAAGATGATGATTAAAACCAGCAAGACGTCGATCAGAGGGGTAATGTTGATGTCCACCATGACATCTTTCCCACCCCCAACGGCCATAGCCATAGTAATACCCTCCTTAGGCTGTCAGCACCCGCGGTCGCCGTCAGGGCGCTGGAGCCTCACCCGCGCCTCCCGGCACGGGGCGCTGCTCCAGCTTCTCGGTGAGCAGACCCAGCGAGTCCACCCCCGCCGCCCTCACGTTATCCACCAGCGCGACGACATCACCGTACTTGGCTCGGGCATCGCTCTTCACGTACACGGTCTTGTCGAGCTTGCTCGAAATCCGGTCTTTCACTTTGGTGGTAACCTCGCCGAGCCGGATGGGATCGGAACCGAGGTACATCTTGCCATCCCGCGAGACCGCCAAGACCACCGCGTCTTCCTTATCGGCATCCGGCATCTGCCGCGGGTTGGCCGCCTTGGCCATGTCCACGCTGAACCCTCGCTGGAGCATGGGGGTGATGACCATGAAGATGATCAGCAACACCAGCATGACGTCGGCCATGGGGGTCACGTTGATGTCGGAAACCGGTCCAGCCATTTTGAGCTTGGAAGCCATTATTTCCTACCTCGCGCCGAACGCTTGATGAAGTAGTCGATCAACTCCGACGAGGAGTTGTCCATCTCCACATCAAAGCCCTCGATCTTGCCAGTGAAGTAGTTGAACGCCCAGACCGCCGGCACAGCGACGAAGAGCCCCATAGCGGTCGTGACCAGGGCCTCCGCAATGCCGCCCGCCACCGCCGCCAGACCAGTGGATTTCGCCTGGGAAATCCCATGGAACGCGTTGATGATGCCCAGCACGGTTCCGAACAGTCCGACGAAGGGCGCGGTGGAACCAATCGTGGCCAGACTGGAAACGCCCCGCTTGAGTTCCGCGTGCACAATCGCCGCCGCCCGTTCCAGAGCGCGCTTGGAGGCCTCGATGGTCTCGCCGGAAATTTCCGCCGAGGCCTGGTGAGCCTGGAACTCTTGTAGTCCTGCGGTGACCACCTTGGCCAGGTGGCTCCGCTTGTTCTGCTCGGCGATGGCGATGGCCTCGTCGATCTTGCCGTCCTTCAGCGCCCCCGCGACAGCAGGAGCAAACAGGCGGGACTGCTTCCGGGCTGCCCGGAAGGCAATCCAGCGGTCGATCATCACGCCGATAGACCAGGCCGACATCACAAACATCAGAATCACGACCAACCGGGCGGGCCAACCCATCGCTCGCCACATGCTAATCGGGTCGAAGGCAACTACAGTTTCCTCCGCCTGAAACAACCACAAGCTCAGGGTAACGAGTTTTGCCCCTAACATCATTATTTCCTCCTCGAAGATTTACGAAATCTGCAAACCACCTACTCCGCCAGATTAAAGATCACATCAACCTCGGTGATGACCTCCACCGGCTCCCCGTTTAGCAACGTGGGCTGATAGCGCCAGCGCTGCACCGCTTCGATGGCCGATTTCACCAGGAGCGGGTGGCCGCTGACCACTTTCAAGTCCTGAATTGTCCCATCCCGGCTGATGATCGCTTCCAGCCGTACCGTCCCCTGGATGCGAGCCATCTTGGCCAGCGGGGGATATTCAGGCGTGGGCCGGAAGATGAGCTTCGCCGACTCCACCTGGCCGCCGACGCGAATGCGTTTGGGCGTAGTCGCCTTCGGCGGGGGGGGCGGTGGAGGAGCCGCCGCACTGCTGATGATGCTGCCCAGTACGCCGCCCGGAGTCCCTCCCGGCATGCCTCCCGGAACGCCCCCGACCACGCCCACGGCCGCCGACTGCATCGGCTCAGGCTCGTCCTTGATCCGCTCGATGGTCTTGGGAATGACCGTGGGGGCGCGCATGATGTCCTCCGCCGTCACCCGGCGTACAGCCTTCGGCGCCGCTGCCATAGGGGGAGGCGGAGGAGGCGGAGGTGGAGGCGGAGCCACCAGAAAGGTCATCAACTGCCCTTTGGGCAGCGCCTCGGTATAGATGAGGGGGACCAGGATCGTCCCGCCCACGAGGATGCACTCAATGATATAAGCGATGGGAATCGTGGCCCGCTTCCAGTTGTCTGTCTTGGCCGCGGAGTAAATCAGGTAAAACAAGAACCCCACGACGGTCAGGAAAAAGGTGATGATCATCCACACCCAGGTGCCGCCCAGCCCCAAGTGCCGCGTATCTGCATAGATGTAGCAAAGGAACAGCGCCTGGAAGAAGAACGGGACAGCACCGAAGATGACGGCCTGGGCGATGAGCACCTTGGTCTCAGGGGGCACGAACACTATGGGTAGCCCAAAGAAAACAGCCAGAAAACCCACGGCCCCCGCGCCGAAGCAAATGGCCCAGTGGGTGCCCGTCAGGACCGGCGCGCGTGACGGCGAGGAATCCAGCAAGCACTCGTCAAACATGGATCCTACCTCCTACGTCAACTTTCTATTTCACGCCCCCGAGCCCGGCGACCGCCGCCTGAAGCTAGCGACGCATCCCTGCCGTTTCTCGCTCATAGGCCCGGGGCTTCACACCAATCCGGTTCTGCCCCACCCGTTGATAAAAGTACACCAGAATCGGACTGGCAACGGCGATCGAAGAATACGTGCCAATCATAACCCCAATGACTAGGGTAAAGGCAAATCCGTGAATGACCTCTCCCCCGAACAAGTACAGGGAAAGCACGGCCAGGAACGTCAGCCCGGAGGTCAAAATGGTCCGACTCAGAGTTTGGTTAATACTGCGGTTCACCAGCTCGAGGAAATTCTCGCGCTTGGTAAGCTTGAGATTCTCCCGAATCCGGTCGAAGACCACGATCGTGTCATTCATCGAATAGCCAATCAGGGTCAGTAAG
>Ga0315294_10008797_pt1 | contig 11083 bp, 14 predicted proteins | sample YL17G13_40_MG_FD_203626 | JGI IMG/M metagenome (GOLD analysis project Ga0315294, IMG submission 203626) | Sediment microbial communities from Yellowstone Lake, YNP, Wyoming, USA - YL17G13_40 | ecosystem: Environmental > Aquatic > Freshwater > Lake > Sediment | place: USA: Wyoming | collected... | reverse complement strand
ATATGAGGTGTTATTATGAAGAAAAAGCAAATGGTTGAAAGGTGGAAGCTCGATAAAATATTCAAATTTGTGAGTGATGTTTCAAAGGATTGGCAAATTGATATGGGTGCAACGTTCGGCGAGCGTTGTGCTTATGAGGATCAATTGACAAAATCTGTTGTGAATTATTTGAAGAGCGCATACGAAAGTAAGTCAAGTAATGTAAGATTTAATAGTACGCCGATGGGAAAGGTTATTTGTTATTTTGAAAAAGAAGAGCCTCATCGCTGGTATAGAGAAGGAAAAATGACGTATGGTGAGTTTGAAGCGATGAAATGTGGACGGCACAATGTCGAAACTCATTTGAGTGGTATTAAAGTATTGATGAAGACGATGGATGGTGTGAGTGAGAACGAGTTCAAAAGAAGGACGAAAGGGTTCAAAAAGAAAGACTCGGTGAAATAATGGGGACAAAAACGATAATTTACAAACCCGATGATGAAGACAAGCGGAAGATGAATGAAGCTTGCGAGCGTATGATTGATGCGATGCGTGATTTGACTTTTGAGCAGAAGGTTACGGTGTTGAAGATTGTGACTCAGACATTTACAAGCCATTACAAGATCGAGGGTGTGAAAATTGGCGAAGAATTACGCGAACGGCGCAGTGTTTGAAAGATTCATAAAGAAGGCATATGAATCTCAGGGATTCTTTGTAATACGAAGTGCAGGTTCGAAAAGTCCCGTTGATTTGATTGCTTGGAAGGTTCTTGAAGAGGATGGTGAAGAGGAAGTTCATGTTATCCAGTGTAAGAAGGCGAATACGAAGCAGAGTTACAAGGATGATGTTACGAAATTGCGTGGTGTGTCTGTTCCTGAGAATTGGTTGAAGATTCTCTATGTGAAATTTGATAGAAAAGTGATTGTGAGTATTATACGGGAAGATGGTTGTGATGAGTTGAACGAGATTAGTTTGAAGGATTTGAAGAGGTCTCTGGAATGATTGATGTTAATATTTTCAAAGAAGATTGCAGGAATTTGCATATGGGTGAACTTTCTGAGAAGTATAATTGTTCATGGTCAAAGATTTCAAATAGTTTCAGTTGGAGTGATGGGTTGGCAAAATGATAGATATTCGTTCACTCCCAAAAAAGATTCGTGATATTATTGAGATGCGTGAAGCGACAGATGCAACTTTTGCAAGGTTTGTGGAGGAAGATTATACTGAAATTTTTTTTAATGAGCTTGCTGAGCGTGCTGATCCGAATGTTGAGCATTCGATGATTATAAGTTGTGTTGGTGAACAAGGTTGTTTTCTCAAAGGTACTTTGATTCAGACAAAGTGTGGTTTGAAGAAAATAGAAGATGTTGTTCTTGGTGATTTGGTATGGGCGGGAAATGCTTGGCGTTTTTGTATTCCGATTGTGAAGGGTCGTCAGCAGACATTGAAAGTGGCTCTTCGAAACGGTGTTATTCTAAGAATGACTCCAGATCATAAGATGAAAACTGAGAATGGTTGGATTCGTGCGGATTGTTTGAAAATTAGAGATAAATTGGTTGTTGGGAATGTTGTATGGAAAGCTTGTTGGTCGGATTTGTCTATTGATGCGGCATTGGTCGGGATGATTCTTGCTGATGGTCATCTTGCGGCTGGTCGTTATGGGAAGAAAAATCAATTGGTGTGGCAAATAAGAATTTGTAAGGATGATTTGAAGTTGTTGAATTGGTTTAGGATAGTTATTAAGAAAAGATTCGGAATAAATGTTAAGATAAATAGAGATGGGCGAGGACATTATTTTTGGAATACATCGAATAGAAAGCTGTTTGATTGGTTCGTTGGTAAGGGTGTTCCTGTCGGAAATAAAAGTGGACTGATAGATGTGCCTGATTGGATTATTTGTTCTGATGATGCGATGAATGGATTTCTTTCTTCATATTTTGCTTGTGATGGTCATTTTGGTTCTAAAACATCTGGTAATTTCGTGAATATTTCATCAATGTCTGAGAAATTTATTGATAAACTGATGGCTTTTTTCTTGTCGAGGGGATTATCTTGTAGAAAATGGGTGATTTCGAATGGGTGTTTTTATTGCGGTTTGGTTGGTGGTCGTTCAATAAATATTTTAAAAAAGCATATTAGGAGATTATCGAAGAAATGGTTTAGAAAGGTTTCGAATTATCATTTAGAAAAGCAAATGAGGTTGGAATTAAAACGACTTGAAATAATTTCTGTTGAGGAAGGGATCATTGGGGAAGTATATGATTTAAATGTCGAGGATGTTCATGAGTATCTAGCGAATGGGTTAATTTCACACAACAGTGGGAAGTCTTTATCAAGTATATCTATTTGTAGTTTTCTCGATCCATTGTTTAGTGCGAATAAGATTTTCTTCGGTTATAATGAGCTTGTTTATAATCGTCATTTATTGAAACCGAATACAGCTGTGCTTGTTGATGAGCAATCTCAGGCGTTCGGTCTTGACGCGCATCGTGTGAATATTATTTTGTCTTCTTTGAAAGAACAGCTTCGAAAAAAATCGATACATTTTATTTTTTGTTCACCAGTTCTCTATCCGGAAGCGGCTTCTTCAATGTATATTTTGGAAACTATATTTGTGGATTTTGAAACGAGGGAAGTGTATGCTGCTCTCAAGACTCGTGATGGTTTGACGCTTGGTCATGTGCGTATTCCTCATCCGCTCAAGGAATTGGAAGATGGCACCTCGCTTGCTTCGCAAGAATTGATTGATGCATATCAAGATAAGAAGGATGCTGCGTTGGAGAAGTTGCTTGGTAATCGTAATGTGGATATTTATGATGAGCGTGCGAAGGCTGTGATGAAGATGCCTTTGTTTCGTAAGGCTGAGAAGGTTTACATTGAGAAGATGGGTTACATTCCAAACAATACGTTGATTCAGCTTATCAATAAGATTTTTCCCGAGTATCAGGCTGGTGTTGTTCCTGTGGAGATTGCAGGAAGGATAAAGCTTGAGAAAGAGCTCGCGGGTGTTTGGGAGGTTGCTGGGAAGATTACTCGTAAGGATCGTTCTGATTCGAAGATGCCGAAAATGCGTTAGGAACAGGCTTATATACTTGCACAAAGTGAGGACTTTCAATGGTATTGAGATTCAAGCCGGAATATGGGAATGCTCGCAAGACGAAGCTCGGCGAGATTATTGACAAGCAATCTGTAGCTGCGAATCAGGAGAAGAAGAAGGTTCGTTCTTCAATGTATGCATCAGATTATGGCCAGTGTCTCAAACGCTGCTATTTTCAATTTTTTCCTGATGAGTATCCTGCTGATTCTGATATCGATGCTCGTACTGCGCGAATTTTCAGTAATGGTGATGCGGTGCATGAGCGTCTTGGTGGTTATTTGAAGCGTGAGGAGTCGCTCGATTTTCATGATGAGGTGACTGTGCCTCGTGATGATCTTGATGTGCATGGGAGATGCGACGGCATTTTGGTTCTCGATGGTGCCGCGCTTGTTGTGGAGTTCAAGTCTATCAACAAGGAGGAAGTGATTGAGCCTAAGCCTGAGCATATTGGTCAGTTGACGTTCTATTTGGGTATGTTTAGGCAGTTGCGTAGGGATTTGAAGGAAGATTTCGGTTTTGTTGAGGATGAGCAGCTTGATGAGGATGATTTGCAGACGACTTCATTGTCGGGAAGGACGTTCGATACGTTGTCTCATGTTGAGAAGTGGTTGTTGTTGACTCAGGGTGAGATTCGTGGCGAGCTTATATATGAAAGCAAGTCAACGAACGAGGTCTTCACTTTTCCTGTGGACTTTGATCAGACTCGTTTTGATGAAATAAGAAACTGGTTTACTCAGCTTAAGTGGCATGTTGAAAATAAGGAAATTCCGAATGTGAAGTATTATCCTTCAAAATTTCCCTGTTCGTGGGGTCGCGGGAAATGCAACTATTTTAACCATTGTTACGGGACAAAATGCAATAAGCTATAGTTTTTCTAATAGTTGATTGGGTAGAAAATAAGGCAAATAGCAACCTTTATAAAGAAATACTGGTTCTAAGTGTTGTAGGTTGTGCAAGAGGTGTACAAATGACTTATCAGTATGCATTGAAGGAGTATCGGGCGAAGGTTGCTTTGGAGCGGGAGATTGAACGCAATAATCTTGAGAACGAACTTTTGCTGAAGCGTGCAGAGATGCTGCGAGATCAAAGTGATTGGACGAAACGTGGATTTGGTAAGTTCCTATATGTAATGGGATATATCTTCGCATTGTTGTTCGAAGGTCTTGTGATTCTGATGAAATGGATTGTCACGGTTTATCGTGCGCAGTCGAAGAGTCAGCCTGTGCGCAAAGAGTATAAGGGTGTTGTCGGGCAGATTGATGATCTTGGTCGCACACCTTTCGTGACGCAGAATGCGGCGGTACGTTCGAGGAGAAGGCTTTAGCAAAACTGTGCAACCAACATATAACAAGTGTGTGCGTTACCTTTAAATATGTAGCTTCGGGAATAAACGTTGTCTCATGACATCAAAGCGCTATTTCACTAAGTCGCGCGGTATTGGGCGTGGCTTTCACAAGTATCAAGATCCTTCTGGTGCTGTTCATCGAGCAGCGCGTTTTAGCATATCGTCGGGGCGTCATAAGTATGAGACACCTCTTTCTATGAGACCTTCTCCGATGATGTCTGCGTCGCGTAATGTCTTTGCCAGCGAGGAGAGTGCCCCCGTTGTTCCTTTGGCGCGGGAAGAAGTGCCTATCGTCGACCAGGGTGATGCTCCTTGGCTGCGTAAGCAGGTTGTTACCCGTGGCGTGCGGCCATTCAATAATCCGTTGGAGGGATTGCAATGAAGTCTTTCCGTGCTAAGCCAGTTGGTTGGCGTTACGAGGCTGCGAGACATTCTCTTGCTGCGAAGGGTATTTCCAGCAATCGTTATGAGGTTCGTAAATACGCTCCTTCTCATGTGATTGGTCGTTCTCGTACTGGCACTTTGGCAGGTACTCTTGCCAATATATATGCTGGAAAAGAACGTAAGACGTTCAAAGATGCACAAATGGCGGGAAGTAAAATTGAGGCGCGTGCAAAGTTGCAAAAAGAATTGGCATATCGTCCGTTGAATACGTACGAAGAGAAATTGAAAGAAGCTGAATATGCAAGGATATTGAGCCCTGCAGAGAAGCACAGGGATTATCTTTTGAATGTTCGGACTTGGAAAGAAGTGGCTGATGATCGCGGTAATCTTTTGAAAAAAGGGATTGAAGATTATAATTTGTCTAATGATCGAGAAATTCGTGCAGAATTGAAGCAGAATATTCGTAAAAATTGGCGAGAATATAAGGGTGCTAAGAAGAATCTTGATTATTTCAGGGTTCAAGGGTACAGTTTGGATCCTTCAGTTGAGTATCGTGTGAAGAATTTGTTGAAAGGTTCACGAAGACTTCGGACGGGTGAAAAATGAGATCTTTTCGCAGCAAGCCGGTTGGCTGGCGTTACGAGTCAAATCGACACGCTCTTTCAGCTAAAGGGATAAAATCAAGATATATGGCGGAACAAGTAACAATTTTAAAATCAAATCCTCAAAAATCTGCACAGAATAAGGCCGAAGCAAGGAAGATATTGTTGAATGTTTCTGAAGAATTGCTAAAAACAAATGCTCCACAATGGAGAAAGCAAATAAGAGATGAAGAAGTTGAAAAGTTAAAGACGTCATCTCAAAAGTCACAAAATAAGGTTGTGAGGAAGAGATCAGATGGAATTGGTCCGCGTTCAGGGGTTCCATCACTTCGTGCAGAACGTTATCTTGAGCGGGAGACTGCCGAAAGTGTGCTCGCTCGTCGTCCGATAAATGTGGCGCTTGATCAAGTTGAGAAAGGAAGATTTATTGCGCAAGTTCCTTATGGGCGTACTTTTGTGTCGATGGAAGATTTGGTTTCTGGAAAACGTGGTGGTCTGACTCCTTCAGAACAGCAAGCGCTTCGTTCGGCGATTCTGGCAAGAGCGATACGATATGTTCGTGAAGGCGGTAAGGAATCTGATTTGCCTCAATTTGTGAGAAGTGAAATAAAGGTTGGGGAAGAAGCGAGAGCATTTCCGGGAATTTTTGGTTTCAAGAAAAGTGAAACTCAGGCCGAGCTTGCTAAGGTCGAAAAAGCTAGAAAGATTGCTGAAGAATCACCCGCCGTTTCAGAATTGAAGGCTTATGGTCGCTCAAAGGTCGTCGGTGCGGTCGAGAGTGGTGTTGAGAATCTTGAAGCGGCACCCGGTCGCGCCATTGATTTTGTCGAGGATGTTTATGGTGCAAAGCAAGAGTTCCATTTGGGAGAAACGCAGCAATTCAAGGGTGTTGGTGAGCGGATTGATGAGTTTGATAAGTCTGCTTTATTTCAAACAAACGCCGCGATTGGCAATGAGGAAGATGGTTCTTTCAAGTTTATGAACAATGAGCCGAAGATTCAAGCAAAGCTCGAAGGTCGTGAGCCTTCGCGTGAGCAGTTCGGCTCGGTTGGCGGGTTCTTTGATAATCTTACAGGTCTTGAAACGGGAAGACCCGATTCATACGCGAAGAAAGTTGAAAATGAAGTGAATTCTCTTTTCCAAGCAAAGCACAATCTTGCAGAAGTTGATCTTACTCCATTCAATAAGGGGACAAAAGCGTTCAAGGAAGGTAAGCGCGAAGAAGTGGTGAAAGCAGTTGCTGATCTCGAGTCTGAGGAGCGTAAGGTAAAGGATCGCTACACGCTGGTGCAGAAGACTTGGCAGAAGATGCTCACGGAGAATAATCAAGATTCGTTGTTCAAGGATTCGCGTGATAGTTGGTCGGTTCTCGGTGCTGATGGTGGCAAGAAGCTCGCCGACGAGACTGAGAAGTTGAATGATGTCAAGGCGTCGCTCACAAAGTCTGCGTCGATGGTTGCTGATCGCAAGTATATTTTGAAGAATCGGCTTGGTCGTATGGATGCTAACGTGCCTTTGGAGACTGGTGCGCCGCAAGGTAGGCAGATTACTGTTGTTGAGGATAGTAATAAGAAGGATGTTGTTACTTCGCTTCAAAAGCCTGGGCAGGTTATTGAAGAAGTGTTCGAGGGGAGATTATCATGAATTTGTCATTTGAGAAGCAGTTGGTGCTGGGTGTCTCGGCGTTTTTGTTTATCACCTTCTTGTCAATGGCTATGTTCATGGAGCAGACTGTTGTTGTTTCGCAATACGGTGCTGGAGTTTCATCGTTTGATGCTACTCAGCCGGTGCAATTGAAGCCCACTGATGAGTATTCTTCTAATCCTCAGAAAGTTCGTGCGATGATAAAGGGTTCTATTTATGAGACTGGCAGCAATATGACTGTGTTTGGTGCGTGTTTCGATGGCGATATGATGCTTCTTCCTGCTGCGAATGCGAGTTTCACTGCTTGGTATCCCAATGGTACGATTGTCACTGGGCCAAACGCTTCTATGGATAAGGTGTATGATGATTTCGATGGGTATCATCCGAATGGTACTGGTCGTTGGAAGATTCATGTGACGATGGGTAGTACGATTGGTACGTATTTGACTGAGATGCGTTGCGATTATGATGGTCAGTATGCGCTTGCTTTTGGTGAGTGGCAGAATCCTGAGTGGGTTAAGAAGATTGGCGATACGCTCACGGCAGTTAATGGTCTCAACGGCTCAATGAGCAGTCTTTCGAACCAGATCACAAATCTCTCGAATTCAGTTGATAATTATCAGAATATTACGCAGCAGAATTTCTCTCAGGTTCTTGGCGCGATCAGTAATGTGACTGCGTCGATTAGTGGCATCAATGTGAATGTTGATAGTTCGACGAAGCTCAAGGAAATGTACAATGCAATCCTTGCCATGCCGACACAGTTCTGGGTTCTCGATAATAAAAATCCTACGTACTCGCTTGGTTCAGGTGTCAACAATTTCCAAGCTGTGGACATGATTGATGAGAATAATGTGTGTTCGGCGTCACTAGATGGTGCGTATCAATGCTGGGATGGTAATGTGTGGACGTACGGCAGCTATCCTGGTATTACTTGGTATGGTGTTGGTATGCTTGAGTCGTCTGCTCCGTATGCTTGGTTTGTCGGTACGAATGGCGTTGCTGGTGTCTATAGTATTAATGGTGCGACGCCTGTGACTTTCACGGATGGCGGTACGACAATGATTGCTGACGTTATGCTGATTCGTGATCCGAACGATCCGAATGGTGTAATTACTGTTTATTTGGCAACAGATACTGGTTTGTTTGAGAGTACTGATTTGGGTGTGACGTGGACTCAAAATTTGAGTGATGTTTATTTTTCGTACAATCAACCTGCTCCGTTAGTGACGCGACCTGGAAGATTTTCAAATGTGATTTGGAATTCGGGAGGGTCTGAAACTTCTCCTCCGGTTGACAAGGGGTTCAGGGCAATTCTTGTTGGTGGTTCCGAGATTACTTATTTCAATGGTACTCAGTGGTTAATGTATAGTCCGGCGTGGTATAATCCGAATCCACCGTATAATGGGTATGCGAATGGTTTGTTTGATGCGACTCTTGTTCATGATGGTGTTGCGTATATAATTGGTGGTTTCAACAATGGTGATGTCGGGTTTCAGAATAATGTGGTTTGGAGATTTGATTATAATAAGACTGCTTCGTATCCGTTGAATACTTCGACTGATGGGCAGGAAATGCTCACTATGGTTTTCCAGTGGAGCAATACGACTGCGAATAGTCGTGGCACGGGGATTGCTTCGTCTTCGATGGATGATGTGTGGGTGACGACGTATGATCCGTCGGTTTTCTATCATTACAATGGGTTTGCTTGGGAGTACACGAGTTTTCCGTATTCGAGATATCTTTCAATCACGATTGGTTTCGGGAGTTTCAGTACGTTGACCGGGCTTCACGACATTGTCATGAGTGATGCTTATCATGGTTACGCTGTTGGTGATGATGGTCTTATGTTGAAGTTCATGAATAAGGAGGATGCGCAGTTTGAGGCTTTGTTGCAGAATCTTACGGCTCAAATTGCGGCGATCTCTGTGAATTTGACGCCGGTGCTCAATGCGATTCAGGAAGTTAATCAGACTGCGACGGATATCTACAACTTTGTTGTGGCGATGAATACGTCTTTCGGTGCTGATTTCACGGCGTTGAATAACAAGATTGATCAGATGAACGCTTCGATTCAGTATAAACTAGACAACGTACTTTCGAACGTCACTTATACGCAGCTTTACCTTGAGACGACGATGTTCCCGATGTTGAATGCGACGTATCAGAACACGATTTTGATATTGCAGGATCTCGGCATTATCAAGTCGCAGCTCAATCAGACGATCCAGTTGCAGAACCAGACGCTGGCCATCGTGAATGCGACAGATATCAAGGTTGACCAGCTCTTGAACCAGACGGCTAAGCCGAAGGTCAGGGCTTGGATCCAGCAGTAAACATTTTCCGCTTTCATTGTTAGGTACATTTATATATGAATGTGAGGGGGAGATTGACTATGGTAAAACAAAATCAGAAATTGCGGTTCCCAGTGATTGCTACACTGATCCTGGCTGGCGTTTTCGTGTTCGGAAGCGTTGCCGGTGCGTTCGTCTACGCGACTGGGCGTGCGGTGATTGAAACGCCATATATGCAAATGGTCTCTCACACCGAGTATCGTTATAGTGAGCCTGGTCAGATCATTGCGCGTCTTGTTGATTATCAGGGAGATCCTGTGGTTGTGACTAATTGTACTGCGACGATTCTCTATCCTGATAAGTCGTACTTTGTGAACGCTGCGTTGATGAATGATACTCTTCCTATTGGTGGTGATCATTATTATTTGTTTACGAACCCTGCTGGTCCCGAGGGTACGTATGAGTACCAGGCGACTTGTTATTATGGTGTGTCGAAGCAGGCGAGTGTTACGAATTCGTTCCATTTGAGTTCTGCGCTTGGTAATATCTTGGCGAATCAAACTGCTCAGAATGCTCAATTAGTGGCTATTCAAGGTAATTTGACGAGTGTGAAGAGTACTGTTGAGGGTATCGCGGTGAATTTGTCTGCGGTGAATGCTTCGCTTTCAGGTCAAGTTTCTGTTTTGAGTAGTCAGTTGAATACGAATGTTTCGATGTTGTATGCGCAGGCTGATAATAATCTGGCTACGGTGCAATCGCAGTTGAATGCGAATACGACGCAGATTTTGAATGCGTTGACGACGATGAATGTGAATTTGACGCCGGTGACTGATGCGATTGCTGCGCTTGATGCTTCGATGGCTGCGAACTTTACTTATACGAATGGTCTTATTACGACTTTGCAGTCGAATATGGGTGGTAACTTCACAGTGGTTACGAGTAATCAGGCGGCGATGACTGTGTTGTTGAATAGTATCAATAACACAGTGGTGAGTATGTCTTCGGTGTTTGATGTTGTTAACGTGACGACGCAGAACACCTATACGTATATGACGACTACTTTGACGGATAAGGTTGATTCGGTACTTACGACGCTTGGTGTGATCAATGCGACGGTCAATCGCATCGAAGTGAATACAGTGGCTATCAACGCGACCACGAGTACGATCTTGCAGAATCAGCAGGATGCGGTTCAGATGACTGTTTTTAGTGGATAGATGGAGAGGTGCAAATATGAAATCATTCAAGAAAGAGACGTTCCTTACGAAGTCGTTCGCTAAGGCTTTCAAAAAGACTAGTGGGAAGTGATTTCGATGGGTAAATACACTCCGAAGGTCTACATTCCGAAAGGGGTGAGGATCGCTAATCCGAAGGCGGCGATGACTGCGCGTGAGCGTAAGTTTGCGAATTGGCAGGTTGGTGCTGTTAAGAAATTTGTGAAGGTGAAATGATGGCTAAGCAATCAATGGCTGTTCGGTTTGGTACGAATATTTCGAAGCCGGTGACTCCTCGTCAGGCGAAGTTTGCGACGAAGGAGTACAAGTTGGTTTCGAAGTTTGTTCGTACGAAGAAGTAACTCGGATTGGGGGGATGCGGCATGCAAAATCATAGGATCCTGTGGTCGCTGCTTGTTGTGGCTATGGTGCTCGTGACTGCGCATGGTGCTATGGCTACTTATCCAGGTGGTTTTCTTCACGGTTATAAGTTTGATTCTGATGGTCGTGATGTGAATGGTACT
>Ga0315294_10008796_pt1 | contig 11083 bp, 13 predicted proteins | sample YL17G13_40_MG_FD_203626 | JGI IMG/M metagenome (GOLD analysis project Ga0315294, IMG submission 203626) | Sediment microbial communities from Yellowstone Lake, YNP, Wyoming, USA - YL17G13_40 | ecosystem: Environmental > Aquatic > Freshwater > Lake > Sediment | place: USA: Wyoming | collected... | reverse complement strand
ATCCCTGGAGCTTCGAATGGCGTGAATTACATCCAGTTCCTTATTCCCGGAATAATAGGGATGGGCCTGCTTTTCTCTTCCACATTCGCTGGATTGACAGTCCTGCTTGACAGGCAGTTCGGCTTCCTCAAGGAGATAATGGTTGCTCCTGTCAGCAGGGTTTCCATTGTTCTGGGCAGGACAGCCGGAGCTATAACAACGGGGCTTATACAGGCTCTGCTCATACTTGCAATCTCCCTGGTTTTCCAGCTGAAGATAGCCGGACTGCTCGAGCTTCTGCTTGCTATAGTTTTCATGATTCTTACAGCCACTGCCTTCATCGGGATAGGCCTTATATTCGCATCAAAGATGAAAGACCCGCAGGGATTCAACCTTATTGTGAACTTCCTTATATTCCCTCTGTTCTTCCTATCAGGAGCGCTTTTCCCTCTCCAGAACCTGCCCGAAGCAGTCCAGTACATCTCATATGCAGACCCCCTCACTTATGGGGTTGACGGAATGAGAGGCGCATTAATAGGGTTTTCCTTCCTTCCGCTTTGGATTGATTTTGCTGTCCTTCTCGGGATTTCCAGCCTCATGATTTTCCTTGGGACATATTTCTTTGAGAAGAGCGAAAGTGTCTAAGGCGCACTTATAGGCAAGCTGGAACAATTATTTTTATGGACCATTCCACAAAGACAGGATTCAGCTTCGGTATGACTTCCGCGATAATAACCACTCTCGGCCTGATGATGGGACTTTATGCAGGAACCCATTCACGCCTAGCAGTAATAGGCGGGATTCTTACGATAGCCATAGCCGACGCGTTCTCAGACGCGCTCGGGATACACGTTTCCGAGGAGTTCGAAGGCATCCACAATTCCAGAGAAGTCTGGGTTTCCACCAGCTCCACTTTCTTCACGAAATTATTTTTCGGTATGACTTTCGCAGTTCCTGTTCTCCTCATGGACCTGAACATCTCAGTACTTGTGAGCATTACCTGGGGATTGCTGCTCTTGGGCAGCATGAGCTTCATGATGGCGAGGAGGGGGAAGAAGAAAGTCCTGAATGTGGTGGGTGAGCACATAGTGATAGCGGTTGCTGTGATACTGATAACCAATTACCTGGGCAGCTGGGTGGCGGGGATTTTCGTCTAGATATAATATAAACCCCTTGTCTAAACATTTTACATGGCCCGCATAATCCTCCACGTGGACATGGACTCCTTCTACGCTTCTGTGGAAGAGCTCCGCAATCCGGAGATAAAGGGGAAAGCCATAGTCACGTGCATGTTCTCCGGTCGCACGAAAGACAGCGGGGCAGTGAGCGCGGCAAACTACAAAGCCCGAGAGTATGGGATACATTCAGGCATGCCCATAGCTTTTGCAAAGCGGCTCGCGAAAGGGAAGGATGTGGTATTCCTCCCCAGCGACAGGGAATATTACTGGGAAGTTTCTTCCAGGATAATGGACATTCTCAGGAAAGAGGCTGATACGTTTGAGCAGGTGAGCGTGGACGAGGCTTATCTTGATGTAAGCAAGCGCTCCCGCAGCTCCTGGGAAAAATCCCTTAAGCTGGCAGAATCCCTCAAGAACGAGATTCGCACGAAAGAGCGCCTTACCTGCTCCATAGGGATCGGCCCTAACAAGCTTGTGGCGAAGATGGCCTCCAAGGCAAAGAAGCCTGACGGCCTCACGCTCGTGAAGGATTCGGGAGTCAAGAGGTTCTTCGAGTCTCTCCCTGTTTCCAAGCTTTTCGGGATAGGGCCCAAAACCGTAGAGGAGCTTGAATCCCTGGGAATAAAGACTGCAAAAGAGCTGGCTGAATATGACATGGAAATCCTTGAGGAGAGATTCGGAACCAAACGCGGCCGCATGCTCCAGGAAACCGCGCAAGGGAGAGATGACTCTCCTGTGGAGGAGAGGGAGGCCCAGCAGATCTCAAGGATGGCCACTCTCAAAAAGGACTCGAACAGTTCGAAGGAGATATTCGGGAAGATTCAGGAGCTTGCAAAGGATGTGGATGAAAATCTGAGGGAAGAGGGAGCAGCCTACAAGACACTCTCCATAATCACAATAGACACCCATCTGCAGATGCAGACAAGGAGCCACACAACAATCGAGTCTTCAAGCCTTTCCAAGAATCTGGACATCGCGAAGGAGCTGCTGGAGAAGTTTTTCCAGGAGAATCCTGACAAGATGCTCAGGAGGATTGGCATCCGCGTTTCGAACCTCTCCAGGCTTGGCGAAAAGAAGGCGAAAAAGCAGAAAACCCTGGGGGATTTCCCTAAAGCTTAAATTAGTTCTGTTTAAGTTTGAGTTTATGAAAGTGAAAATGGGTAAATATGAAAGCAATTGGAGTCTTGCAGATTTTGCACCTCTCCCATTCTATGGTATAATGACTCATTACAAAAATCCTGATTCAAAAGAAGCAAACAAATTATCAGAAATTATTGATTATAGCATTTTAGGCGCTTATAACGTTGGCGTTCTTTGCGCATATAAGCTAGGATTTGAGGAACTTGTCAGATATTTGAACCTTTAAATACATTCCTCACCAAATAATTCTCCATGGAAAGCATTGCCAGATATTACGGGTATTATTTTGGCAATTAATTCAGCATTGGCTTTCCTGCTCACCCTTTTTCTGCATAAATTTGTGAAATTTTCTGGGGTGAGCCACAGCTTTAACAAGCAAAGGAAGGTGATAAAATGGGAAAATTTATCTTTGGAAAAAGCTTGGGTGAAAACAATGGGATTAAAAGGCATAATATAAACGTCCTAGACACACCTTACAATCCTGTGATTGCATATCAAGTCGAATTCGATAAGACGTGCAAAACTGTTTGTTTCCCATATGTTCGTGATTTGCCCAAGGAAGATGGTTTCAGAGTTGTGGAAATTGAGGACTTTGTTCCGGAAGAACAAAGGGAAACTGTCTCGGAAATTCTAGGAAGAGCGGGCTATATGGGAGACATTAAGTGGTAGCTAACGGAAGGGTGGATGATAATGGGCAATGGAAACGGGAAGAGACTGGTGCCAGGCCTGGAAAACTACCTGAAGGGCAGTGATTTCTACAGGGATCCCAGATGGAAAGCCCTTGTAAGACACGAAAGAAGCATGATAACAGGAGCCGGGACTTTCGAGGAACTGAATAAGCTTGCAGAGCAGAATGCAAAAAAGAAATATTTTTTGAGTGAGGAAGCAAGTTAGAAATTTAAATCCTTTCCTAATATATTATATATGTTGGAGAAAAGAGTTTCGCGCAAAATCGCGCTTACTTTTGATGATGTGCTTCTAGTCCCATCCAGATCAGCCGTGCTTCCGAAGGATGCGGAGACGGAAAGCAGGCTCACCAGAAACATAAAACTCAAGATTCCAATTCTCAGCGCTGCCATGGACACTGTCACAGGAAGCGAGATGGCCATAGCCATGGCAAGGAACGGGGGCCTGGGGATAATCCACAGGAACCTCACTCCCGAGAAGCAGGCTGACGAGGTCAGGAGGGTCAAGAAATCCGAGAGCTGGATAATAGAGAATCCCATAACTATTTCTCCCGAGGATACGATAGGAAAGGCCAGCGATATCATGGATAAGAACAACGTCTCAGGCCTCCCTGTGACTGAGGGTGACAGGGCCGTGGGTATAATAACCCACAGGGACCTGATGTTCAAGACTAACATGAACCAGCTTGTAAAGGACGTGATGACAAAGAAGCTGGTGACTGCCGGAGAGAAAACATCGGTGGAAGAGGCTATTGAACTTCTGGACAGGCACAAAATAGAGAAGCTGCTCATAGTTGACGGATCTGGAAAGCTCAGGGGAATGATGACAGTCAAGGACATAATCAAGAGCAAGAAATTCCCGAACGCTTCCAAGGACAAGGAAGGAAAGCTCATGGTCGGGGCTGCAATCGGACCTTTTGACACAAAAAGGATGAATGCCCTGCTGAATGCAGGAGTGGATATAATCGCTATAGATACGGCACACGGCCATTCCGAGAACGTGATTGGCTCTATAAGACAGATAAAGAAGGAGCACGGGATTGAGCTTATTGCAGGGAACATAGCCACTGCGGAGGCAGCAGAAGAGCTGATAGCTGCCGGAGCTGATGTAATCAAGGTAGGGATAGGGCCAGGCTCAATATGCACAACAAGGATTGTGGCAGGCTCAGGTATACCCCAGATAACTGCAATCAATGACTGCACAGAAGTGGCGGAAAAATACGGGGTTCCCGTGATAGCTGATGGCGGGATAAAATACTCAGGGGATATAGCGAAGGCGCTCGCGGCTGGAGCGTCTACAGTCATGATAGGCTCTCTTTTTGCAGGGACGGAAGAGTCACCAGGCAGGATTGTATTCGTGGGAGGGAGGAAGTACAAGAGCTACAGGGGGATGGGTTCAGTTGGGGCGATGCAGGAGGGCTCGGACAGATATGGAAAACAGGCACAAGGGAAATTCGTCCCGGAAGGAATTGAAGGGATAGTCCCCTACAGGGGGAACGTTTCCGAGGCCATTTACCAGATGGTAGGAGGTCTCAAGTCAGCCATGGGCTACTGCGGATGCAAAACTATAGATGAGCTCAGGACCAAATCAAAGTTCATCCGGATAACAAAAGCCGGGCTTAAGGAATCCCACCCACACGATGTCACAATAACAGCAGAGGCCCCGAACTACTGGAGGGAGGAAACGCAGGACAATGAGAAATAAAGCATATTTTACACTGGGAAAACTCCAAAAAAACGTTTTCTCTGCATATCGCTTTTAAAGCATATAAATGCCCCCGACAAAGTATTTATCAAAGAAAAAATAATGAGAAAAAATCATGAAAGTCGGTTTTGCATTCAACCAGAAAAAAGAGGCTGATTCTGAGGAGCCGCCGGACGAGCAGGCGGAGTTCGATTCACCTGAAACTATCCATGCGATAAAAAACGCCCTTGAATCCCTGGGGCATGAAGTCGTGATGATAGAGGCTGACCATAATGCGCTTTCCAAGCTCCATGCATCCAGGCCTGACATAGTTTTCAACATAGCTGAGGGGCTGGGAGGCGAGTGCAGGGAATCCCAAATACCTATTTTATGCGAGATGCTCGGAATCCCGTACACAGGTTCAGGTCCCCTCGCGCTTGCAATAACACTTGACAAGGCAAAGACCAAAGAGATTCTTTCATGCTATGGAATAGCCACTCCAAAGTTCCAGGTTTTCACGAAACCAGGCGAGCCTCTTAACCATAGGCTCAGCTTCCCTCTCATAGTCAAGCCAAACTGCGAAGGCTCGAGCAAGGGAATAACCAACGACTGCCTGGTCAGGAATGAGGAAGAGCTCAGGGAAAAACTCAGGCAGGTTATGGGAATTTACAGGCAGCCTGCTCTGGTGGAGGAGTTCCTGGAAGGAAGGGAGTTCACAGTCTCACTTATAGGGAACGGGAACCCTGAAATCCTACCCATAGTGGAAGTGTGCTTCGATTGCCTGCCGGAAGGCATTAACAGGTTTGATTCTTATGAAGTCAAATGGAAATATGATTCCCCTGATAGCGGTTATGATTTGGTTAAATGTCCTGCAGATATTCCCGAACAGCTCAAGAAGGAGATAAAGAAGGTTTGCATTGAGGCTTACCACGCTTTGGGATGCAGGGATTTTTCCAGGATTGATTTGCGCCTTGATTCGAACGGGGTTCCCAACATAATCGAGGTGAATGCGCTTGCAGGCCTCATACCAGACCCAATGGAAAATTCACGATTCCCCAAATCATGCTATGCAGCAGGGATGTCCTACACAGAAATAATAGGAAGGATTCTGCAGGAAGGGATTAAGAGAATGAAGGCGTCCGAAGACGCCTTCCAGCAGAAAAAGAGGAGCGGGATTCAGAATGGCTAAAAATCCCAAAAAGCTCAGGATAGGTATAGTCTTTGACAGCGGGGAAGTTTCATGCAAGGACAAGTATGATTCCATATCTGACCAGGGAGTGATGGATGAGATTAACCCTGTGAAGGCTTCCCTGGAGAAGCTCGGGCACAAGGTTGTTCTTATTCCCGTAGGAAGGAGATTCAGAAAGTTCGACAGGGAAAAAATCATTTCCAGGTTCATCTCAGACCTTAAAAAATCCAGGGCGGATGCCGTATTCAATTTGTGCGCAACCTTCTGCGGGGACGCGAAGCTCCAGACCCTTGTTACATATGCCCTGGATGAGATGAAAATCCCTTACACAGGCTCCCACAGCAATGCCCTGGACCTCACAACAGACAAGACAAAGACCAAGGAGATTCTGGAGAGGAAAGGGATTCCAACCCCACGCTTCCGGATATTCCACTCTGCAAAAGGGATTTGCACATATGGATTGAAATTCCCCCTTATAGTGAAACCTAATTTTGAGGACGGCAGCGTTGGGATAGAGGCTGACTCTGTTGTGCATACGAAGAAGCAGCTCATGAAAAAGGTGGCGCAGGTTGTGGAGAAATACAGGCAGCCCGCGCTTGTTGAGGAATACATAGACGGAAGGGAGCTTAATGTGGCGGTCTTCATAAATACCAGTTCCGCAGAAGTGCTTCCAATCTCAGAGATACTTTTCAATCTCCCACCAGGCGTTCCGAAGATAACAAGCTACACAGCCAAGTGGCTGGAGAACAGCCAGGAATACAAGAACACAGTCGGGGTCTGCCCTTCCCAGCTTCCTGAAGATGTGCAGGAGAGAGTCAAGTCCCTCGCTTCTGAATGCATAAAGGCCTCCGGATGCAGGGATTATGCAAGGGTGGACATGCGCCTGGACTCCAAGAACCAGCCCTATGTGATAGAAGTTAACGCGAACCCGGATATCTCCCCTGGAGCAGGATTCATGCGCTCCTTCTCCGCTTCAGGCCGCACTTACGAGGATTTCGTGAAGAGCGTTCTGGACTGGACCCTGGAGAGGAAGGGCTAGAACGATTCTTTATCAGAAAGAGTTTTTTTCTATTTGCTCAATATATTTTCTGTGTTTATGAACCATTTCTTCCTGTTCTTGGGTGCGAGATCCATCATAAATGTCCCTTCCTATGCAATCCAATGCACATGTCTTACAGAAGTATAAAGTTCTCCTTTCTATTGCTGAACTTTTAACCACATCTCTGTATTCTTCGTCCAGCTCGCAATATTTGGGAAAAATCTCTATATCCTCTTCCAAAAGGAACCCCTTTATCTGCCTGTAGTTATCAGTGTACATATCCGCCAGATTGCGATAAATTGAATCAAGCATCTCCAGGCCTTCCGTAACTTTGGCAACCCCATAGCCGAAAATATCAGTCTCCATAGAATCACAGTCTCTTCATACCAGAAAAGGGTTTATAAGCGTTACTTCCGGGGGTTCGTCAAGTTTTAGAATTTCCCATCATAACAATAAGCAAAGGGCATTCCCCAAACCCCTTGTTTTACTTTTTGCTTGCCTTCTTAAGTTCAGGAATCTCCTCGACAAAAAAGTGCCCGGCTCATTCCAGCAGCAGAACAGCCGCCTATAACATGCCGCCAACTGATTTTATAAACATCCTCTGACATCTCTTTAAGATGTCAAAGAGTCATTGTGACGAGTGCGTAAAAAATGACGAGGACTGCTGCAGCTCCTATTATACAAGGTTTGTAACGCTGGGTGATGTGCGAAGGATAGCCAGGTTCCTCGAAAAGCAGAAAGAAGGTGTTTTCCGTCAAGGCAAGAAAGAAACACCTTCCGCCCGGAAGTCCGGGTTCCTCAGGTACGCGGAGCTGAGCGACTACGACAAGAGGACGGAACTGTACGCAAAGAGGCCGCATAACTATTATTACGACCTTGCGCGTGATGGAAAGGTTCTGCAGATCAGGGAAAAAAAGAACCGCGCATGCATGTTCTTCAGGAAGGATGGCTCATGCAGGATATATCCCTCAAGGCCCCTGGCGTGTAGGGTGTTCCCTTTCTGGTTCTCGGATAGAGGGAAGATAATAGTCGACAACAATGGATTCGACTGCCCCATAGCGTGCGGGAAGAAGCCTCTGAACGAAAACCCCTCGGAAGCCGGGATAAGGTCCGGGCTAAGGAAGATTGGATACAAGAAGAGTGAAATTAAGGAGCTCATTTCCCAGCTCATGAAAGAGATTGAGGAATACAGGAAGAACATAGGCTCGTTCGTCAAAAAGAACCGGATATAGAGTTTATATTCTGGAAAAGAAATCATCTTGTCATTTTAAGAACAGTTTCTAGAGCATCAGGCAGCTCCCTCACCCTGGAGAAATGACCCATTTTGTCCTTCACTATAAGCTCGGCTCCAAGCTTCTCCCTGAATATTTTTCCGTGCTTTAGGGGAACATACACGTCGTTTTTCGAATTTATAGCTGCGAATTTTCCGCACCGGGATTTTATTTTTTCCCAGCCGATTGGCTTAGAGAAGAATGAATCAATCTCCTTGAATCCGAGATTGTCCGAGAAGCCGGCAACGAGCACAGCGCCTCCAATCTTCTGGATCCCCCTGAGGGTTTCAAGATACCTGAGTATGGTTATGCAACCCAAGCTATGACCTACAAAATAACAATCCTTATCAGGAGTTCCAACAGTTTTTGCCAATTGCTTAATCCAGGCATCCATTTTCGGATGCTCCGTGTCAGGCATTGTAGGAACAGAAACAGAAAACTTCTTTTTCTCCAGCTCATTCTTAAGCCAGGGTCTCCATCCGCTCTCCGGCTTGCCTCCCCAGCCATGGATAATGAATACCTTTTTCATAGCTACTGTATGCTTCCCCATCCAATCAGCCTCCACCTTCCAAGCACCTGTCTGCTTATCGCGACCTTATCCCCCTTCTCCACGCAGACAGGAAGCTTCAGGTTGATGGTGGTCCTGTTTCCTTTTGAAGATGTGACAATACCCACAGTCCTTGCAGTCCCCATGGTAAGCATGAGCGGGTCATTAAGCTTTATTGGTTCCACCTTGAGTTCTTCCTTGGAGCCAACCACCCTCTCAAGCAGGTTTACTGACAGAGTAAGCTCATAGCTTGGTTTCGGAAGCTTTCCCGGAACCCCTATCACGCTTCCTGTGAGGCCGTCTGACTTTGCCCAGTAAGGGTCAAGCTCTGTGGAGATACCCACAAGCCCTCCAGGGCCTGCCTTCTCCACATCCATCATGGCCTGCTGGATTCCCTTGACCTTGGTCGTGACAGGCTGGAAACTCTCCTTCACTTTCACTCCGGGGCACACCTCCACAGTGTCTCCCACCTTAACCTCTCCCTCTATAATAGAGCCTCCAACAACAGCTCCCTTTAATTTTTCTATTGGAGTCCCGGGCTTGTTCACATCAAAGGATCTTGCCACCAGCATTTTAAGGGGTTTTTTAGAATCCCTTTTCGGTGTGGGTATTGTGCTTTCTATAGCCCCAATAAGCGCGTCTATGTTTATGTTCTGCCTGGCAGAAACAGGGATAACAGGCGCATGCTCAGCCATGCTTCCTTTGAGGAAGGCCTTTATCTGCTGGTAGTTCTTGAGCGCTTCCTCCTCTGTGACAAGGTCAATCTTGTTCTGCACAACAACTATGTTCTTTATCCCGACTATCTCCATGGCTTTCAAGTGTTCGCGTGTTTGGGGCTGCGGGCATGGCTCTATTGCTGAGATAAGAAGCAAAGCTCCATCCATTAAGGCCGCTCCAGAAAGGACAGTAGCCATAAGGGTTTCATGCCCGGGAGCATCCACAAAGGAGACTGTGCGCAATGGCTTGCAGTCACAAAAGCATTTCTGGCATTTGGGGGTTGTCCCATAATGCTCATGCCCCTTGCACTTGGAGCATTTGTAAAAAGTGGCCTCCGCATAGCCCAGTCTTATGGTTATCCCCCTCTTTATCTCCTCAGAATGCGTGTCAGTCCATTTGCCTGTGAGGGACTCAGTCAGGCTGGTCTTCCCGTGGTCCACATGCCCGATAAGCCCTATGTTCACCTCAGGAATAAGGGGTTTATGCTCCACCTTCTGGACTCTTTTCGTCTTCTCTATCGCGAACTTGTCCTTCTCTGCCTTTTTGGCTGCAGGCTTCTTCTCTTTTGTGACTTAAATCACCCCTTTTACTATGCGGATTCAACCATAAATACGAGTGGGCCCAGAGGGATTCGAACCCTCGACTTCTCGGTTTCGCCAACTTGGAAACGGGATTCCGTTTGAAGGCGCCTCTTGGCGACTTCTTTCCAAGGTAAGAGCCGAGCGCTCTAACCAGGCTGAGCTATGGGCCCGATTCACAGAGAACGTGCCTAATCAAATAGAACTGTATAAGAAGGAGATATTTAAATTGTTGCTCATATCATTTGTTTGCTTGCATGGGCCTTTCCCATTTCCTTATCGTTTTTGCCTTTGAGAAACTAAAGCCGCCTTTGTAGGCCTTTTCCTCCTTTCAAGCTTTTCCAGCAGCTTGAATGCGTTGCGGGACCTGATTTCTGTGTAAGCCAGGCTGCTGTCTTCCCCGAACTCTAAATCTTCCGGCGGATCCTGTGCAATTTTTTTCAATCAAATGCTCTTTTCCGAATTTCCCGTCCCCCAAGCCTTCCTTGACAATCAGCTTGTAAAAGGGGAACCCTAATTGTTTTTCTTCTGCCAAATATACAAGATCTTCCTTGCCGTCTTTGTTGACATCTCTCTCAACCTTTATATTCTTCTTGTCTTTTTGCATATTTTGCACGTATTCTATCACAGGCGGGGCAAAATATTTCCCAGAAATTTGATCCGCTTTGTCCAATATGCCCGGAACTAATGTTAGGCCTATAGCCAAAGGAACAGCATACTTCAATCCAGAAGACTTGCAGGGATACATACAGCCACCGAGGGAATTAAGAAATACGTGCAGAACATTTATAAGCATAACGCGCAATTATTAGACTAATGGCGGCCAAAGCGGGGGTGTTCACCCGTTCCCATTTCGAACACGGAAGTTAAGACCCCCGACGGTCTAGCTAGTACTTCCGAAAGGAGGGAATCCTAGATCGCTGCCTACCATTTTGTTATTTCTCAAGCACATGCCTCTCCAGGACCATGCACAGGAACTCCCCTTCAAAGACTTTTGTGCCGTTCTGGTTCGTGACCTCGCACCAGACCTTTCTCCTATTATCCACCTTGTCAATCACTTTTGCGTTTGCTGTAA
>Ga0315294_10008795_pt1 | contig 11083 bp, 9 predicted proteins | sample YL17G13_40_MG_FD_203626 | JGI IMG/M metagenome (GOLD analysis project Ga0315294, IMG submission 203626) | Sediment microbial communities from Yellowstone Lake, YNP, Wyoming, USA - YL17G13_40 | ecosystem: Environmental > Aquatic > Freshwater > Lake > Sediment | place: USA: Wyoming | collected... | reverse complement strand
CGCGGTCCGTAGCCGGGGCCGCGGCGAGGATTACCGCTACGCCCACTGGCGCCGGAGCTGGGGCCGCTGGTTCGTCCTCAGGAGTTTCTTCCAGATCTTCATGCTCCAGGGAGTATTCCTCCTCCTCCTCATCGTCACGCCCGTCATTCTTGTCAACCGGCCCGGCGACGGAGAATTGCGGCTCTTGGATCTTATCGGGGCCGCCGTCTGGGTCCTCGGGTTCTTGTTCGAGGCCGTCGGCGATTTTCAGCTGAAGGCGTTCAAGGCGGACCCGGACAACAAGGGCCGGATTATGGACCGCGGGTTGTGGCGATATACCCGCCACTCGAACTATTTCGGGGAAGCCGTCATGTGGTGGGGAATCTTTCTGATCGCCCTGTCCGCGCCCGGAGGATGGGCGGCGATCGTGAGCCCGCTCGTCATCACCGGCCTCCTCCTCCGCGTCTCGGGTGTGACGCTGCTCGAGAAGAAATACGCGGGGAACCCGGCCTACGCCGATTATGTCAGGCGGACGAGCGCTTTCGTTCCCTGGTTCCCCAAGAAGTAGCCGACCGGGAGCGCGCTTGTGTCCGGGGTCATTGCGGCCATCCTATCGTTCGGGAAGCGGGTCAATCTTCACCTGTTATGTGGAGCTCCACATAAGGGGTGGAAATTTATCTTCTGTCCGAACGACTGGATGACGGCCACATCCCCGGGGCGAAGCGCTGTTCCGGAGACAGCCTGGAAGTATTTAAGGAGAGCCAGGACGGCCGCCCGGCAGAGTGAGCCCAGGAGCCGGCGCTTGTACTTGAACATGCCGGGAAGCCGGACGTTCATCGAACGAGCCGAGCGGGTGGCATCGGAATGCGGCATCGCGCGGGTCCGGCAGGAGGAATACGCGATCGAATCCCGCCGGAAGGCCGGCGCGGCCTGTGACTCCGGGTTCTTCGAATCGGAGACGGTGACCGTCGAGGTGTCTCACCGGAAAGGCCCGGCTCCAGTCGTCCGTGTCGATGAAATGCCGCGGACGGAACCTGAGGCTGAATCGCCGGTTGGTTCGACGGCCGCCACGGAATCGTCGGGTGGCGTGCCCCATGGGACGATCGCCGTCCCCGCGGATGGAGCGGCCTCCTGTGTCTTCACGCACCGGCAGGCGTACGCCGGGCAGTCACTTCAGCCTCTCGCGCGCGTCGTGGCATGGGCCTCGTCGGAGACCGGCGAGTGCGGCGCGACGCTGCCCTCATCGCCGCCGCGCGCAAACTTATGCACATGGTCGGATGGACAGCTAACGATGTCGACCTCGCCGAGATCGACGAGGCGTCGGCCGCCTGTGCTATCGCATGGCGCGATCAGTGCGGGCTTGACCCAGCGCAGGTCAACGTACATGGCGGCGACATCGACTTCGGGCGGTCGGCGTAAGCGCGCACGGGCGATCATCGCACCAGAGCCTTGGGTCCACCGTACGCTCCCATGTCGTTACGCGTGCCGTCCGGATCGTTGAACTTCTTGGCCGGGTCACCGGCGTTGATACACGGGGAACCGCTCTTGAGGTGGTAGTTGGCTTTGCGCATATTCACGAAGACGGAGGCGGGCGCCGCTGAAATCGAATTCGCGTCCTGGTGATACTGGGCTCGCCACTGCTCGAGCGTGTAATCGGCCTCATCCTCCCATGTGACAACAAGGTTCGACCCGGCCCGGTATAAGAGATTGTAATCCATTTTGATGCCCTTGGTCGACTGCGAGTCGTCGAACTCGAGAACTCCGTTGTGACCGCCGCAGAAGATGTTGTTGCGGATCTGGTTGCCGCTGCTGCCTTCCTTGAGGGAGATCGTCCAGCGGCCCTCGGTGCTCCTAAAGAACACCGTGTTGTTGGTGAACCGGTTGTTCTTGCACCCCCACGCCGGCCCGTTGCCATCGGCCCAGCAGGCGATCCCGCCGGCATAATTGTTGTAGAGGAGGTTGTTCTGAACAAGCGAGCTCCGGACGGATGCCAGGTTGATGGCCGAGCCGCCGATGCGGCCGTTTTCATAGACGACGTTCCGCTCGATCACCGCGCCGGTCGTGATTCCATCGCCATCCTCCATCGATGGATCTGCGTTGATCTGGATCCCCGATGCTGTGTTGTGGTGGACGCGGTTTCCGCGGATGATCGGGAAGTCGCTGCTGTTGCTCACGTAGATTCCGTGCTCGTCGCCGGAGTAGCTGCACTCGTTGTCCTCGAGGAGCGAGTAGTTCGAGTAGTCGGTGAAAATGCCCCAGGTGCCGTTCCGCGTGAGAATGCATTTGCGCACGGTCACGTGGTGCGCACAAGAGATGCGAATGCCGCCTCGAGTGGCGTTCCGGATGGTGAGCCCCTCGATCGTGATGTACATGTCCGCGCCCTTCCACCACGGGTTCCCGAGGGAGTACCCATCGATAGTGAAGGCATCCTTCTCGCCACCGCTCCCCTTAATGACGGCATGACTTCCTGCGGCCTTGAACACGATTGGCTTGCTGCCCGTTCCCGGGGTTTCGATCGACACCCCGCCCGTGTACGTCCCATCGCGGACAATCACTGTGTCACCGGCGCGGACCACGGACGCCGCCTTCCGGAATGTGCGCCAGGGGCTAACCGCTGTGCCGGGGTTGGAGTCGGATCCGGTCGGAGAAAGGTAGTAGGTCGCCGCTGTGAGCGGACCCGAGCAAAGGATCATGGTCAGGAGAAGAATCAATCTTGTGGCGGATCTCGGTGTCAGCATGTTCGATATCCTCCTTGCAGGAATGGGCCGAAAGATAAAAGTTTCCTTTTCGGCTGTGGTGGCCGAGTGAGTCTCTTTATGTCGATTTTCCCAGCCAACCATCGTGAGGAAGCATAGATCGCGTCTCGAAGAGATGTCAAGGACAGTCGGGAATTGCTCATGGCGGGCCAAAAGCCGCAGGGACGCTCAATAACGCCTGAAATCGCATAGACTTCTCCTCCAGGGCCAAGAGAAGATCATTTCCCCCGTCCGAGCCTGGCCTCCCCCTTTCTTTTCAGGGGAGACGCGGCCCTATCCTTCATTTCGAGCGATTTCTGGCGGAGTATGTGGAGAAGTACCTGGATTGCGGCAACCCTCGCTGCGGATTTGCCCGCATCCGCTGTCCGGACTGCCGTGCGGAGCATCTGCTGACGTTCTCCTGTAAGACCCGGCGGAGCGCTTGCTTTCCTGGCGGTACACGAGTTTCTCGGTCCAGAGCCTGGTGAGGGCTAAGACTAAGAGCGAGGCCGAGCTGGTGGGGAAATACAAGATCCGGCCGGTCCTCTATTTTTCGTGATCATCTCCAAGAGCGGAGGGGAGGTCCCGCTTCGCGCGGAAGGCGTTATAGGCGGCGAGCAGGATCAGAATCATCATTATCGCCATCCACATCGTCCCCTCGCTCAGCCAATAAAAAGAATCCTTGCTGGCGGGGCTTGTGTAGGAAGCGCTTTTGTCGATGAGCGCTTCGACTTCGGCAGCTTTTTCCCTGGTCCAGCGATATCCCGAGCCGAGGAGCGTCTCCTGGAAATATTTTTCGAGGATGAGGTTTTCCTTGTAGGCGATAAAAAAAGCCCCATTTTTAGCCGTGTCATTCCCGGCCTTCGCCCCGGCCTCATATCTTTTGTCCCGCCTGTATAAATGGACCCGCATTTCATGAAGGAAAGGATGGCTCAAGGGGGTGTAGGTGTTTAAAAATTCCGTGTAGTTTTTATCCTTCCAGTCCTTGAGAACTTGGGCAAAGGGTACGGCCATGTCCTTATCCGTTTTTTTCAGCCATTCAACGGTCAGCCGCGAGTAAAATGCGCCGATCTCCGGGTCCCGATGCTTTAGGATCGGCTCGCGCATCGGCTCTTGTTTAATAAGGGGGGCCAGGAATGGAAAGCGCTCCGCAAAAGCCGCTGTGCGCTCCGGGGTATTGGACATACACAGGCCGAAAAGAAGAAGATTGACGCCGAGGATAATTGAGACGGTCCGCACGGACTTGGACGCGATTTTTTCCGCGGCCGGCTTCGGCCGCACTCCCTTCCGGATCGCCGCCAGACTCAAGCCCACGGCGATGACGTTCATCCCCACGTCCATCATGCTCCAGTAGCGGCCGGGGGTGATCCATTGAATGATCTCGTCACAGAAGCTGACGAGCGATCCCGAAAAAAGCGCCGCCGGATAGACGGACCTGTCAGGGATCGAGTATCGCCAGGCACGGAATAAAAGAATCCCGAGAAGTCCGTATTCGAGATAATGGGCGCTCTTGACGGGAATAGTGATGCGGACCAGAGCAATATAAAAATAGAGCGCCGCACAGACAATAAGCCCGATGTATTGAGCGGGCCTTCTGATTTTTAAGCGAAAGCTAAGGACATAGAGGATCCCGAAGAAGGCTGCCGTGACCACGGCCAGGAGGAGGTAGATGAAAAACGATGGGCCGAAATGCCTCGTCGTGAAGTTATTGATCGCCCTGGCGACAGGAACAATCAGGAAGATCGACAGCGCGCAGAGACCGACCCCCAACCAGGCCAGCTGCTTTTTCCGCCTCAAGGGATCCCGTTCCGACATCGGGGAACCATTTTAACAAAAAACAGGAGTCAGGCCTACACACGGGACAGGTTCCTAACGCGTGGTTTTGACCAGCGATGAGACGACCTGGAGACGTCTATCCACGGAAGCTTTGCGGATCAGGTCGATTTGGAGTTTATCAATTTTCGGATCCTTGTCATTATGTGCAAATCTCATCTTTGTTGATCGCCCGCTTTGGCGCCTCCGGCCATGCCGCATCTCATCGGCATCATGATATCACTCCCTTCCGAGGTCGGACAGGCGCTTCCGGGCGGCAGCTGGCTCGGGGAGGTTCGCGTCGGCGTTTTTCCGGAGGTCGAGGAATTTCCGCCCGGTCGTCAAAACCGCAATTTTTTCGTACTCCGTCCTCGCCTTCTCCAAATCGCCCACCCGCTCGTCATCACCGGGCTCCTCCTCCGCGTCTCGGGCGTGACGCTGCTCGAGAAGAAATACGCGGGGAACCCGGCCTACGCCGATTATGTCAGGCGGACGAACGCTTTCGTTCCCTGGTTTCCCAAGAAGTAGCCGACCGGGAGCGCGCTTACGCCCGGGGTCATTGCGGCCATCCAGACTTTCGGAGACCGGAACGCCAATGCCCACCGGGGGAAAGCGAGGAAGGCGGGGCTCAAGCCCGTCCCTTCCAAGGGCTGGGCGGACATGATCCGGAAAGTCTATGAGGTTGAAGCTCCCTGACGACCTGGGCCGAGAGAGGCTCTTGAGCCGGGGAGTGAAGAGCGCCGAACGCGATGAGAAAGAGAACGAGCGGCGGCAGGTTCCCGGGGCGCTTCATTTGAGCTTGCTGCCCTTGACCGCAGCCGTGATGACAAACCCCGAGTTGAGGCCGGCCGCCAGGTTCACCGCGTCCTTGAGGACATCGTCCCCGGAGGAGCCTAAAGCCGGAATACGATTCCCGCGCCGAACGAGGCGTGGGACAGGGACAGCCGGAGAGGCTGAAGTTCGAATCGGCTCCCGGCCAGCCTGACGGTCTCCGCTGCGGCCTCGTCGAGCGAATAATACGAAAGGACCTTGTCGATTTCGGGCGTGGCCCGGTACGTCCCCGTTTTTTGATAGCCCGCCTCGAGCCTCAGCCAGACGCGCCCGGACAGGCGAACCGCGGCTTCAAGACTCAGAACCGCGCCGATCAGCGTCCGCGCCGGAAGCCGGAGATAGACGAGATAGTCCTCGACGAACAGAACGCCGTGACCGCCCTCCCACTGATCGGTGAAACCCAGGGGATGGAGACGGCCGCCGGCCGAGGTCAGCGACAGGCCGCTCGCGACGGCGATTTCGAGCGCGGACGATACCGGCCGCCGCCAGACGAGCTCCAGCCGTCCTCCCCATTCCCGGATCGACCCCTCGCTCGAGGGCCAGTCGACCTTCCGGGCGAAGCGGGTGTCGACCGGAATGTAGTCGGGCGGGGCTGTGGAGGTGTATAAGTAAAGGTAATCATAAGGCGTGTTCTCGCCTCCGATCGGCCGGGATCCGGAGTGGAACGACAGCCGGATCCCGAACCGGCGACCGAAATAATACGTTCCGCCCGCGGCGAGACGCCCCCCGGCGGCCGGGTCGATCGCGAGAGTTTGACGAGCATAAGATCCCGAGGTTTTATATCCGGGATGGGGGTCGAAGGCGTTCTGGTAGGTCGCGGCGCCGCTCGCCAGGCTCGGTCCATAGACGATGAAAAATTCGAAACGAGGCGGATTCCCGTCCCCGCCGAATCCCGCGAGAGACGCCGTCAGGATTGCGGCAAGCAGCGGCGCCGTTTTTTTCTGGATGACGTTCATGATGACCTCGGTCCGGCTTCGGCGTTCCGCGGCGGAAGCCGTTTGCAACATCACAGGATAAATCCTATAATGCCTACAAAGGATTCGAAGGTCAAGCGAGCCGCTCATGAAAAAAATCCTCACGGTTCTCATGGCCCTGGCCGGTCTTTCGCCGGCCGCGCTCTGCGACGGGGGGCATTGGCTGCTGCGAATCTCGGGCGGGCCGGCCTGGATCTCCCCCGACGACCTTAACATCTTCCTGCGCGATTACGTCCGGGCTCAGGAGTCCGTGGCGGGATCGTCCGCCCGGGGCCCCGGATTCAAGGCGGTCGGCCGCTCGGCGAATTTTGAATTAGCGTTATTCGTCCCGATTGAGCCGCGGATTCATATTCTGGCCTCCTTCGGCTCCATCCGCGCCGCGACGACCGGGAACGAATTCGAAGTCGCCTATCCGGCCGTCGACGCGACCTACACCCGCGACGATCGCGTCCGAAGCTATTTCGGGCGGCTGGGGATCGCCTATTCCTGGCCGATCTCGGGCCGGCTCAGCCTTCGCCCTTATGCCGCCGCGGAAGGGTATTGGACGACGTTCGAGGACACAGGATCCTGGTCCTATACAAGCCTTTCCACGGGCGAAAAGATCCTCTGGATGGATTGGACGGTCCAGACCAGCGCCTTCAACCCGGGCTTTTCCGCGGGCTTGGAGCTCGAATTCGAACTTGTCTCTCCCGTCCGGTTTACGGTCGACGCGGGCTACCGAAGGGCGAGACTGACGGGGTTCAAGGGGGATTTTCATTACACCTGGAATTTCCCCGGGGGCGGCTTTTCGGACGATCGGGAGGATCTGCCGCTTTATTATTATGAGTACGCCGACATCAGCCAAGGCCCCGTCTACGGGACCTTGAAAATGCCCGGCATCTGGGGCGGCCGGCAGCTCACACTCGTCCGGGACGCCGTCATCGACCTGTCCGGGCTCTATCTCAAGGCGGGTTTAAGCATCTCCTTTTAATCAGCCCGATACTCTGCGCCAGCCTTGATACGGCTCTCGGAGCGGCGATAACCTGTTTTCGCGATGGGCGGCCTCGGTTCGGCGTCTGAGAATATCCGTCCATCGAGATTCTCTGAAAATCATTATTGCCAAGGGTCGTTTTACTCGACCTGAGCGACGAAATATCTTGATCCCCTCGGGCTGGGCCCGGAGAGACATTGACCCGTTCGCCGACGATACCCCGCCTTTCAATACACCTGAACCGTTTCCGGTTCATGAGTGCAGCGGCTTCGCAGTACTCAAGGAGCCGTAACAACGGCTCCTTGGGTGCCGGCATTCATGCACTCACGAACCGGAAACGGTTCATGAGTACTGGCGCTCCAATGAGCATTAGTCCGTGGAGCTTCGGCCGGGGAGCAGCCTTGCAGCACACATAAGCCGTAAACGGCTTATGAGTACTGCGAAACGCCTGCACTCAGGGCTTCCATGAGTGTCGAGGGGTTGACCTTGTCTTGTCTTCCGGCGGGATTATAATAAGATTCTATCTCTTTTAACGGGAGATCAGGATTCTCAAGAGTAGGTTCGGACCTGAGGAGGACGGGAATGGGTTCTTTAAAGGATAAGGTCGTATTCATCACGGGCGCGAGTTCGGGGATCGGACGCTCCTGCGCCCGGGCGTTCGCGGATCAGAAGGCGAAGATCCTCATCTGCGCGAGGCGGGCCGAGCGACTGGAGAAGCTGGCCGCCGAATTGAAGCAGGAATTCGGCGTCCCGGTCCGCCATTTTCCGCTGGACGTCCGGAATCAACCGGCCGTCGAAAAGGCCGTCGCCGCGCTCCCGGACGAATGGCGGAGGATCGACATCCTGGTCAACAACGCCGGGCTCAGCCGGGGCCTGGAGAAGCTCTCCCGGGGCCTCCTGGGCGATTGGGAGGAGATGATCGACACGAACATCAAGGGGCTGCTCTACGTCAGCCGGGCCGTGCTCCCCGGAATGGTCGAGCGCGGCAGCGGCCACGTCATCAACATCGGTTCGATCGCGGGCTATGAGGTCTATCCCGGAGGGAACGTCTACTGCGCGACCAAGTTCGCGGTCCGGGCGCTCAGCAAAGGGCTGCGGCTGGACCTCAGTGACACTCCGATCCGGGTCAGCGAGGTCGCGCCGGGCATGGTCGAGACCGAGTTCAGCCTCGTCCGTTTCCACGGTGACGCGGAGCGCGCAGACAAAGTCTACCAGGGCTTGGAGCCGCTGTCGCCCGACGATATCGCCGAGGCCGCCGTCTGGTGCGCGACGCGCCCTCCCCACGTCAACATCAGCGAGGTCATCGTCATGCCGACCGCCCAGGCTTCGACGACGCTGGTCCACCGGAAATGATGGCCGGCCCAGTCGTGCCCTGTCGGCTCGACTTGACATCCCATCCCGTCCCAGTTTATCATCCCTTCAAACCTTCATTTTCCATAAATGAACGGAGGAAAACGATGAGAGGGTCAATTTTTTCCAACAAGGCCTTGTTTTGCTTCAGCGCTGCTTTGGTCTTGGTCCAGTCGCTCGCGGCCGCGCCTTCGAAGATCGCCGAGGTTAAAACCTACGGCAACTTCGAGACGGCCGGGATCATTATCAAGGTCGAGAAGATGGACTTCGACGAGTCGGCCAAGATCGAATACAGGAAGAGCGGGGAGACAACCTACCGGCGGGGGCACGACTTTGTCAGATACGACGGGAATCACATGGCGACGAGCCTGTTCGGACTCGACTTGGGAAGCTCCTATGAGATCAAGATAACCCTCGTCGATCCGGACGGTACGTCCGGCACAAATCCCGCCGTCTCGTCGGTCAAGACCAAGAAGGAATACGCCCTACCAAAGCCCCTCAGGGTCGTCAAAGTGTCGAATCAAACGCAACTCGATGCCGCGCTCAGCAACGCCAAACCGGGCGACGAGATCAGGCTCGCCGCCGGCACCTACGCCAAGGGCATTCACATTTACGGCCAAAAGTCCGGAACGGCTTCCAACCCCATCACGGTCACTTCGCAGGGCACCTCCAAGCCCCTGATCAAGGGAACAAGCGACGGAGGGATCGAGCTTGAGGGCATGAGCTACTACGTCTTCAATAATCTGGAGGTGCACAACGAGGCGGGGGATGGAATCGGCCTGAGAGGATGCCATGACATCGTCGTGCGGCAATGCTATGTGCATGACAGCCGTCCCGGCGATTATACGAACAACATCTTCATACAACACGGCGATGAGGGGTCGCCCGCCTACGCGGGGAATTACCTGATCATCGACAATAAGATCGGGGACAACGTCCACGACACGGTGGACGAGAATCAAGGGCCGGGACCGACCAACGTGAACGTCCCGGGCCAGTCCTATTTTGGGATTTGCGTGGCCTATCAGCCGGGAGCTTTCCTCACGATTCGAGGGAACACGATTTACGGGACCGTGGATGGGATTCATTGCTGCGGGGATGAAGGGGGATCTCCCATTCTGGGACCCGACGATAACAACGTGCTCGACACCTGGCGGGATCAGAATCTGGATGTCTATGACAACATCATCTACGACTGCAAGGACGACGCGATCGAATGCGACGGACACATGGTCAACGGCCGGATCTACCGGAACCGGATCGGCAAGTGCGAGAACGCCTTCAGTATGGCGCCCTTCTATCCGGGCCCGCTCTTCGTGCTCAGGAACTTCATGCACGGATTCCACCAGGGCTGCTTCAAGCAGAATACGGGAGTCGAGGGCATCACCAGAAACGTCCTTATCTACCACAACACGATCATGGAGAAGACGAGGGCCGCTACTCCGCATTGCGACTGCGAGAATTGCCTGTACCGGGGAGAGCCGGCGCTTCAGCAGAATTTCGTCTACAAGAACAACATCTTCTATGCCCGCGGCCGGGTCTACAACGGGGACATGTATACGGGGGACAATTACCACAAGAACGATGTCTTCGACTACAACCTGATGTACAGCACGCGTCAGACCGACAAGACGGTAGCTTTCAAGTGGGTTTGCAGCTACGGCGATTCGCTCAACAACACCCGGTACAACAATTTGTCCGCCTTCCGAGCGGCCGTCAAGCAGGAGAAGAACGGGAAATGGGGCGATCCGAAGCTCCTCACCAGCCTGCTCAAGGGCTATCCCAAGAATTCCAAGCTCCTGGATCTCAGGCTCCAGTCGGGCTCGCCCGCGATCGATGCGGGTGTCCCGATACCCGGGATTAACGACAAGTACTCCGGAAAGGCGCCCGACATCGGCGCCCGGGAATGGACCTCGTCCGGGACCAAGCGGGGCGCCGATCCGGGCCCACGAGGCCGGTGACTCTGATCATCCGGAAATCCCGTGCTCATCGAAGGCCGGGCAAGCGACGCAGGCGGGCCATGGCCCAGGCGCCGACGGCCGGCCCGATCGCCAGAAAGGCGAAGGCGTATCGCCAACCCACCCGATTCACGAGCGCGGGGATCAGCCTGATCGTGACCATCGTTAACAGGAAACCTAAGCTCGTTTGAATCGCCAGGGCCGTGCCCGTGTATTCGGGACGGCAGAGCTCGCTGAGGCCGGCTGAAAACTGGGCTGAGTCGGCGACCACGGCGAAGCCCCAAACGAGGCAGACGGCCGTCAGGGCGGCCGGGCTCCCGCCGAAGAGAAACCCGACCGCGATCGAGCAGGCGCCGCTCGTGATCAAGGCCGCGATTGTCACGGCCGGGCGTCCGAGCCGGTCGGCGAGCTTTCCGGCGACGACACTGCCGAGTCCGCCGGCCGCGATCACGGCAAACGAGGCGAGCGACGCCG
>Ga0315294_10008794_pt1 | contig 11085 bp, 13 predicted proteins | sample YL17G13_40_MG_FD_203626 | JGI IMG/M metagenome (GOLD analysis project Ga0315294, IMG submission 203626) | Sediment microbial communities from Yellowstone Lake, YNP, Wyoming, USA - YL17G13_40 | ecosystem: Environmental > Aquatic > Freshwater > Lake > Sediment | place: USA: Wyoming | collected... | reverse complement strand
CTTGTTTTTCGCTTCTTCAAAGACCTTCTTCGGCTCGTCGCCCTCGGAGACTATTGCGTTATTGCAGATGGCAATCCATTTGCCAGTGTGCTCGGCTAACTCCGCTCCCATAAAAAAGTCGTAATTACTCCTCATATGCCTACCTTCCGGTTCCTATTTACTATCTCTTAATTCCGAGCTTAAAAATCCTGTGCGGGTATAAGAAAAGTAATTAAAAAAGAGATAGAGCCCTTATATCTCTATCCCTAACTCCCTTGCTATCTCCTCGTACCTGTTCCGGATTGTGACTTCCGTCACCCCGGCCAGGCGGCCGGCTATGCCCTTCTGCGTCTGTTTGTCGTTCGTAATCTTCCCTGCGAGGTAGATTGCGGCGGCTGCGACGCCTGTGGGTCCGCGGCCGGAGGTCACCCCTTTCTCACGGGCTTTTTCGAGGATTTCAATGGCTTTCGCCTCGGTCTCCCCTGAGAGGCCGAGTTCGGATGCGAACCTGGGGACGTAGTCCATCGGCGTCGCGACAGGCATCCTGAGGCCGAGCCTCCTGCATGCGAACCTGTAGCTCCTTCCGATATCCTTCTTTTTGACCCCGCTTGCTTCCTCAAGCTCTTCGAGCGTCTTCGGCAGCTGGTGTTTCCTCGATATGAGGTAGATGATTGCTGCGACCACGGATTCGATGCTCCTCCCCCTGACGAGGCCTTTGTTGACGGCCTTCCTGTACCACATCGCGCATTCTTCCTTGATGTTGTTGGGGATGTTCAGGTAGGCGCACATCCTGTCAAGCTCTGGGAGTGCGATCGAGAGGTTCCTCTGGACCGAGTCGCTCATCCTGCTCCTTCGCTGCCATTTCCTCAGCCTGTACAGTTGCGCCTTCCTCTCTGGCTGTATCGCTCCGCCGCGGATGTCGCGGTCGTATCTGTCGATTTCCGTCGTAAGTCCCTTGTTGAGTTTTGCGAATTTGACCGGGCCGCCTGTCCTTGCCCTCTTGCTCTTCTGCTCTTCGTCGAACGCCCTCCACTCAGGGCCGAAGTCGAACATCCCCTGCTCAAGGACGAAGCCGCATTTTTTGCAGACTAATTCTCCGTGTTTGTAGTCGGTTACGATGTTCGTGCTTTTGCAGTCCGGACACACCCTCATCTGGGCGTCCTGTTCGCTTGTTACCGCTGGGTTCGCGGCTGGTTTTGATCCGCTCATCTTTTCCTCCTTGTTTTTCAATTCGTCCTCAACCTGTCAGATAACTTGATTTTGGCGTTTTGGTCCGGTTTCACGACAAAGTAGGGGCTTTCGACCGAGCCTATGATGTCTGCGACAACTCCGACCTTACATTTCTCGGAATATACCATGGCGCCTATGGCAGGCGGTTTAGGGGCTGACTTAACGACCACTTGGTCTCCGACAATAGAAGTTACTTCGCCGGTATTCAATCTGGAACCCACCAAAACTAGGAATACTATACGTAAAATCCATTTAAATACTCGTGTGTTGGACTAAAAGCCCCTGGAATCCTTGGATAAGGCATTTTCGTCCACAGGATGCGCTATTTTTATCCGATAAAGCGCAGTAGACCGCGACATTGATGTCGCGGATGAATGCGGGTAAGTTCCGCACTTTATGGATAATTGTTGCGGCCTACAGGCCGGAGATATTTATCCCCTGAGGCAGCAGCAGATGTCGGTGGCTTCCTTGCATTCTCCCTGGACTGTCATTATTGGTGCGCCCATCAACTGTTTGCAGTAGTTTTCGCTCTTCTTGCAGCTCGGGGAAAGGCCCCGGTACTTGCATATCGTCTCGCATTTCCCGCCTGCGGTTGGTGTGTTGTCTCCCCGAGATTTGAGCGTTGTCGTCGTTTTTGACTTTGAGGTCTCGTTTGATTTCACTGTGGTGGTTGTGGCCCCCGCGGTTGTGGCGGTTTTCGCCGTCGCCGTGGTGGTCGTCTTTTTCACTGTCGTCTTCACCGGCCTTTTCACTGTCGTCGTAGATGCTTCCTGGTAGTCTGTATCATCTGGCGCCTCTTCCATGGTTGTCGTCGTCTGCGTTTCGCCGACTTTAACCATCGGCAGATTCGGCAAGGCCACAAAAACAGCCACCACAAGCAGCAACCCGATGGCAGCGTACAAATATTTCCCCCTCCCGGCCGGCTTTTTAGAGGCTTCAGGCGGAGTGGCGTTTGCGCCAGGCTTTGTGTCATCCCGGCTCTTCGAAGCTCCCTGCGCTAAAGCCTCCGGCTTCGGAACGGTCGAGGCTGGCGTTGCCGGCCCCGGGGATGCCTTAGGTGCGAGTTCGGTCTTGACCTGCCTTATCGCAGCCTCTATCTCCTGCTCGGGAAGCCCGCCTTCAATAAGCTCCCGGCGTATGTCCTCTTCGCTTTGGCCGTAGGAAAGCGCATCCCTGATGAACCTGTACGCACGCTCGTCCATGCTGTACTATAATCTGCGGAAACTAATAAAAACATGTTCAGCTGCCCTTTAACTGCATTCTTTCGACCTTTATCGACCTCTTGTCGACGCCCCTGGGTGTGAGGTCGTATTCGACGACCGCCATGTCATCCTTTCCCTTCTGCCTAAACGGACTGTATTCCATGCGTTCGACGTGTACCCGCCCGTCCATCCGGACCAGGACGTCGGCTGCGTTGTCTCCCCTTTTCTCGCCTGCCACCGGCTGGTCGATGTCTTCGACGACGTCTTTGAAGCCTGCGTCTTGAAGGGCCTGCCTGCAGTATGGGATTAGGTCTACTGCAGCATCCGTATCATCCTTCCCGTCCCCCTTGACAATGTAGGATCGGGTCTTTTCCGCCGGCGAGAATCTCTTCCACTCCTCCAACCACCTGTCAACAGACGTTGAGATGGAGACGTGGGCTACGCCCACGACATGTTTTGCCTTGTTAGTCAAAGCTATGTAGAGGCAAGGGCCTGCGCCAGCTCCGACTACGTCGCCTTCGGTGGATATGGTCGCATACCCTTGTACCCGTGCCCCGTCACTTGAGAACGGATTGTCACGCTCCAATCGTTTGAAACCCCTGCTGCCACCGAACACCGGACCCCTGCCGTCCAGGCTGTACGTCCAGGTGCCCTTCCTGAGCATGTCGCCCTTCTCGACCCTCCCGCCTTCCACGGCGCCAATCTCCAGCTCCAGGTTCTTGTCCTTTTTTTGCCGGTGCCTCATCTGCCTCAATATTTTATATGCTGCACGTCTTAATCTATACGGTGAAAGTCACGCTTTTGAGGATTACCCCCGACGCTGAGAAGCTTATCGCAGAAGGCGCAAGGGTCTGCTACGCCTCCACGCCGAAGACCCCCGACGCCGACAGGAAGCTTCTGAAGAACCTCCGCGAATGGGGCCACCTTTCCATGTTCGAGCACGCCTGCGCGACGTTCATGGTCGAGGGGGTGTCAAGGGCCTGCACCCACCAGCTGGTCCGCCACAGGATAGCCTCCTACAGCCAGCAGAGCCAAAGGTACGTGAACGAGCAGGGCTTCGAATACGTCACCCCAAAGACGGTGGGCGATAACCCGGAAGCGAAGAAAAGGTACGACGACGCGATAGAGGCCGTGAGGAAGGCCTATCAGGAGCTTATCGGCATTGGGATTCCCAAGGAGGACGCCCGGTTCCTGCTTCCGAACGCCTGCGCGACGAAAATCGCCGTGACCATGAACTTCAGGGAACTGAGGCATTTCATCAAGCTCAGGGGCGCCAAAGACGCCCAATGGGAGATCAGGGAGCTTGCCTTGGAGATGCTCAGGATCCTCAAGGAAAAGGCCCCTAACGCGTTCGACGACTTATAATCCCTGTTACTTTATACATTTACTGGTGCACACATGGACACACTGGAACAGCTTTGCAGGATAGACGGGGTATCGGGGTACGAGGGGAACGTTGCGGAACTGATGCGCAAGGAGCTGAAGAAATCATGCGATGAAATCCTCACAGACAGGTTCGGCAACGTCATCGGCAGAAAGGGTAAGGGGAAGAAGAAGATAATGCTCGCAGCCCACATGGACGAAATCGGCCTACTCGTGAAACACATCAGCAAGGAAGGATTCCTCAGCTTCGTCAAGGTCGGGGGCATAGACGACCGCATCCTCCTGGACCAGCGTGTAGTCATCAAGGCGAAAAAAGGCGACGTCGTCGGGATAATCGGGGCGAAGCCGCCGCACCTGCAGAAGTCCGAGGACATGAAGAAGGTCATAAAGCATGAGGACCTCTTCATAGACGTCGGCGCAGCCAACAAAAAGGCCGCTGAAAAGCTCGTTGAAGTGGGGGACCCCGTGATATTCGAACCCTGCTACGGGAAGCTCGGAAAAGACCTGAGGTACGGGAAGGCGGTGGACAACCGCGTCGGCTGCCACATCCTCCTCGAGGTGATGAAGCAGATTCCGAAGAACATAGACGCCACAGTCTACGCAGTCGGCTCGGCGCAGGAGGAAGTCGGGTTGAAAGGCGCGAGGGTCGCCGCGTTCAAACTCGACCCAGACTACGCACTTGCATTGGACACGACGACAGCCGGCGACACCCCCGGCGTCAAGGAGACGGAAAGCGCCCTCAAAATCGGCAAAGGGCCTGCAATCACGATAATGGAGGCCGGAGGCCGCGGCGTGATAACCCACCCGAAGGTCAAGGATGTGATTATGAAGGCTGCCAAGAGGAAGAAGGTCCCGACCCAGATTGACATATTGGAAGGCGGAATGACCGACGCGGCGATAATCTACCTCACCCGGGAAGGCATACCGTCGGGGGTAATAAGCATCGCGACACGCTACATCCACGGCTCATCCTCTGTGTTCAGCCTGTCTGACGTCGAAAACGCGATAAAACTGACTATTGAGACTGTGAAGAGTCTCTGAAAAACCATGGCAGATGCGGCAGGCATAATCAGGCGACTATTCGCGTCTTTGTTCGGCGGCCTACTCTACGTTGCACTGAACTGGATACCCATTATCGGCCCATTCGCGGTCGGAGTCCTCACAGGCTACCTGGTGGGCGGCGGGTTCAGGCAGGGTTTTAAGTATGGGGCATACGCCGCCGCAATCGGTTCGGCAATAACAGCATACCTCCTCCTCAAATACGGCCTCGGCTCGGAGCCTGTCAACACCATGCTCCTCCTCTTCCTAGGGTGGGTTCTTGTGATTTGGAACACCGCAGGTGTCGTGGTCGCGGGATTAGGCGGCGGATTCGGGGCGATAGGCAAGGACATTAAGTCGGTGATACCGCAGGACCTGATTAAGATGTTCCGGCCGTCGGCGCCGAAACCGTCCACTGACTACATAATATGCCCGATGTGCGGCCAAGGCAACGTCTCGGAAGCCAAAACATGCATAGGATGCGGGAAACCACTGAGATGAAAAGGCTGAATGACATACTCCGACGGAGCGCAGCGCTTACCGTCTATGCGGCCGCGGCATTCCTGGTTGGAATAACGGCCGGCGCCATTGCGTACCCGTTCGTAGAGGACCGGCTGCCTGCTTTCCTTGGCATGGCATTCGGCGACGTACTTTCAGGCTCGACAGCGGAGATGATACTGAAGGTGTTCCTTAGGAACACGACAGCTTCGGTCATAATAATGGTCCTTGGCTTAACCGTGGTGCTCGCCCTTCTGACACTCCTTCTGAACGGCGTCGTCGTCGGCTTGATATTCAGGTTCGCAGTCGACAGGGGATTGGGTTTGACGCACCTCCTACTAGGCGTCATACCGCATGGGGTGTTCGAGCTGCCTGCGATATTCCTTTCGGCAGCCCTCGGCATACACGTCGGCATAGAGGCTGCCACTCAGAAGGGGAGGAGAATCAAGGCGACAGCCGAGGCGATAAGGGAGGCAAGCGCAGCATACATAGTATTCGTGCTTCCGCTCCTTGCCGTTGCGGCATTGATGGAAATACTCGTTTCCAAGAACCTGATACGGTAACCCGACATGGACCCGCTGACCTCAATCTCGATCGTGCTTCTTGCCATGCTGGCAGGCATCTACCTGAAGCAGGGACTCGGCACGACACTGCTTTATGGCGTAATCCTCACAAGCGCGCTATTCGGAGGGCTTTCGAGCCTCCCAGCCGACACAGTCGAGGCCTTGACATCCTGGGAGACGATTTCCCTCATCCTCCTCGTATACCTGGTCTTCTTCCTCAACAACCTCCTATCAGCGACGGGGGCCATGAAAAAGGTGGTTGAGTCAATAGAGAACATGATAACCGACCCAAGAGCCATCATGGCGCTCATACCCGCGATAATCGGGCTGATGCCGGTACTCTCAGGTGCGGTAATATCAGCGCCGTTCGCAGATGAACTGGGCAAGAAAACCGGGACAAACAAGGAAAAAAGGCACGTTGTGAACTACTGGTTCAGGCATATCTCAGAGTACGTGAACCCCGTCTACCCGGGCGTCCTCCTAGCAACCGGGATGCTCGGGCTATCCTTCACAACATTCCTGAAAGCGAACCTGCCTGTGATGGCATTCTACGCCCTCATCGGCGTCGCATACCTACTTTACACGATAAAAAAGCCTAAGACCAGACCTAAAAGCCTCCGCACAAAAGACCTGACCGTGGTTGCCTCCGGAGTCGCGCCGATTGCAGTCGCAGTCCTCCTGCCGGTCCTCCTCAACATCGAACTCTACCTCTCCATCTCCGCAGCCGTGGCCGTAGCATACGCCCTGAACCCAAAGGCAAAGAAGAACACGAAAAAAATAGCGGCTGAAAGCCTGAAGCCAGACCTGACAGCCATTGTGTGCCTAGTCATGCTGTTCAAGACAGTCCTCACCAACACACAGGCCACGACAAAAATATCCGCCTCGCTCCTTACCGCGGGAATACCGGCCACCGCACTTCTCATCATCCTGCCCATGATGATGGGGTTCCTGACCGGACTAACAATAGGCTATGTAGGCCTCACGTTCCCCCTTATCATGCCGCTTCTCATCGTTGGCGGGGAGCCGCAGCTTCATGCGATAACCCTCGCCTACGTCTCAGGCTATGTCGGCCTTTTGGCTTCGCCAATCCACCTCTGCTTTTCAGTGACGCAGAAATACTTCAACGCAGACACAAGGGGAATATACCGCATGCTTCTGCCCCCGCTTTTCCTGACCTTCATCTGGGCTCTGCTTTACGCCACCGTTCTCTAAACTAACGGACTCTCACATTCAAGCCGGAAAAGCAGATTAACATTCGGACTCCATCCCCTCCGCCAGAAGTTCACCCCGGTAAAACCCCCTAAAGACGCGGAATCACCGGCTAAACGAGCCCTGAAAACGCTTAATAACGTCCTCTGCCCCATTAGGTTTAGAGGAAAAGGAAATCCGGGTTGAGACGTGGGCCTCCCCAACCTGCACGGTTCAAAAACTGTTTAGACGGACGTTGAACCGAAAAGGTGACCAAAATGCCAGTGAAACCATTCGCCCCGTCGAACGAGGCGATTTGCGGCCGCATTTTGCTCTATGACGCCAATGCATCCTTTGCCAGCGAGCTCTCAGAAAAACTTCGGGACAGGGGCTACGTCTGCTCCATCGCTGATTCAGCGGCTTTGTGCATGCGAGAGCTCGAGAACGGCTACTTCAAACATCTTTTCGTCGGCAAGGTCGAAGACAACCTCCGGCTCTTCGACGTAATCAACCAGGCCCATCTAAGGCGGGTAATGGTGTCTCCCTACGACCTCTTCGAAGGCGAAGACAAAGGGGCACTCGTTAAGAAGGTTTTAGGGCACATCGAGAAGACGATAATACTCGCAAACCACACAAAGAACGCAAAATAAAACAACTGATCGGTTCAACTCCTTCTAAAATACCTCTTTAGGCAGTCGAGCGTTCTCTCGGCCGTTCCTGAGACTATTATTATCCACGACGTCTGAGCCGGGAAAAAAAGGCGTGACCCCTGCCAAATACTAACGCCAGACATAAGGGCAAAATATAGATACATCGCAATGAGCAGGAGCATCCTAAAATCCTTAGGCCTCCAAAAAAATACCGCGAGACCGGACCAAAACGACAGAAAAACGAGTAAAGACACCCTACCGAGCAATACCTGATTTCGCACCTGCTCCTGCCGCGTCAGGGAAATCACATCCCTGTGAATGTAATCGATGTCGAGGACATTGATAAAAGCGTTTTTTACGAGGGTGTAGGCCATCATTGCCGGATTACTCCGAAAAATGGATGAGAAATACCCCAGATTTTTTCCATACTTGCTCCCGCCATCACCAAACCAACTGCTTTCGTTATAACCCAGCTCTTTTCCCATATCCAGCCTAACAGCCTTTACCTCCCCTATGTCAACCCTAAGCGACAGCAATTCACCTATCCCCCGGCCCTCTTTCATACCATCCGCTATTGACGGCGCAGCCAAGTAGAACAACGCCGTATGCACTCCGACAGTGGCTGGAGCAAACACGCCATGCTTCAGATAATTCCTCGCTGACCAGCCGGAAACGACAACCATCGAAATCAACACCATGACCAGGCATTTTCTCACAATCTCCCCCTTCGGAAAGGGAAAACACCCCTTCGAAGCGAAGAGTACCGCACATAAGATGGCCCAAGGCCAGAACGTGTTTGTGATACGCACCAGCGTCGCATATCCGGTGATGAGCCCAACGAGGCAGAAGTGAGCGAGACTGTTGTTTTTTATCCCGCGAAGGGTCAAAAACACCGACGTGACGATAAGCACGTGGGAAAGAGTGTCAGATAACACAGCCACAGACAACGAGATAGACGTCAGGGAAAACGCCGCGATAAGACCTGCGATAAGGTCGGCATACGCATACTTTTCCAACACCTCCCTGGCAGTAAGGAATATTAGGACACACCCCAGGCTGCTGAGAACCGCCTGGATAAAAAGGATTGGCCAGGCGGAATAGCCGAATAGCAGATAACATAAGTCGATAAACAGGGGGTAGCCGATGCCCCTGAATAATACGCAATCTTCACTACCGTATCCGACGCCGATTAGATACTTTGCCGCGCACGTGTAACCCCACGTGTCCGGTTTCAGCTTAAACGCCTCATCCGACGTATGATTCCTAATCAAAATAGCCAGAAATGAGATGCGGAGCAGGATGGCGATTACAAAAACCAAAGCTATCTTCTCCCGATTTTTCATATGAGTTAACAATGTTGGCTTAAGCCATAATATACGTTCCGACCTCATACTATGGGCTACGGTCCTGCCAATACGACAGCGACGAACTCATCCACCCACTCCCATGCATGTAAAAAATCTACGGGGCAGACTCACCTAAGAAAACAATCCCCGAACGGGGCGGATTACGGACGTTTTAGGAGCCTCTTTTTAACATTAGCGGCCGTGCGAAACAGGGAAAAGCGGCGCAGATACGGCTGTTTAGCCCACACCTTGTCGTTGCTGCCCCCAGCCAGCTTTTTAAAGACGACTGAATTGGGCATAAAAAACCGTTCACGCCTCCACTCCGGCTCTTTCGAAAGAAAATCCATGAGCGTCCTGCCGGTCCACATCTCAACATCGTCCACGATTAAGAGACCGCCGACCCTCAGCTTGTCTGCGGTGTAAAACCAGTCGATGAACGGCGTAGGGAAGGCGTGACGCCCGTCAATCAAGACAACATCCAAACCAGAAGACTCCAACGAGGGGAGAACATATTCCGAACGGCCGATGATGAATCTGACTTTATCAAGCGGGATTTCGTGTTCTTTGCAAAAACCTGCGGTGCCATCGACTTCAAGCCTGTTGGTTGTTATGCACGTATGTTTAGTCCGTTTCATGGCGAATAATACCGTGCTTACCCCCGTGCCGGTTTCCAATGTGGACTGGGATGAACCCAAAATGCCGTCAAGGTATTGCAGTACCGACTTCCCCAGTCTGTAGGAAACGGCGTTGCCGTCGCCGTCGACATTCAACCTAGGCGACAACGCCAGCAACTCCTTCAAATCCATGGTCAAAGAACTCAACCGAAAAAGGATTTGAGCATAAGGCAATAATAAGGCCGATGTTCTGCTAGCCTATGCCCCTGCATGCGTTCGCCCTCCTCTTCTGGGCAAGCAACGAAGCCTTGAGTAGCGTCCCGTCTACCTTGTGCAGTTTGGGCGCATTCTTCCTCTTCAACAGGTGATAGTGCCTCGTATTGTCCACGTACTCGCCGATGAAGCTGAGGTCATCGTCCGACGTTACCCACCCCCTCGAGTCGAACATCCTCAGGTTAAGAGGCCTTGAATACTCCCTCAAGGACACATGTCCCGGGTCGTTCAGGTAGAAGTCGAAGTAGCTCATCACGAGCTCCCTGATGCTCCTATAGACCGGTTCCCTGTATTCGAGCGTGATGAGGCTGGATTTGGAGACCGCACCCCACAAACCATCGTCCTTGTAGACCGCAATCACATGGTCGTCGTCTTTCCAAGCCCGCAAATCCACGATAAGCGGTTCCCTCCCGGAAAACCCAAGACATGCGGCAGCAAACAATGCACCCTCCAGACAGTGAGCCCGGCGTTCTTTCACCACGTTAACCGGGGAACTGCACCATTCTTCATGGTCGTAAGGGAACCGGTTCAAATACTCCTGGATTCTCCACGGCGTGTCAAGCCTCCGCAACACCCTGAGGCCATAAGCTGCCGAAACACGCGCCATACAACCTAATCAACGGCAAAGAATAAATGCGGCAACCGGCAGGGGACTATCGGTTTGTGTTCATGCGGTTTTTTTAATTTGTTTCTTCACCTTCGCCTTTTGTTTCGAACATTTTCCTAAGACATGCTGTGAAGTCGTTGTCTTTAGGCTTGCAGAAGACCACTCCCCCCGACTTCAGCCTTTCCCTGCATGACTGGGGGCTTTCGACACCGCTTTTTCCAGTCATCTTGTCGCATATTTTTTCGTCATTGAGGTTGATTGCGACCTGCCTAAAGCAGCGGTTTTTGATATGGTCGTCCTTTATCGTTTGGCAGATTAGCCGGTCGTTTACCAGTATTGCCGCGGTTCTTAGGCACCAGTCCCTGTCGTCTCTCCGTATGCCGTCACGTACTCCGGCGTCTAGGGCATCGAGTATGTATCCTGAATAGCATTGTTCTGTAGACGTGCTTTGGCTGTCAAGGTCCCCGGTCGTTACAGCGCATTTTGTGATATTTGACGACTCCCTCACCATCCT
>Ga0315294_10008793_pt1 | contig 11085 bp, 9 predicted proteins | sample YL17G13_40_MG_FD_203626 | JGI IMG/M metagenome (GOLD analysis project Ga0315294, IMG submission 203626) | Sediment microbial communities from Yellowstone Lake, YNP, Wyoming, USA - YL17G13_40 | ecosystem: Environmental > Aquatic > Freshwater > Lake > Sediment | place: USA: Wyoming | collected... | reverse complement strand
AACTCCCGATTCCTCTCTTCTGCATCCGGCCCTCCCTGGAACAAACCGCAGTCCACCAGGAAGCGTTCCGAATCGGTTTCCAGCAAGAAGGAGGAGCCGGTCACCTCCAACGCAGCTCCGACGGGCGTGATCTTCATAGGGGCTCCTCTCTATTTCTCGTGATTCCTACTATAATGGAAGAAGTCTGGAATTCGCGCAAACTGACAGGAGGTACTGAATATGCAGCGAGTGCTCGTAATTCTTTTAACGATTGCCTTTCTAATGACGTTGGTGGCCTGCGGTGGCGGAAGCCAGCAGACGTCCACAACCACCCCGACCGCCAGTTCCGAGTCGCCCAAGCCGACCCCTACGACGAGTTCGGAAACACCGAAGCCCTCACCGACTTCACCCAAGCCCACGCCGACGGGTGGTCCCAGCATCGGTGTTGAGATCAAGCCCTATCCGGGGGCGGAAAAGCAGAGCGAGAGCAAGATCCAAGGAAGCAGCCCCAACGGCAACGAAGGGAACGTGATCGTCACCACCTATATCAGCAAGGACCCCTTCGATCAAATCAAATCCTATTACGAAGGAGCAATGCCGTCTGGTTTGAAACAGCAATACGCCAACGAGTATTCAGATGACAACGGCAAGCGCACGTATGCGGTCAGCGCTAGCAGTGAGGATGGCAAAACCTGGGCTGCCGTCACGATCAACGAGAATTCAGAAGACGACGGCTCCAGCATGATCAGCCAGACTGTGGGCACTGAAGGGTCCGGGCAAGCAACGGAAGCGGATACCGGCAAAGCCACCCCTTACGCCAATGCCAACGTCACCAGCTCCTCTTCCTTCTCCGGCGCGGGAATCACAGGAGGAGAAGGCACTTGGTCCGTGGTGACGCTGGAAACCACGGACGACTATGAGACCGTGGCCGCTTACTACGAAAACCTGAACCTTTCCGGCTTCCAGCAGACCTACAGCGACGAGACTTCGGACGATAACGGAGCCCGCACCTTCTCGCGCTGGATGGCTTCCGTAGCCAACGACGAGTGGTACGTGATCAGCGTGAGTGAGAACAAGGACGATAACAAGGTAAAGATCTCCCAAATGTATGGACACCAGTAGTCTGCAGCGATCTTAGGTAGAAAAAGCAGGGTAAAAAGCAGGGCCGACGGAGCCGGCCCTGCTTTTATCTTCGATCGGAGTCCCGGATCAGCAAGCCGGGTTGTTTACTTTCGCGCCGCCCAGGTAGGCCGCTTTCACCCGCTCGTCGTTACGTAGATCGCAGGCGTCCCCCTGGATGGCGATCTTGCCCGTTTCCAGGATGTAGCCGTAGCGGGCCAATCCCAACGCCTTGCGCGCGTTCTGCTCCACCAGCAGGATCGAGACCTTCTCCTCCTGGTGGATCTGGCGGATCACGCGGAAGATCTCCTGTACGATCACCGGGGCCAGACCCAGGGATGGTTCGTCCAACAGCATCAGGCTGGGTTTGGAGATCAGGCCGCGGCCGATGGCCAGCATCTGCTGCTCTCCACCGGAAAGGGTGCCGGCCAACTGCTTGCGTCGTTCCAACAGCCGAGGAAACAGCCGGAAGATCCATTCCCGCGTTTTTTTGTATTCCTTCCCCGGGGCCATGTGGCGCACGCCAAAGACGCCCATCCGCAGGTTCTCTTCCACCGTCAGGGTGGCGAAGACCTTTCGTCCTTCCGGCACATGGGCGATCCCCTGCTGGATCAGTTGGTAGGGGGCGAACTTGTTGATGTCGGCACCGCGCAGCCGGATCGATCCGCTTCGGGGCACTAGCAGACGGGAGATGGACTTCAGCAGGGTGGTCTTGCCGGCGCCGTTGGAACCCAGCACGGCCACGATGTCCCCTTCGTCCAGCTCGAGGGAGATCCCCTTGAGAGCCTCCACCGCTCCGTAGGACACGCACAGGGTTTCCACCTGCAGCACGGCAGCCATCTCAGTCCTCCTCCTTGCCGAGGTAGGCCTCGATCACTAAAGGATTGTTGTAGATCTCCTGGGGTGGGCCTTCGGCGATCTTGGACCCCATGTCCATCACCGTCACCCAGTCGGAGATGCCCATCACCACGTTCATGTCGTGCTCGATTAAGAGCATGGTAAATCCCTCCCCAAGGAAAACCTGGAGCATCGCCATCAGGTCTTCGGTCTCCTTGTCGTTTAAGCCGGAGGAGGGTTCGTCCAGGATCAGCAGGCTGGGGCTGGTGGCGAGGGCCCGTGCCAATTCCAGCAACCGCTGCTTGCCGTAGGGTAAATTCTTGGCCAGCTCGTTGCGGAAGGCCCAGAGGCCCACTTGGTTTAAGCGGTAGGAAGCCAGCTCCACGATCCTTCGTTCCTCCCGGGCCTGGGCCGGCGTGCGGAACACGGCCGGCCAGGTGCCTTCTCTGGCATGGCAGTGGGGGCCGGACATCACGTTCTCGATGCAGGTCAGGCTGGGGAACAGGCGGATGTTCTGGAAGGTGCGGGCAATGCCGGCACCGATGATGGTATGGGGTTTCAGCTTGGTGATATCGCGTCCCTGGAAGACCACCTTGCCCTTGTTGGGTCGGTAGATACCGGTGATCACGTTGAACAGAGTGGTTTTGCCGGCGCCGTTGGGGCCAATCAGGGATGTGATTTTGCCAGTGGCCACGCTCATATCGAAGTTGCTTACGGCCACCAGCCCCCCAAATTTGAGGGTAATGGCCTTCGTCTCCAGCGTCAATCCTTCAGACATGGCGACGGTCACTGGAGGCAACCGATAGGTTTTTAGGGGGACGGTACCGGGACGAGGAGGAACGGGGGCTTCCGCCAGCAAGGCATTTTCGTCTCGGGGCAGCTTGGCAATGCCCAGGCCGGCGAACCCGAGTCCTTCTCTGCGCCGTGGCCAGAGGCCACCCGGGCGGAAAATCATCATCACGATCAGGGCCGCGCCGAAAAACAGCAGGCGATAGCTGGCAAACTGGCGGAAGATCTCCGGGAAAATCACGATCACGGCCGCGCCCAACAGGCTGCCCGGGATCGATCCGAGACCGCCCAGCAGCACGATGCAGAACAGCAGGGCGGATTCCATAAAGCTGAAATTGTTCGGCTCGATGAACATGTACTTGGAGGCATAGATATTTCCAGCGATACCGGCGATGGCAGCTCCCAGAACGAATGCCAGCAACTTGAAGGACCGCACGTCGATCCCGTTGGCCTTAGCAGCGATCTCATCTTCCCGGATGTAGTTCCAGGCGCGACCCACGCGCGACTTTTGCAGATTGATCAACCCGATGATGACCAGTCCAATCACAATCCAGATGTAATAATAGAACTGGGCGGGACTCTGAATGGAAAATAGGCCGAAGTCGGGATTGCCGATGTTGCCGATGCCGTTCGGTCCGTTCGTCAAGCCGCCGGGGTTGTTCTGCAACACAAGTCGGACGATCTCCCCGATGCCAATGGTCACAATGCAGAGATAGTCGCCCCGCAGGTGGATGACCGGGGAAGTCACCAGGTAGGCAAATCCGCCGGCCACGATGGCGCTGATCGGAAGCAGGATCACAATCGGCAGGTGCAGCTGGTGAAAGAGGATGCCGGTGGTGTAGGCACCGATTGCGCAGAAAGCCATATGGCCCAGATCAAAGAGGCCCACTTCCCCCAGCACGATGTTCAGGCTCAGTCCCAACAAGGCATAGATGCCCACGATAAACCCGACATCGATTAAGTAGTTGTTCACAAACGGCAACAGGGGAAAGGCACCCAACAGGATAACGGCTGCCACCAGCAGGACAAGACCGGTCGCGCGGGGGAACTTCCGCTGCGGCGATTGACCTTGGGTCTTGGAGATGCGCTGGGTCAGCTTGGAAGTAAGATCGGCCATCGCTACACCTTTTCCGCTGTTTTCTCACCGAACAGGCCAGTGGGTCGCCAGATGAGCACCAAGATCAAAATCAGAAAGATGAAGACATCCTTCCAGGCACCGGACACGTATCCCTCGAACAGAGCTTCCATCACCCCCAGAAGAAGGCCGCCAATCATGGCTCCAGGGATATTGCCGATCCCGCCCAAAATGGTGGCCGTAAATGCTTTCAAACCGTACAACCAACCCATATTAAATGAGATACGGGTGTACTTGAGTCCTTGCATCACCCCAGCCATGCCGCCTAGAGCCGGTCCCAAGGCAAACACGAAGAAGATAATCAGATTGAAATTAATCCCCATCAGCGTCGCGGTATCTCGGTCTTGGGCAGCGGCTCGAATGGCGGCTCCGAAAGTGGTTCTCTCCACCAACCAATAGATCAGAGCCATTAAACCCAATGCCAGCACCAGGATCGCAATTTGCAGAACGGGAACCCGGATGTTTCCGAATTGGAGAAAGTCCTTGGGCGTCCATCCGCTGAGGTAGGCTTGCGGATTGGGCCCCCAGATCGCCATGATCCCCTGGGAGATGACAAAGGACATGCCGAGGGCCGAGACCACCAGCGGAAGTCGACCCGCTTTATAGACGGGGCGGTAGGCAATCCGTTCCATCACCAAACCGGCTACGCCGATGCCGATCATGGCCGCAACCAAGGCAATGGCCATTCCTCCCCAAATACCGAAGGTGGCGGTCACCCAACTTGCGCCAACCACCAATACGGTATAGCCAATATAACTTCCAAGGGTAAAGAGGTCCCCATGGGCGAAGTTGATCAGCTTCATCACGCCATAGACCATGGAATAGCCCAAAGCTACCAACGCGTAGAAGGAGCCGATGGTGAGCCCGTTGATCAATTGCTGAATGAGGGTGTCCATGCGGGACCTCTCTCCCTTCTAACCGGATGGAGACGAGCTATTTAGGCCAGAACAGCTCCAGTTTCCCGTCGTTGTTGTACAGGTAAGCGTAGTAGGGGATGTTCTTGCGGTCGCCACGGTCGGTGAACATCAAGGGACCGGTGATACCTTTGGCATCGGTCATGGTGCGCATGGTGGCGGCTACTTTGTCCGGGTCGGTGGTGCCGGCCTTGGTGATGGCGGCGCAGAGAGCGTTTAAGGCGTCAGCGGCGTAGACGGCCCAGATAGAACCCGGCAGCTCGTTATATTTTGCTTTATAAGCGTCCATGAAGGTCTTGGACTCGGGAAAGGTCAGGAATTGGGGCATCGGCTCGTTCAGCATGTATGTGCCTTTAATCGCGTCGCCGGCTACTTTCTCGAAGTCCGGCGTCGGTACGGAGTTGTTGCCCACGAAGGTCACATCGAAGCCCATCTCGCGTGCCTGCTTAATCAACAGGGCAGCCTCGTTGTAATAGGCAGTGAAAAACCACAAGTCGGGGGCGATCTCTTTCAACTTGGTGATGGCGGCGGAGTAGTCGGACTGACCTTTGGTAATCGCATCGAAGTAGACGATCTCGGTCGTGCCGGCGTCGATGGAGGGCTGGAGAAATTTCTTGGCGTCGTCGGCCACGCCCTTACCGTAGTCCTGGTTGTCGTGCATGATGGCGATCTTCTTGGCGCCGAGCTTCTCGACCGCGAACTTGGCGAAGAATTCGGACTGGGTGTCATCCCGTCCGGCGGTGCGGAAGAAGTAGGGACGCTGGGTCTCCATCGTCAAGGAGACGGCCGTGCAGCCATAACCGACGGAAACGACCTTGTTCTTGTCGTAGAGGTCAGCTGCGGGACGGGTCACGGAGGAGCCGTAGGAAGCGATGACTTCCTTCAGGCCCTGGGAGATCATCTTCTGGGCGGCGGTGGCACTGTCTTTGGCATTGGAGCCGTCATCCACCACTACGATCTCTACCTGCTTGCCCAGCACGCCACCAGCTTTATTGATCAGATCTTGCGCCACTTCCACGCACTGCTTGGCCCATTGGCCTTCCGCAGAGAAGTCACCGGTAATCGGAGCCTGTAATCCGATCACGATTTTCTCAGCGGGCGGTGGGGGGGTGGTCTCTGTTGGTGGCGGGGTGGTGGGGGTGGTCGTACCACCACCGCAGCCGGTAAGCAACAGCATCAGGGACAAAATCGCTACGAACAGTGAAACAAATACTTTCCTCATCTTTTCCTTTTCCTACCTTTCCTTTTCCTACCTTTCAAAGTGAACTGGGAACTGCTCTATCAAAACAGGGGAATTGCGTTTCTGGCTCCACCTCCTCTCCGCCTATGTCGCTTGCAAAGAATTGCTTCACTAAATAGACAGTATAGTCGCGCCGTCTTTGTCATTTCAAGAAAGGTCAAGTCATGTCCTTGGAAGGCAGGGTTTGCACCGTGGTGCTAACGAAGGATGAACCCGTGCTGCAAGGGGTCCGTGGGGTCAATCCACCATTGGGCTCGACCGACGATGGAGGCACTGCCCGAAATTTCAGGGATGACGGCGGCATAGGGGCCGAATTGCGTCTGGGTTACTGCTTTGCCGGTAAAGCAAGTCCCCAGGATGCTTTCCACCGTAAAGGGCTCCCCCAGGGCAATTTCCCCGCGGAGGACGTGCAGGGCCGTACGGGCACTGACGCCGGTGCCGGTAGGGGAACGGTCCACTTCCCCGTCGGCGAAGATACAAACGTTCCGGCTGTGGTGTACGGGGTCCATCGGAGCACCGACGAAGATGGTGCCGTAGAGAAACCCGAGGTCTTCCTCGAAGGGGTGGCAGATCGGCAGGCTAGCCATCACAGCCCACTTGATCCTCATGCCCAGGTCGATTAGACGGCGGAAATCTTGGGGTCCTAACCCGACACCGAGAGCTTCGGCCGGCACAAAGGCATAGAACGCGCCGCCGAACGCCACGTCGTAGCGAATGGGGCCCACTCCGGGAACCTCCACGATCTGGTTTTGGGCGTAAACGAAGGAGGGCACATTCTGGAAGGAAACGGTCTGCACGAGTCCGGCGGAACAGTGTGCCGTCGCCGTTACCCGGCCGGCGGGAGTGTCCATGCGGATCACGGGCTCGTCCCCCGGCTTTTCCAACCAATGGGTGTCCAGCAACACCTTGGCCAACCCGATCACACCGTGTCCGCACATCGTGCTGAATCCCTCGTTGTGCAGAAACAGCACGCCAATATCGCCGTCCGGGGTCACCGGTTCCGTCACGATGGCGCCGTACATGTCGGCGTGGCCCCGCGGTTCCCACATCAATGCCGTGCGCAGGAAATCCAGGTTCTCCTTGAGAAAGCGCCGCTTGGCCAGGATGGTGTCCCCCGGGATGGGAGGCAGCCCTTCCACGATCACCCGCAGGGGTTCCCCGCCGGCGTGAGTTTCAATCGTCGTGATTTTCAGCCAGTCCGATGGTGGAGACCAATGTAGCGGCCTTGTCATGGCATCGTTCACCCCTTTCCAAACGCTTTCATCCATCCCAGGATCGATCCGGGATCGTGGGTGGTTCATTACCTTCCCAAAAGACAAAACAGGTCGCTGATCACAGCGTAGGCGGTACTGGTCAGATTAGGGTGTTCCTGGGTGAGGGTGAACTGGCCCAGTAGATCCGTGGTGATGCGGATCATCGAACCCCTATTCGCTACCAACGCCAGCGGGTCGGAGAGGGGTACTTCCGTGGCTTTCACCGATGCCCGTAAGCCGCTGTCGGTTCGTTCCACCCGGCAGACCATCTTCAGGCGGAAGCCGCGCGCCACGGCAGTACGCGCTTGCTCGGGAGGCAAGGAGAACAGGCTTTGCCGCTCCACTTCCTCTGGCAACAGCTCACCACCCATCACGGCATTGGCCAGGGCGCTGAGCTTGACTGCCGCATCCCAGCCGTCCAGGTCCAGGCGGGCGTCCGCCTCGGCTACGCCCTCTTGTTGGGCCAATGCCAGACCTTGCTCCAGGCTCATTCCGTTTTCCATCGCCGTCAGAATGACGTTGGTGGTGGAATTGAGAATCCCCTCAATCCGGCGAATCGTGTTTCCAGCCAGGCATCGGTGCGCCAGATTGAAAATGGGTGCCCCGTCCATCACGGTGCCCTCGTAGAGGAAGGAAACTCCCCGCGCGGCGGCCAGGTCGCGCAGGGAACGATAGGCCCAGGCCACCGGGCCCTTGTTGCAGGTGATGACGTGTTTGCCGCGCGCCAGCGCTTCCCGCACGTGCGTGATGGCGGGTTCTCCTCGCGCCGCAACGCTGAGAGTGGAAAGCTCCACCAGTACATCGTAATCGATTGAGCGGATCGCTTGCAGACTATCCATCATGGAAACCCCGTCGGCGCAGACAGGAAAATGCTCGGTGGACCGCCAATCGTTTAGAGCAGCAGAAAGGTCAACCCCCTGCGGACGGATCAGGGATCCATGTCGCCCGGTGGTGATCCCGATGATGGAAACGTTTAAACCGGCTAACCCCGGATAAAGGGATCGGCCAGACAGGATTTCTGCCAGACGACGACCGACGTGGCCGAACCCGACAAGCAGGATCCGGATCATTGCCGTTGCCCAATGCGGGCCAGCCCCTCGAGACTCTCCAGCAAGCGGTCGATTTCCGCTTGCGTGTTGTAAAGGGAAATCCCGCTGCGGAGCACACCACCGGTCTGGGCCAATCCGAGCACTTCCATCGCGCGGATCGCATAGAAGTCTCCGTCCCAGAGAAAGATCCCTTTCCGCGCCAGTTGGGTCGCTGCGTCCCGCGGCGACAAACCATCGATGGTGATGGAGACCGTCGGTGCCCGTTCGACGCTGGCGAACCCCGGCCCCCAGACGGTGACTCCCGGGATCCGGCTTACTTCCTGCCAGTAGTGCCGCGCCAATGCGTATTCGTAGGTGGCGATCCCCTCCATGGCCTCGACCAAACGGTGGCGGAGAATGGGTCCCTGGCCCCAGGAGGCAATGTATTCCACGGCGGCCTTGACGCCGGCAATGGCAGCAAAATTGAGGGTGCCGGTTTCGATCCGCTCGGGCGCTGTGTCCAGCTGGGTCCGGAGCTTATCAGCCCGGAGCTGCTCCAGCAGGCCGGAGCGGGCATAGAGAATCCCGACATGAGGACCATAGAACTTGTAGGCCGAACAGAGGAGGAAATCAGGCTTGAGCGCAGCCACATCGAGCGGGAAATGCGGTGCGTAATGCACAGCGTCCACCAACAGCCAGGCGCCCAATTCCCGGGTCAGACGGCGTGCTAGGCTTACGTTGTTCACCGTGCCCAGGGCGTTGGAGGAAAACCCCATGGCCACCAGTCGGGTTCGCTCGCAGATCTTGGCCTCGAGGTCCGCCTCATCCAGCGTGCCGTCCGGCCGCAAGGCAATTTCCTTTACCACAATCCCTTGGTCCGCCAGGTGCAGCCAGGGTCCGCGGTTGGCCTCGTGGTCGAGCTGGGTGATCAGGATTTCGTCACCCGACCGCATCGACCGCGCCAGGGCATGACTCAGGCTGAAGTTGAGGGTAGTCATGTTGGCGCCGAACGAGATCTCCTGCCTGCTGGGTGCATTAATAAAGGCCGCCACGGCATCTCGACTGTCTTGCACGACCCGGTCCGTCTCTTGTGAAGTGATAAAAGCGCCATGACTGTTGCTGTTGCAGGTCCGGTAGTAGCCGGAAATCGCATCGATCACCGGATGGGGTACCTGGGTCCCGGCCGGCCCGTCCAAGAATGCTGCCGGCCATCGCTCGACGGTGCGGGACAAGGAAGGAAAATCCTCCCGCGCTTTCAGACACTCGGCTTGGGTAAAGGGCATTTTCAGCTCCTCTCGTGCACTGGGCTTCGTTCTATTATAATCCTTCCGAGTTCCGTTTTTAAGAAAGAAGGACCGGGATCCCGGCCCTTCTGTAGTTGCTACACAGCACTAATAACCGGAAATTTGGTCGATCAGCCCCCGTCGTTTTGCTAAGCCATCCGCCCAACGGAAGACGAGAAAGGCGATCAGGCCAAAAAGCACGGTCAGGCCGGCCAACCAAAAGACCAGCGTCAGGTTGGAAACCGTCGTCCAAGTTTGATCGAAGGAGGAGCCTAACAGAGAACGGCGGATCAGTTCCAGCCAGTATGTCAACGGAAACGCGCGGGAAATCACCTGCAGCCAGACCGGGAGGACGCTAATCGGGAATACGGCACCTACCAACAAATAGAGAACGGCAGCGATCCCTTCGGCAATGGCAAAGGCGTGACGCGCCAGCAACAGGCAGATTCCAGCCAGCAGATAACCCATAAATAGGATGGCCACCAGCCCCAACATCATGGCCAAGACGAACAAGCCCCAGTTCGCGTCCACCCAGGGAATGCGCATCCCTAAGGGCCACAAACCCAGCAGCACCGTCACGAAAACCGAGATGGTGGTGGTGCCCATCTGGGCCATGCCCCGCCCCACCAGAAACACGAACAGTTCCAGCGGGGAGATGTAGATATACTTCAGCATCTCGTAATGCTCGCGGTCATCGATGATGGCATAGGAGAGAGCCATCATCACGCGACCGACATACATGAAGAAGGCGTTGCTCAGATACATGTGGGCGAAGAAAGGGTTGGCGGTGGATCCCTGGACCACCACCAGGTACATGAAAACCAGAATGAAGGCGCCGGCCAAGGGACGAACCAACGTGTAGATCGCGAAAACGAAGGGGTCCGCCCAGTTGCTCTCGATCAGCCAGCCCAGTCGGCTGGCATTCTTGAACTGGAGCCAGATTCGCTGCCACAAAGCGATGGGAGGGTAACCACCGATCTCTACTGCCATCGCAGCGTCAACCTCCCCTCAATCCGAGCCAGACGCTCCATCTTCGCCAAAAACACTTTGGCCAGCCAGAGAAAGACCGGGCAAAGAGCCAGCAAGATCAGGCATTCTACCCAAGGCGCAAGGAACCCCAGAGTGGGGTCGGACAGGAACAGCAACTGTCGCATGGCGTCCAACCCCAGAGTCAGGGGAATGGCGGAGGCCGCAGCGGCTCCCCAAACTCCCAGGCTGCGCACGGGAAAATAGAAGCCGGAGACGAGATAGACCGGTTCTTGCAGCATATTCGATAAATTCCAGGCTTCCCGCCCGGACAACAGGAACAGGGAAGCGAGCATCATCCCCACACCGTATAACGCCACCATCGCCAGGAAGAAAACCAGCACCACCAGCCACAAGTTGGAAACCTGATAGGTCACGCCGAAGATCAGGCTGCCGACCAGGATCACCACCGTCGCCCGGATGGTGGTAGCAAACAGACCACCGATACCCATCCCCAGCAGGATGGCCATTGGTGAGGCCGG
>Ga0315294_10008790_pt1 | contig 11086 bp, 2 predicted proteins | sample YL17G13_40_MG_FD_203626 | JGI IMG/M metagenome (GOLD analysis project Ga0315294, IMG submission 203626) | Sediment microbial communities from Yellowstone Lake, YNP, Wyoming, USA - YL17G13_40 | ecosystem: Environmental > Aquatic > Freshwater > Lake > Sediment | place: USA: Wyoming | collected... | reverse complement strand
CTCGCGCTCCGGTAATGCCAATTCTGACAGAAGAGGCAATCGAACGAGCAGGCTTCGTAGAAAACGGCCAGATTCACGTAGCCGTATTCGGCTCCCTCGCGGTGGCTGTACTTCGGATAGCCGCAGCCGGTTCCAGCCGGACAGACCCAGTCGGCCACGCAGTTGGTCGGCAGGGGGTCGTAGTAGAATTGGACCCGCGCTGCCGAGGCGTCGCCTCCCCGCAGAGCGCCGTTTTGATTCAAGCGGATTCCACAGAAACCGCGACGCCCCTCCCCCAAGCGACAGCCCCGGCCGCACAGACCGCAGGCGATTCCGTCCGGGTCCTGGGGCGCTTCCAGGGGCAGGCCGAACTCTTTTCGGCTCCGGCGCCTTGTGTCTTCGGCGGCCGCGAGAGTCTTTGGATCACCCGCGCGCAGACAGACGACACAGGCTCCAACTGCCCCGGAAATCAGCGGTGAGCGCTTCCCGCAAGCGGTGCAAGTTCCCATCGGCGTTGTCCTCAGAATTGCAGTGCTTTTGAAGAGCACCTTGCCAGGAAACGGAGATCCATTCACTTCACAGGTGGGGTTTCGAGATCGGACCTGCTGGACAAGATCCAATTCAAGCGTTTTCCCACCCAGCGCGCCTCTTCGTCAAATCCCGCCTCCTGGTAAAAGCGCAGCAGGTTGCGGTACCGGCTCACGACATCGAATCCGATATTGTACTGCAGCTTCCGCAGGCAAACCGGGCAAAGATGAAGGGGTCGGGCGTCACTTTCTCCAAGATGATTCGATCCGTTGAGGACGCAGTGAAAGTAAACACAGTGCTGCAACCCGAACATGTGGGCCAGTTCGTGTACCAAAACCTTCTCGCTTCGCCGCAGCAAGGTCTTCGGATAGTCCGGGCCTTTCCTCTCGCCGTAAAAGGCGGGATCGTATCGCGCAAAGCTGTAAACCCCGACCCGGTCGCGGAGAGACGCCTGGCCGAAGACGAAGTTCCAGGAAGGATCGGGATAGAGATCCTGCATGGTAACGGCCAGGAGACAGAACGCGTCATCCGGAAGCTTGCCCTCCAGTTTTTCCAGGATGCGGGTCGTCAGAAACTGCCGCTTGCGGGTAAAGGGGTTGATCCGGGAAGTCAAAGTGGCGGTGGTCAGGCTGAGGGGCGGCAAGATCTCTACCTCCATGGCGAAATAGGCGGCGGAATACTGCCTGAGCGTTTCCAGGGAAACCGCTTCGGGCGGAAACTGCCCCAGCGGTTGCAGGTAGATCTTTTTCCGATTCCCAGTCGGGCGGTTCGGCCTGGAGCGCACGTACTCATCGAAGGTCTGGCCGTCCTCTCGGTGCACCGCGAGCCAATCTCCGTCCCTGGGAACAGGAACCGGCCCGAAATCGGCGCCGGGTTCCAGGGCTCGCTTCAAGGTCTCCGGCAGTCCCGTAGTGGTTCCGATAGCCCGCAACCTTTCGGCCGGTCCAGGGGGTTCAAATGCCATGGCCAGACTCCCAAAGAGAATCGAAGACAAGGTCATGCAAGCGCAAAAATGAATCATGCTCCGCTTCCTGATAGCTTTCCGCTGGTTCCGCGGAAAAGAGGCGCGGGATTCCCGTCCGCCAAACGCCGTTCCGGTCCCGCGGCGGGTCCGAGCGACCCGACCCGTTGTCCCTTCCTCCCGTCACATTATTACAGGGAATTCCGGGCAATTTGAAGAATCTTTTCACTGATGAGAGGGCAAGACAAGTTACATCCTCACTCGCCGCTGCCCATCCGTGGCGGATTGCCCGGCCAGCCGGGGGGCAGGGGTCGCGGCGAGATCGGTACTGGGACCCGCCCGGAATGCGCTCTTGCCGGGTTCAGGCGGGGGCCGAAAAGCGCAGGAACCGCCCGGTTATCTCCCCTGGCTTTGGCGTTGCCGCCTGACTGAAAGGAACCGGGCAGAGTACCTGCTCGGCGGGGCGGATGGTCGTGGAGGGACGCGGATGAAGAGACATAATCTGCGAAATCCGCGAAATCTGCGATAATCTGCGGACGAATGGTTGGACGAATGTTATCTCTTGAAGAATCCATGGAGGAGGATACACGTATGTTGTTGACTCCCCTACGTATCAAGATGTAGGATGGCGTCCGTGACGGAAGGTTTTACTGGATAGAGGCGGCTTTCCAGGGAGAACAAGAGGACGTGGCGGCAGTTTTCGATTTCAAGATGTGAAACCGGCCTGGTTGGGTCTGTTTTGAGGGCCGACTTCTGCAGAGGGAGGAAACATCATCATGTGGAAAAGCACTCCGCGAACTGATCCAGAAATGGGTGGAGGGGAGATCGAATTGTGCGAAATCGAGCTAAAGGGGAAGGCCGGGATCTAGGCAGGAAGAAATCGGTACTCTCAAGGAGGAAACAATTCCTGAAGAAAGGCAGCAACATCATGAATAAGAAAACCCAGGTAGTCGTGCTATCGCTGTGCCTTCTTCTGCTCATGGCAGGCTCGGGATTTGCGCAAGTCGGCATCAGCTTCGTGGGCCGCGACGAGGCGGGCAACATGTATCCCACGACGGTTGCCGGCTTCATCCCGCAGGCCAACTGGAACAATGCCGGGGGCGGCTCTGGAACAATGGCCGACGGCACGGTCAAGGATGCCAACGGAGCGGTCGTCTCGGGAATGACGGTCACTTGGGCGTCCTCCGGCACCTGGAGCGCCCGGACCATGACAGGACCCGGCGACCAGAACCTGTTCCAAGGATTCGTTTGGACGAGCATCGCGGCCGGTACCCTGGACTTCATCATCACCAGCATCCCCTATTCCACGTATAATGTATACGTGTACATCGGGAATGACGGGCCCAATAGAACGACGAGGATCCAGCTCAACGGCGCGGGAACCGAGTATTTTGTGGAGAACACGACCGGTTTCGTGGGTGTCTACGTTCCGGCGACGACAACGGCGCTGGCCAACCCGGCCACGGATATCCCAGCCGCCGCCAACATGGTCGTTTTCCAGAACGTCACAGGCGCGACCCTGACCATCAACCATCAGACCTTCCGGAACAACGACGGCATCGTCGGTTTCCAGATCGTGCCCACCACGGACATCGGTGTAACGGCAGCTCTCATCTCGCCCGCGAACGCCTCGGTCTTCACCGTGGGCCAGACGGTGAACCTGTCGGCCACTGTGACCCCCGCATCAGGAGTGAGCGTGACCAAGGTGGAATTCCTGCAGGACGGGTTTCCGGTGGCCACGTCCACAACGCCTTCGGGAGGGGTGTACTCGGCCACATATCTAGTGCCTACGGCGGCCGTGGTAACTCGCTCCTATACTGGTCCCGACGGTAATAATCTCCCTAACGGCTATCGGATGATTCCTCCTCCCTTCAATCTCTCGGCGAAGGTTTACACCTCCGACGGGAAGATTTACTTCTCCACCGGCACCGATTGCTCGGCTCTACAGGCGGATGTCACGGGCGCGGACCATCCCACGAGCGGCACAGCTTCGGTTTCGAGCGGCGCGAACCCCGAATACTGTTTTGACGGCAGCCTCGAAACCGCATGGGCCTCCATCACCGGCGCGGCGCCGGCATGGATCCAGTTCCATCTCAATACAGCCCAGCCTATCAGCGCTGTCGGGTGGTATGCCGCGTACCGAACCGGCGGCACTGAGGACGTGAAGGACTACGACCTCCAGGGATCCAATGACGGGGTCACTTGGACCACGCTGGACAGCCAGAGAAACCTTCCGGTCAACGATGCCGCGATGGCGGCCGGATTTGGGGGTCCGCCGGCCGCCTACAAGCGTATTTACTTCACGACCCCGCCAGCGGGGACCTACACGTACTACCGGTTCAACATTCTCGCCAATTTCGGCTATGCTGAGCAGAGCCTATATGAACTGGAGTTCCTGAACATTCCGAACCTTGCGAGTGGCAACGCGGTTCTAGTCCACCCAACGGGCACTACCTACGGTTCGTCCGCGCCCATTGCTCTGACGGCCGACCTCGCGGGATTCACGGAGGCCATCAGCAAGGTCGTTTTCTACAATGGTTTGATGTACATTGGAGAAGGGACCTCCCTCGGCCCGACCACCTACAAGCTCGATTGGGCCCCGCCAGGGCCAGGCAGTTACGAGATAAGCTTCATGGTTGTGACGGCAAGCGGAAAGGTTAAACCGGCCAATAACTTAGCCTCGGTGATCGTCCCGTGCTATGTCACCCCTGAAGGGGGCGGCAACGGCTCAGGGTTCGACAATGCCTTTTCACTCGCCCAGGCGGTGGATGCGATAAATGCCAACGTGGGCGGGGCTATGCAGGTGTTCCTCAAAGCCGGGACCTATGACGTGACCACCGCCCTGACCATCAGGGGCGCCGCGTCCCTCTACGGAGGCTTTGCCGGCACGGAAACCCTTCCGGAGCAGCGCAGCACGGGTGATCCGTTCACCGAGAACGTCACAATCCTCGACGGTGGGGGTACGCATCAGATCCTTGGCATCGAGGCCACGGCCACCATTGACCGTGTCGCCTTCGTGAACGGCTATTCGGGCGGCAACGGCGGAGGCATTCGAGCCGCGGCCACGGTCAACTTGACCGATTGCCTTGTCAAGGACTGCGTGTCAATGCGGAGTGGAGGGGGCGCTTTCCTTCCTCAAGGCGATATCAAACTTACGAACTGCCGGTTTGAGAACAACACGGCTGACAGGGACGGCGGCGGGCTCTGGTCGGCACCGTGGGCGGGTGGCCAGAATACCCCTGAAATCAGAGGATGCCAGTTCGTCGGCAACACCGCCAGCTTCGGAAACGGAGGCGGTTGGTGGTGCACATCCCACTACCCGACCATCGAGGACTGCCGATTTGTCGGTAACACAGCGCCGAACGGATGGGGCGGCGGGCTATTCGTTGGCGAGGACGGATCGAACTTGCAGGGTCTCTTCCGGAACGTGTTCATCGAGAACAACGCGAACTACGGCGGCGCCTACGCCAACAATGGCTATTTTTGCGAGCGCATCTTCCAGAATGCGTTCCTGTATAACACCGCAACCACGGAAGCCGGCGCGGTGTACATGAATAGGTCCTGCAACGTTTATTTCGGCAACAACACGCTCGTTGGGAACAGGACCACGAATGGCGAGGTGGATGGTGTTTACGTCGGCAACCGCTATTGGGATGGGTACACCGTCAACAACTACTTGTCGCAGTGCCTGTTTGTGGACCACCAGAAGCTGGCGGTCAGCGTGAACGGGTTTGACGGCTCGAAGTTTGCCTTGTTTTGGAACCTGTTCGCGGGCGGGACGGAGGAAGGCCCGAACGGCTGGAAGACATATCAGGCTAGTAACCCGCCGGAACTCACCAATACGCTCACGGCCACGGGCAACAACTTCGTTGACGTGGCGAAGTACAACGTGGACCTGATCCCGTCGGCTCCCGCCAATGGGGCAAGCCTCTGCTCCTTCAGGGCGAACAATAACAGTGTGGCATGGTACCACCTCTTTGACTGGCGGAATCGCATCCGTCCCAACGCGGTTCTCAACGCCCCTGGGTGGACTATCGGCTGTGCCCTGGTCGCCCCCAACATTCTTTCTCCCGTCCGTTCCGGCCACATTCTTGCCGACGACACGTTGCGGCTTGCCGCCGCAGACATCTTGGGAGGCTACCGCTGGGATTTCGGCGACGGGCGGGAGTCCACGCTTCTGGCTCCCGGGTTGGTCACGTTCCCGACACCCGGCGAACAAACCATCAGATTCTATGCCACGGACGCGCAGGGCCAGAATGATATACTCGTCGCCACCCGGACCTTGACGGTGGCGCCCGATCCCGGCGCAGTTCCGGACCTTGCCGTCCTGGCGTTGGACGTCCCGCCGGGACTCGAAATCGGTCAATCGTCGGCGTCGGTGTTCTACACCGTCCGCAACGCCGGCGACGCGGCGCTGACGGGCGCTTCCTGGACGGATGCGATCTACCTTTCACGAGACCCTTACCTGGATGTTTACGATACGCTTTTGACGTCCGCCACCATCGCGCGGGATCTCGGAGTGGGCCAATCCTACCAGGGCTCTCTTGTCCTGACCGTTCCGGCGGTTGCCGGCGCGCCGTGGTACCTCATTCTATCCGCGGACGACGAATGGGCGGCCCTGGAGCGGCATCAACTCAACAACGAACGCGCCGCGCTCTTGAATGTTTCGGTTCCGGAACTCGAGGACGGGACAGGCCGCACTGTTTCCTTCGACGCGGGACCCATCGCCGACTACCACAAGATTGAAGTGTCTTCGGGGCAAAACCTTCTGCTGCGGCTGGACGCTTCTCTCGCCGGGCTGCGGGTCTATGTGCGCTTCGGAGCGTTGCCGACGGAGGGTATGTACGACTATGTGTGGGACGGAAGCGATTTGCTGATTCCCGCGGCCGCGGCGGGGACCTGGTACATTCTGGTTTACTACGGTTCGGCCCCGGAGGCGGGCGAATACACCATCGAGTTCGAGACCGTGGAGTTGAAACTTCTCTCCGTCTCGCCGCCGAGTTTGGGAGAGGCGGCGCTTATGGAGCTTACGCTGACCGGCGTCGGCTTCGCCAAACCGATCCAGGTCGAGCTCGCCGGCGCGGGCGGAGCGACGTATTCCGCCGACACGGTGGAAGTGGACTCGTTCACCCGGATCACGGCATCGTTCGCGGCGGGGTCGGTTCCAGCTGGAGTTTACACGGTGCGTGTGTCCCAGTCCGGCGGCGGGTCGGACGAACTGCCCGGCGCGTTCGAGGTCGTGGCGGGCGGCGAGGCGCACCTGGAAACGAACCTGATCCTTCCCGCGACGGTCGGATATCACACGCCGGCCACCCTTTACGTGGAATACCGGAACACGGGCACGGTGGCCATGTTGGCACCCCTGCTGACGCTGACCGCATCCCAGAACGGACGGGAAGCGGCGATCCTGACGCTCGACAAGACGCGGTTGAGCCAGGGCTTCTGGACTTCGGCGATGCCCGTGGGGTACGCCAACTCCGTGCAGTTTGTGGCATCGGGAGAGAACCACGGAGTTCTTCAACCCGGAGAGTCGGGCCACGTGGCCGTTCACTATGCGGGTTGGCAACTCCCGTGGAATTTCAGTTATCCGCCGATCCAATGGAATCTGGGCGTGCTGAGCGCCGACGATACGAATCCGGTGGACTGGGCGGGTCTCAAGGCCGGGATGCGGCCCTCCTACGTGCGCGAGGACGCTTGGGACGCCGTGTGGGCCAACTTCACCAACCAGGCCGGTTCCACCTGGGGCGACTACATGGCCATGCTCGACCGGAACGCGGTCTATCTCAACCGCCTGGGACAGCGGGTCGAGGACATTCGCTATCTGCTATCTTTCTCTTTCCGCCGGGCCGACGCGTTCAGCCCCATCCGCTATCTGGCCAGCGGCGGCGACGCCTTGGTCCAGGCGCCCGGATTGCCGATCGCCTTCCATCGCGCGTTTGCCCAACCGATCTCGCGGCGCTATGAACTGGGGCCGCTTGGGCGCGGCTGGGCGCACAACTGGCAGATTTCGCTTGAGAGCGAGACTGACGGCACAATCGTCATCACCGACATGACCGGCACACCCCGGATTTTCCAGCCCGACCGCCGCTACACCGACAAGTACCTCGCTCAACCCGGCGACCAGGGCGCGCTGACGGCGGTTGGGGGAGGCGGCTGGTCTCTCCGCGAGAGCGACGGTTTGGTGTTGGCTTTCCTCGCCGACGGCAAGCTCGACCACGTCGAAGACACCAACGCCAACCGCATCACCTGCGGCTACAGCGGCGATCTCTTGACCGGCCTGACCCATTCGTCCGGGCAGTTCCTCCATCTCGCGTACAATGCCGCCGGAAGGATCGTCTCCGTCACCGACGACGACACCCGGCAGACTCTCTACACCTACAGTGGCGATGGGGAGCATCTCGTTTCAATCGCCGCTTACGACGGACGGACTACGACGTACGTTTACTCGCTGGGCCAGGGGGCCGCGAAGGAACACGCCCTGACCGAGATCGCCTTTCCCGGCGGAACGCACCAATACTTCACTTACGATGCCCAGGGGCGTTTGGCTTCCACGAGCCGCGACAACGGCGCGGAGGCGGTCGCCTTCAGCTACGATTCGGCGGGCACGGTCGCCGCCACGGACGCCCTGAACAACACGAGCCGGTTCTTCTTCGATCATTGGGGCCGCGTGGCCAAGTCGGAGGACGCCCTGGGCCGCGCCGTGCTTATGGCGTTCGACGACCTGGGCAACCTGACGGCCCTGACCGATCCGGCCGGACACACCCAGACCTACGCTTACGACTCGCGCTGTAACCTTATCCGTTCCACCGATCCCCTGCGCCACACGGCACAGTTCGCCTGGTCGCGGACGCTCAACCGCCTCGCCTCCGTCACCGACGCCAATGCCAACCGTACCGCCTACGCCTACGACACAGGCGGCAATCTGGCCGCGATTGCTCATGCGGACGGCAACCGCGAGACCTGGACCTGCGACGCGCAGGGCAATCCCGCGGCCTGGACGAACCGGCGCGGCCTCGCGGTCGGATACACGTTCGACAGCGATGGCCGCGTCACGCGCAAAACCTATCCGGGCGGCTCTCAAGTGGACTACACTTACGACGCCCGCGGCAACCTGACTCAGGCGGTGGACGCGTATGGCACGACCGCGTTCACCTACGACTCCGACGATTACCTCACGCGGATCGTCTATCCCGGCGGGCGCCGGCTCGAGTTCACGTATGACGCCGCCGGACGCCGCGCCTCGAGCCTCGACCAGCTGGGGCACCACCTCGACTATCACTATGACGCCGCCGGACGTCTCGATCTCATGACCAACGAGAGCTCGGCCCAAGTCGTCCAATACGAGTACGACGACGCCGGACGCCTTTCCCGCAAAACCGTCGGCAACGGCGTCTATACCACCTATGAATACGACGAAGCCGGACAACTCCTGCAATTGGTCAACCGCAAACCGGACGATACGGGCCTCTCGAGCTTCACGTACACCTACGACAGCCGCGGACGGCGCACCACGATGGACACGCACTATGGCCTGTGGACCTACGGGTACGACGACACGGGCCAGCTCGTCCGCGCCGAGCTCGATTCGACCGATCCCGAAATCCCCGATCAGGACCTCACTTACGTTTACGATGCATTGGGGAACCGCATTTACACCCTTGTCAACGGCGTCCGCGAGGACTACGTCACGAATAACATGAACCAGTACGTCGAGGTGGGCGGCCGGACCTATACCTCCGACGCCGACGGCAATCTCACCCAGGAGACGGGACCCGGCGGTACGACGGTTTACACTTACAACGACGAGAACCGCCTGGTGGGGGTCGCGCGCGGCGCCGACACCTGGCAGTACACCTACGACGCGCTCGGCAACCGCGTGGCCGTGAGCGAAAACGGCGCCGTGACCCATTACGTCGTTGATCCCATCGGCCTGGGGAACGTGGTTGGCGAATACAACGCCGCGGGCGGTCTGATCGCCCGCTACGACCACGGCTTCGGACTGCTCGACCGCGTGGACGGCGGCGGCAATCCGGCCTACTACACCTTCGACGCCATCGGCAGCGCCCACGAGCTTACCATCGCGGCCGGCGCCGTCGCCAATGCCTACGGCTACGAGCCGTATGGCGCTTCGCTCAAGAACACGGGGGTCGTTCCCGATCCGTTCCAATTCGTTGGAGAATACGGAGTGATGAAGGATAGCGATGCCTTGAGCTCCATGCGGGCAAGGGAGTTTACGCCTGGAATTGGCCGGTTCATCTCCTCTGATCCTCTCGGTCCGGTTGGGGATGATGTGAACCTGTACCGTTACGCCGAAAACAATCCTTTGTCGTTGAGTGATCCCACTGGACTTACCTGCCGGATCAAATGGAAGTCTGAGGATCTTGTTCCTCTGGTAACCGTTCCGGCCAAGCACGTCCTGTCGCAAAACGGCAAAGAGGAGCGGATCGGCGGCGCGCCGTCAGGAGATTCACCGCTTTTCTGGCGTTGCCGGCGCCAGGCGTCCGTTGATTTCAAGTACTGCTACTACTCGCAGAAACCCGTGACCCCGCCCTCAGCGCCATCCGGCGGCGACGCGTCAACCTCTCAGACCACCGGGACTACAGGTCCCGTTGACCCCAACGGCAAACTCGGGCCGAGCGGGTTCGGCGCGGAGAGCTTCGTCACGGGCGAAAGGACGTTCGCCTACCGCGTGGATTTCGAGAACGATCCCGCCGCCTCCGCCCCGGCCCAGATCGTGATCATCGCGGACGCCCTCAGTCCCAACCTCGATTGGACCACGTTCGAACTAACCGAGATCGGCTTCGGCGATCAACTGGTCACCGTGCCGTCCGGCCTCAAGCATTTCGAGACGGCGGTGCCGTTCACCTGCAACGACGTGGACTTCGAGGTGCGCATCGAGGCGGGCATTCACGCCGATTCGGGCAAGGCCTACGTCAACTTCTACTCGATTGATCCCGGCACCGAGTTGCCTCCCGCCGCGTCGGTGGGCTTCCTGCCTCCCGAAGACGGCACCGGGCGCGGCATGGGCCACGTCTCCTATATCGTCCGGCCCAAGGCGGGTCTGGCCACCGGCGCGGCGATCCGCAACGTCGCCACGATCCAGTTCAACTTCGGAGAGACGATCGCCACCAACCAGGTGGATCCGCACGATCCCTCGCAGGGGACCGACCCGAACAAGGAGGCGCTCGTGACCATTGACGCGGGCGTTCCGGCGAGCCAGGTGCTTGCGCTGCCCGCCGTCACGACGACGAGGGCCTTCCAGGTTTCCTGGACCGGAGGGGATGATACCGGCGGTTCGGGTGTCGCGGGCTATGACGTTTTCGTGCGGGATAACGGCGGACCTTGGACGGTCTGGCTTAACGATACCACGGAGACCTCGGCGGTCTTCACGGGCTCGGACGGCCACAGCTACGGCTTCTACAGCGTCGCGACCGACAACGTCGGACACCGCGAAGCCGCTCCGGCGCAAGCGGACGCCGCCACACAGATCGACGTCGCTCCCAAAACCTCCGCAGGAAGCGCGGACTGGAACCTGTATGAGTGAGCGCATTGGATGGGGCTGGCGGGTCCTGGGAAGGACGTGATGCGGGCCGGACTCGCGGATTATCCCTGTGCATC
>Ga0315294_10008788_pt1 | contig 11087 bp, 4 predicted proteins | sample YL17G13_40_MG_FD_203626 | JGI IMG/M metagenome (GOLD analysis project Ga0315294, IMG submission 203626) | Sediment microbial communities from Yellowstone Lake, YNP, Wyoming, USA - YL17G13_40 | ecosystem: Environmental > Aquatic > Freshwater > Lake > Sediment | place: USA: Wyoming | collected... | reverse complement strand
ATACATTGGTTGTTACACCAACTGTGAATTCGACAGCGTCTATTACTGTTGATGTGGCTGGTGTTGTGGCTATTGATGCGAATTCTAATGACAATGTTGCGGCTACTCAATTGGTACAATTAGTTGATACTACTGCCCCTACTGTTGTTATTACTGATGATGAAGCTGGTGTTGCTAATATTGCGGGTGGTGATGTTACCTTTAATTTTACTTTCTCTGAAACAGTTACTGGTTTTGTAATTGGTGATGTTGATGTTGTTGGAGGAGCTAAAGGTGCTTTCACGGCGGTTAATGGTACGCTTTATACATTGGTTGTTACACCAACTGTGAATTCGACAGCGTCTATTACTGTTGATGTGGCTGGTGTTGTGGCTATTGATGCGAATTCTAATGACAATGTTGCGGCTACTCAATTGGTACAATTAGTTGACACGCTCGCACCAACAGTAGCATTGACCTACAGTGCGGATCCTGCAAAGGCTGGCACATTGACTATAACGGCAACGTATTCTGAAGCTATTGTTGGTACTCCTGCAATAAGTATTGATCAGCCTGGTTCGACCGATATATCTGGCGCTAATATGACTATAGGCGGTAATTCAACAGTGTGGACTTATAACTATACTGTTGTTAATGCAACCTCTTCAACATATCTTGATGGTACCGCAACAGTTAGTTTATCCACAGTCACTGATGCTGCTACAAATAATGCAGAAGCACCAACAGGTACGACATTTACTATAGATACTACTGGCCCTGTGCATTCTATTACTAATCCTGCAGCAGGTTCAACTGTTTCCTCGCCATTCGAGTTAGCTGTTGATACTGATGGAACAGCAGCGGGTTGTAAATATAATGAGAATTCATCATTTACGTATGCAACTAATGGAACTGCAATGACTCTATCAGGAGGAACAAGTTTCACTGCAACAATTTCAGTAGCTAATGGTGCTAAGACATATTATGTTATCTGCGCAGATGCTGCAGGTAATACTGTTGAGCGATCAAGATCGTTTACTGTGTCAACAGATACTACTCCACCAACCGTGACGCTGATATCTAATGTCTCAGCTCAAACTACTGTTCCCATAGTTTTCCAATCTTCGGAAACCGGTACTGCATCGGTTATGTACGGAATAACTGAGTCGTATGGTTTCCAGACAGGTTGGCAAGCAGTAACTGCAGATACTAATACTACAATTACGCTTGCAGGTTTGAGTTGTGGAACAGTGTACCATTATAAGGTGTATGCAAAGGATGCTTCAAGTAATGAAGGAAATACTTCAGATGCCACATTCAACACTTCTGCATGCACTCCAGGTGACACAACTGCTCCTACAGGTCTTGCAATAACTACTGATGATGCAACTGTTAATTCAGACTATTATACCATATCAGGAACATTGACTGCTGATTCAACTGCAGTAACTGTGCAAGTATTGAATAATGGAACTCTTGTTGTGGGTACTGTTGTAATAACTGCTGGCCAAACTACTTGGTCTGTTGTTGTTCCATTAGAACAAGCGGCAGTAAATAATTTCACTGCAAGAGCAACTGATGAATCTGGAAATCCAGCAAATTCAACATCAAACGCTGATAACTTGTTAAAGAATGTTGTAATAACTGAAAGTGCAACTGCAGGCGCTGATGTTACAGCGCCAGCAGGGCTGAGTGTAACTACTGCTGATGCTACTGTAAATAGTGATTATTACACTATTTCTGGAGGTTTGACTGCTGATTCGAATGATGTGACCATCCAGGTTTTGGATGCTAGTGATGCAGTTTATGGAACTGTTATTGTTCCTGCAGCTCAGACTCTTTGGTCTGTAGTTGTTAGTTTGCCTCAGAATACTACCACTACTTATCATGCTAAGGCGATTGATCCTAGTGGTAATTCGAATTTGTCAACGTCAAATACAAATGCGTCATTACAAACTGCAGTAATTACTGAGAATGCAACTGCAGGCGCTGATACGACTGCTCCATTAGGACTTGTGGTAAATACACCGACAACACCAACTGATCAGTCAACTACAGTAATTTCAGGTAATCTAACTGCTGATGCAACTAATGTTGTTATCCAAGTGTACAAAGATGTTGACAATGGCGGGGATATTGATGCTGGCGTGGATTATCTTGTTGGAGAAATAACTATTGCTGATGGCGCAACAACTTGGGGGCTCACCGTATCATTACAGCCTCAGGCAGCAAACAATTTTGTTGTTGTTGCACTCGACGCATATGGCAACATGGCTGCTCCAGTAGATGTGCCAACAATTACCCATCAAAGTGATACAACAGCTCCAACACTCACAAGTGCAACACCTACAGGCACTACAAATGATACGACACCAGCTATTTCAATAGTCTTTAGTGATGAAACAAACTTCAATACTACTGCGGCTGGTAATCTCATTACCTTAACACTTGATGGTGCAACAATTACTCCAGATGTATTAACAGTGAGCGGCACCAACCTTACTGTCGGATACACTCCAGGTACTGCCATTGCTGACGGAGAAGCGCATACAGTTTATGTAAAAGTCAAGGATCTTGCAGGCAATACAAAAGAGTTTGCATGGACGTTTACTGTGAGCACCGGTAGTGGAGCATGGTACGCATTTGATATACCAGGCTATTCAACTGGATTCAGTGCAGGAAGAATTGGAAGAATAATCTCAAATTATGAGCTTGGAGGCATTACTGGATGGGCTGTAGGATGGAACCTCAGCAATTTCCTTAACGCAAGTGCAGGTTCAACAGCTCAGAGATTAAACACCAGCGATGTGAATGCGGTGTATATATATACTACAGGAGCATGGACAACTTATGCAACACCGTTTACAACATGGGACTTCGATGCGCATAGCACAGCTTTCATAGGCTATTATGTATTCAGCCTAAAGGCGAGTGCTGCAGGAAAATCCATTAGGCATAACTAAGAGCGGGGTAACATTAAATGAAACACTCACACATGAAACAATTACTTTTTTTTACTTTTTTTATTTTTATCTTGCTTACAAGCAGTGTTGTCTTTGCAGATTTATCAGATTTATTTCCTAGTACCAGTCCTTGTTGGGTAAAAGGAACTGTATCAATAGATGGCAATGTTACTAATTCAGATGGCGCAGTGCTTACTGCAACAGTTGCAGGAACATTGCAGAAGACAACTACATTAGACGAAACTGGCGTATTTGACTTTAACTCTTTAGCAGGTAATGATGGGAATACTGTACTCCTTAAAGTTTGTGGACTCTACAACAGTTCTGACACAAATATGCAGTTTTCATTTACAGGATTTTGTAATACTACTGACGCGCAGCCATGGATCACAAAGACAATAGATTTTTCAACAAAAACAGACGGAACTACGGGTTGCACGTGTGATGCTGTTTGTTCAGGCGGTTATTGTGTAAATCCTGGTACGACAGGCGTTTGCAGTTCAAATACCTATTATTGTGATTCTGACGGTACTTGTGAATCTGCGTTTGGTGAGACAACATCAACGTGTTCAGCTGATTGTCCTTCAGGAGGCGGCGGTGGAGGAGGCGGAGGTGGATACTATCCTTCAAGTGAAACCTCTGCGCAACAGTCAATTGTTGCTGGCGGGAGCGGCTCATTCGATTTTACAAAGTTATACGTCACTGAAATTAATGTCACTGTCAAAAATGGCACTGCTGGAAAATTTACTGTTACAAATTCAACAAAACCATCAGGATCGCCGTTGGCAATCGCTTCAGCAGACGGCTTAGTCTATAACTACTTTGAAATAACTTCAACAATACCTAATAGTAATATTGCTACTGCAACAATAACATTCAAGGTCTTAAAGACATGGATTAGTTCAAATAACATAGACCCTGATCAGGTTTTCCTGAAAAAATTGGTTAATAACGAATGGGTTGAATTGCCAACAATAAGAACTGGCGAAGATGCATCATATTACTACTATGAAACTACTGTTTCATCATTTTCAAGTTATGTGATTGTAGGGCATTACAAGACAGCGACGCCAACTACTACGCCAGCAGAGACGCCTGCAGAAGAGCCTAAGGAGGAGCCTGTAACAACGCCGCCAGCAGAGAAACCTCCGGTGGCAGAGAAGAAGCTTCCTGTTCCTGAAGCGAAAAAGGCTGGCCCGAGCACTGCGTTGCAGATAGTGATTGTGATAATCATATTTGTGGCCGTAGTGTTGGTAATATTCTTCAGTGTGAAGAAGAAAAGGGGCAGGCTTAAGCCTATGCAGGAGTTTAAGGGCTAGGCAGATTATTTTTCGTTTCCTTTACGATAATCTACTCCATCCATACTCTTGAGTTTTATAATAAAGAATAATTTTATAAACTATAAAATAAATTATAAATAATAAACTATGAATTTTATAAAATATGATTCAGTCAGAGTAATATAAAACTAAACTATTTTAAAATACTATATAATTAAAACTTTAAAACTATAATGAGGTGTGATGGGTGATAAAGAGACTATTTTATACAATGCTGTTTATGTTTGTGTTGGCTGCTTTCAATGCCAGTGCTTTTGACTTCTTTGGCTATGCTTACAATGTTACCCAAGGAGGGATCAATAATACAAATGTATCATTAATGGCTTACGATATGAACCAAATGAGCGACGGCCCTCCCACTCCAGTTTATATTAATTGGACCATGACCAATGCGTCAGGGTTTTTTAACTTAAGCATGCCTGATAATGATTCCTGGAGTTATAAGCCAGTGCTCAGGCATTTTAATGGTGCTGATGTTGATTATATCGGGCCTTCATTGCCACAACTCCCTGCTCAACAGATTCAAAGCATCAGCCCGATAGACTTTTACCTCAAGGAAGGAGCCACTATTAATATTACTGCGCAGGGCAGAGAGCAGGCGAGCGGCAGCGTGGACGAGCTTGGAAGCTGGGATGCTACTGATTACCTGTTAGGATTGGAATGGGATAATGACACTCAATTATGGGCTTATCTTAATACGACAGGATTTCTAGTCAAGCTTAACCCGGACTTCACATTTAACATATCCTATCAAATCACTATGCCAAACTTCCGAGACATGGAATATGTCAGCTCTGGATTCTGGTATGTGGCTAATAGCTCAGATGTTTGGAAGTATTTTGAAAACGTTACTGATAATTCATTAGCCTTGGTTGATGCTTTCCCGCTGCTATGTCAAGAAGAGCACCTCTCTTGTAATTACATTACTGTCAGCAGCATTGAGTATAATGAGGATAATGAATTCTATATCATGGCATTAGTTCATGTTGATGGACCTCCTCCGGCTAATATTTCTACTGTTGACGAGTTTAATACGAGCTTTGCCAGCCTGGACAATGTAGGCATGCCTGATTATGCTCCTGGAGAATTAGCTTTCTCAAACGGCAACTGGTTTATTGGCTTTAACAACTCAGACTCAGGTCAGTACATGATAGAGCCTTGTTATCTGATAGATGGTTTTGACTGTAAGGGGGATGAGTACTGGAATGTTTCAGGCAGCATTGAAGGATTAGAGAATAATGGGACTGGAAGCCGAGACAGTTGGCTCTATGCTTCTGCGACAAAACAAAATATTACACAGGTAGAGCTGCTCTACACCACACAAAAGACTTTCAGCTACATGGTTAAGGACGTGAAACTTGGCTATCCAATAGCAGAAGAATTCAACAGCCAAGCACCCCAAGCCACGATATACGTACCTGCTGACAGGAATTATTCCATCATGATATACCCTGATATGAGCTTCCCTGTAAGCTATGACCTTTACAATCTTTCGCTTAACGACGCTTACCAGACTAGCACAGACAACCCAAAACACATAGATATACGGTTCAACACCACAGAGCAATGGAGATGGGTAAGTGGTTATGCCTTGCAGAACGGAAGCGCAGACTTTGAAGAGTTCAACATCATAGCTTACCTGATTGAGCCAGGAAACATGATGGGCCAAGGCCATCCCTTGCCGTACAACATGAGCGCATGGAGAGACACTCCCACAACTGATGTTTTTGAAGCAGACACAGGATTCTACAACATCACCCTGCCAGGATCAATGATGACCACAGACATAATGCTGTTTGCAGTCACCAGCACAGATGACGGTGATTATTACGGGGCATTTAGGAATATAAGCCTGGATTTCTCTGATGCATCAGTGGCTGATTTCAACTTCACGCTTTCCACCCTGCCAGGAACAGAGTCAGTCATAACCTTACAGGGTAACGATGATAAGAACATTACTATCAAGAAGGTGAGCGTGCAGGTCAATAATGAGAGCGGAGGCCCAATAAGTGATAATGCTTTCACAGAAACCATTGTTAACTACGCCAGCATCGGAGGCCCAAGCTTCTCATGGATGCAGGATGTTAATAATGACGAGGACAGCGGCATATTCATGATTCCGCTGCTGGCTGATGTTGGCGTGGAAAAGATGAACATTTACTCCAAGAATAATGCTCCGAAAAAAACTTCTTTCACAGCAGCAGAAGTGGCCACAGGCGCATTGGAGGTCAACCTCTCACCCCAGTTCCAGCCAAAAAACCCTGAAGGAGAAGAAGTCATGGACTTGTTCATTGACATGATAAAATCATCTGCTGAATGCGACGTGCCTGATTATAATAGGGGTGCGTGCTCCTTGTTCCCGCAGGGCGAGGAGAAGAACATGACGCAGTTCGACCCTTTCAAGATAGTGCTTGGAGGCGGAAAGATAAGCATGGTTATGAGGAAGCAGAGCAACAATATCACAGTGCATTACACGAACGTAGACCTGATGGCGTCTGGCCCGCCTGACGCATTGTTCGACGAGAATGCGAACAACAGCGAGGAGGGCAGCAGCCTGGACGCAGCTTGGCGCTTTGGAAGCCAAGGACCGGAGATTTATGACGAAGTCCTAGTAGGCATACCGATAGGCGAGGATGCGGATTTGTCCGCTCCTGTGAACATACTATTGCAGAACCTGTACGACGAGGACTGGAACGCTGTATGGAATGTTGCTGCCAACGGCACACCCAACTCCACATCAGACCTCCCCTCTGATTACCAGGACTTCAACCTTTCATGGTTCAATCAGACAAGCGGCGGAATGCCATGCAGCACTATTGATAACACAGCCAACTGCTACATCAATGCAGGCAGGAGAATAGCCTGGCTTCAAATACCGCACTTCTCAGGAATAGGCCCGACAGTACAGACAACAACATTCGGCAACCTGACCATGACTGCTGATGATGATGACTATGTTTGCGTAAGCTTCTGCACAATTTACTTTAATGTGACCAATGAGAATTATACCCTGAGCCAGGGCTTGCATAATATCACAATAACCACGCTTGATGTTAATGGCAGCGCAGTATCTTCTGTGAACATCTCATGGTATAATGGCACTGATTATGCCTATAACGGAACCAACTCGACCACACAGACTGATTATAACCTCACGCTTTTCAATGGCAGTGAAAACACAGCCCACAAGTACAGGCTGAATGTTTATAAGAACAACATAGAGACCAACCTGAACATCACTTATAACATAACAGACCTTAACATTCCCTTAACCTTGTCAGTATCACTCTACAACCTTAACATAAACCTTATGTCGCCAAGCGAAGGGAATTTGACCACAGACAACCAGCCTGATTTCACCTTCAACTACACTTACTCGCCGAGCGCTACTATAAACTGCGAATTAATAATAGACGATGCTGTGTATAACATTACTTCCTCTGTTGTTAATAACACGCCTACAACTATGACCCCCAACACCACCTTGGCAGAAGGAAGCCATAGCTGGAGAATAGATTGTGCCAAAGGAGGTATGGAAGTGGCAAGCTCAATAAGAACAATTAATATTGATACAGGCGCACCAACTGTAAACTTGCTGAATTCCAGCTTCAACACAACCGACAACACCACAGCCATTACTTTCAACTACTCTGACAGCGTCAGCTCAACTGCTGATTGCACCTTGTACTTTGATGATGTGAACGTTTCCAATAATGCGAGTACGCAGAATAATACCAATACTGTGCTCATAAGCACTGAGCAGAGCGACGGCTCTTATTCTGTGTATGTGAATTGCACTGACGGCGCAGGGTTTGTTGATAAGAGCAGTACCATAACCGTGAAGATTGACACCACCAGCCCGACTGTTACTATTAGCAGTCCAACAACCGGCCAACACATCTATGACAACACCACAGACATCACCTTCACCTATGCTGACAGCCTGAGCCCTAGCGCTAGCTGCACTCTGTTTGTGAATGACAGCTTGCCAGGCACTAATTCAACTGTATGGAACAACACAGCGACAGTAATAACTATTAATTCGACTAATGGCTTGGCAGAAGGCAACTATACTTTGACAGTGAATTGCACTGATGATGTTGGCAACATTGGAAGCAGCAGCTCCCAGACTCTGGTTATTGACAGGACTGCTCCGGTGATAACAGCCACTCCAACAGCCACTGGCACATCCTCAACTACAACCACTGGCACAGCAACAATTACGGCAACCACTGATGAGAACTCAACCTGCTGGTACAAGGGAAGCGCGTTCAATGCCACGAACATAACAGCTGTCCTTGGCTCAATGAGCGGCAACAGCACCTCAAGCCACACATTCACAATAGACTACTCTGCAGACGGCACGATTGGTCCATACTATCTCTCTTGCAGGGACGTAGCTGGGAATAACATGACCAGCTCCAACACTACAGGAAGCATCTCTGTGACTGTGACAGAAGACGATGGTGGAGGCGGAGGCGGAGGCGGTGGTGGCGGAGGCATCCTGAACCCTTCCAATTCCGAAACCTGGACTCAGATAACTCCCGGAGCAGCCACGATTATGAAGATAACCAATGCAGAGCTAGGCATCAAGCAAATAATAATTGAGGTGAACAACCCGGCGAATAATGTGAAAATAACAGTCACCAAGCTGCCAGGCAAGCCTGCGAGCGTGACCAAGAATATCTCAGGTAAAGTCTACAAGTACCTTGAAATGAAGAAAGAAAACCTTAACGACACCAACCTTAAGGGAGGAGTGATTAAGATCAGCTTCCAGGTCCCGCAGAGCTGGCTCTTAAGCAGCAAGGTTGAAGCCAAGAATATTGTGCTTAAGAGGTTTACAGCAAATGAGTGGCAGGAGCTTAAGACCAGCCTGCTAAGCCAAGACTCTAAGAACGCTTATTATGAAACAGAAACTCCTGGCATGAGCTATTTTGCGATTGCAGAGAAGAGCGCTGCTCCGACGCCAGCCAAGGTTGAGCCTACGCCTGCTCCTGCAGAAGAGCCTGTAATAACTACGCCGCCAGCAGAGAAACCTGCGGCTGCAGAGGAGAAGCCTCCTGTGACGACGCAGAAGCAAGGAGAGATGAGTGTTGGGCTCCAAATCCTGCTTGTGCTGGTAATCTTTGTTGCTGTAGCGCTAGTGATTCTCTCAACCATGAGGAAGAGGAGAGGTGGAGGCGGGCTTAAGCCTATACAGGAGTTTAAGGGCTGAATGGCTGAAGCGCATAAATTATTTATAGCTTATTTTTTTCTTATTATTTTAATTTATCTCATTAGGCATTAATTTATTCATTAGAAATAGAAAGATTTTTATTCTCCTAGTTTTTATAACATGTTAAAAAGAGGGGGTGAGGTTTTCACTCCAAGCATTCTTGGAGCAGGAGATGGTATTTTGGAAGAAAGGCACAGGAAGCACATTCATAGAGGGCTGTATTATGCTCCCAGGATATTTGCCCTGCTGGTCGGCTTATTCTTCCTGACAATGCTCTTTGACCTTAAACCTGGCTTTGGCTTCTGGCAACTCATGAGCGCATTACTGCCAGGGCTGGTGGTTATTGCTGCCATTATTATCTTCTGGAACAAGCCCAGAAGGGCAAGCCTCGTTTTTGCTTTGCTCACGCTCATATACACGATTATGGGGTGGGCTTATGTCCAGGATAATGTTATAGGCACGATTACTGTCCCGATGATTATTGTGAGCGCATTGCTGGTCTTGAATGCTAAGAGCCACTTGTTTGTTTAAAACAGGGACTTTATGGCAAAATTTTTAAAGCCAAAAATAAATTGTTTATAAGAATAAATTGTTTATAAGAACATGAGGTGGTTGATATGTATCCGTGGTTTACAATGCACCCAGCATTAATTGCATTGCTTATAGTAATTATGATATGGGCAGCGATATGGAAAGCTATTGCTTTGTGGAAGAGCGCAAGAAACCATCAGGTTGTGTGGTTTATTGTAATAGCAGTCTTTAACACTATCGGCTTGCTTGAGATTATCTACCTTGCTTTCTTCCAGAGGAACAGGAACGAGGCTATGCCTGTGATAATCAAAGAGAAGAAGCCTGTCAGGAAAAAGAAGTAGAAAGGCTCGCCGCCATTGTAGGCGCACAAGTCTGTCCTGGTGAGAGCTTTCTTTTTACTCTTCGAATTCCTTGTTATGATAAGCGTCGTAGCCTTGTATTGCTGAAAGAATTAGCATGTGAGCTCCCAGATTGCACCTTTCTGCCTTGCTATGCTTCTCATAGCTTACCCTAGCGACAAGGGCTCTGGGCGCATCCTCGGATTTTTGTTTCAGGAGCTCTGTTTTCTCCTTGCCCAGCCAGATTATCTCGTAGAATCCTCTCTTTTGGCGCAGCTTAAAATCACAATGATTCTCTTCCAGATAGTTCATTAATTTGCACTTAGCCTCTAGCTTGTCCAAGACGTCAGGCTTGTAATCAGGCAGGGGGACTTTGAAGAGCAAGTCCTGGCCTTCAAACAATATGCTCGGCAGGAAACTTGTTTTTATATTATAAGCTGATAATATGGTTTTAAGAGCAGTTAATCCGTGAAAGAACATGACGATTGCCAAGTCAGGATTGAGGCAGTTGTCAAGGTTGGAGTCCAGGTAATTGCTGCTCAGCTCAAATTGTAATGAAGGAGAATTAATTGAGCAGTGGCTGATGGCAACGCCAGAAGCATCCCTCTCATAAGCCACTTCCTGCTCAAGCCCTGTGAATCTCTTGCACGCCTCCCAGTCCCTGGCAGGAAACGCTTTTTGAAAATCCTCTTTAGACGGGAAATTATCCTTAAGGCTCTGC
>Ga0315294_10008781_pt1 | contig 11092 bp, 19 predicted proteins | sample YL17G13_40_MG_FD_203626 | JGI IMG/M metagenome (GOLD analysis project Ga0315294, IMG submission 203626) | Sediment microbial communities from Yellowstone Lake, YNP, Wyoming, USA - YL17G13_40 | ecosystem: Environmental > Aquatic > Freshwater > Lake > Sediment | place: USA: Wyoming | collected... | reverse complement strand
GCGAGTGTGATCCGCCCTGCCCGCGCCCAACCGTCGAGCAGACCGCAGCATTCGACAAGCGCCTGCAAGACGCCCTGGAGGCCCGGCGCAAGGAGCGGGCCAAGACCGCCAAACCGGTCGGGAACTTCGACAAATGTATTTTCCCCGTCATCAAAAGCACGGGGCCAGTGCCCCCCGTCAACGAGATCATGGATTGTCGGCAGGGTTTGTGCCACAAAGTGGTCCATGACAAAGCAACTGGATTCCTTCATCAACCCGACGACGATGGTCCTTACGATGTTGATGGGTTAATGTATTGCGGGCGCTGTCATCACGCTATGCAGGGTGCATGATCCCGGAAAGAAAATCACGCAAGGGCACCGAGAACCGGATTACCTGCTGGCTAGCCTACTGGTTTTGGGAGAGCCACGCCAGTTGGCCCCAGCGGGTGACCCAGGTCTATTCCTGGTCCTGGAAGCGATGGAGCATTAGGGAATACCAGACCGCCTACGGTCGGCACGTCTGCGTCGAGCACTACCTGTTTTGGCGCACGCTCTGGCGGGCGACTGGCATGATCTTCCCGGCCTGCAAAAAGATTTGGGACAAGATCGAGCGCCGGGTTTGGGCCGAAAAATCGGACGACGATGAGTTCCAAAGCGGCATGTGAAGAGCTGAAGGAATTGGCGCTCGACATGACCTGGGAGACGTGCCAGTGTTGCTTGGTCACGGCCCCAGACGTTAGCTTGCGCAATTGCATGACAGCCTACACCGATCCGAAAAAGAACGTCCGGCCACTGCTCTGCGAACCATGCGCTCAGAAATACTTCGACTACTGGAACGACTTATGGAAAGAGTATTCGCGCCTATAAAAGCAGTCTATGAACGAATCACTGGAACTAATGTCCGACAGGGACGCGCCGCCCGATTCACCTGAAATCAAAATGTTCCGCACCTTGTGTCTAGCCGACCAGCTCGTCGCGCTTCAGCCTATGGCCGGGCCGGTGAGCCGAATCTTTTACCTGGACATCGTGACCAGCCGCCCGCCTGAGATTTTAACCCATGAATGAATCACTGGAGCTAATGTCCGATACGAGTGCGCCCCTACCTGATTCTCCTGTCTTCTCCCTGGATTGGGCTGAGGAGCACCCGCGCAGGGCGCTACGTGCTGACAGTATTTTCAGTTTTACGCGCCAAGGCGACACCATTGTGATCGAATTTACCGTTGTCCCATACGATGCCCATTAAGAAGCACAAGCCGGTCCACAAGTTAAGCTAATGAATGAGTCATTGGAACTGATGTCTGATGCGGACGCGCCGCCCGATCCATCCTGGGCCGAACTTTACAACCGCCTCCAAGCATACCGTGCGGCAGATGGGATCATAGACCTCACCACCACCCCGAACGATGCCCTTACGCTGAGGAGACACATTGCCCGGCTCAACGAACTGGTCCCGGCCCGCGTGGACGAAAATGAAAATCCAGCATAAGGGCCGAAATACGTTCTTGCAGGAGTGAAGAAAATCCTGGTGATGGGTTTGTCCGGGAGCGGAAAATCCACGCTCACAAAAGAATTGGCACCGCTGCTGGGCGCGGTCGTCTTCAACAACGATGACGTTCGCAAGAACATCAACCGCGACCTGGGCTTCAGCATGGCTGACCGCACCATACAGGCCCTACGGATGGGCTGGCTGTGCGACCAGGTGGTCAGGGCCGGGCACTACACCATCGCGGACTTCATTTGCCCGACCGAACAGACGCGCCTCGCCTTTGGCGCTTGCTTCACCATCTTCATGGACACGGTGAAGTCCAGCCGCTTTCCCGATACCGACCGCATCTTCGAGCCGCCGCAGAAGGCCGACATCGTGCTCCAGCATTTTCGCCAACCACGTGAGCTGGCCCTGATGGTCCGAGACCGGTTGATCGGCACCAAGCCCAAGAGCATGTTCATCGGGCGCTACCAACCCCTCCACGACGGCCATGTCCAGCTAATCGAGAAGGTCTTGGCCGAGGGCCGCGAAGTCGTAGTCGCCCTGCGCGACACCACGATCAGCGCCGATAACCCCTTCACCCTGGCTGAGCGCCGGGTCATGTTCGAGAAAGCCTTCGGCAACCGCATCCAAGTCATCTCGATCCCGGACATCAACGAAATTTGCCACGGCAGGGGAGTCGGCTGGAGCGTCCGGGAGATACGGCTCGACGCCGAAATAGAGGCCATCAGCGCAACCGCAATTCGCCGCGATGCGCTTCCTGGTGAAAGCCGTTCTATTTAGCGGTCAGCGCGGGATAAGCCGATCCAGGACTGCTTTCACGATCACAGGGAAGCAGATTATCAAGAACGCCACGACCACAGCCCACTTCGAGCTGACCATTGTTTTCCAGTCCTGTAGCTCCTGGACGCGGAGGTCGGTCTCGACGGCGCTACGGTTGCCCTCCAGAACGGCCTTGATAAGCCATCCAGTTTGAGCCTCCATCCGGGAAAGAGTCTCAACAACGTGCTTTTCCTGCGCCGACAGCTTATTCACCAAGTGCGGAGGAATCGCGGATTTGAACTCAGGTTTTTCGAGTTCCTGGTATCTTGGAATGCGTTGATCGGCCATTTTAGGGTAAATACACGGAGCGCGTCACGGGCACCCCAAACTTTTTCAATAAATCTACACTTCGCCTATTGACACGGAACTCAAAATCGTTTACTTTATCCACGAATGAAAGACAGCCGGGCACGTCGCCCGGCCAAAACGAACGGAACATTATGATCGAAATTGGAAAGAGCAAAACCATCAAAGTGCGCGAGAAGAAGCACGGCAAACTCGTGCCGAAGCTCGACGAAGAGGGCAACCCCATAACCAAAATCATCAGGGCCGAAGTCGTGCGCTGCACCCACAACGAGTTGGACGGTCACTTCGGTCGAGACCACGGGCGCACACTCGTCATCCGCCTCAAGGCCGGTGACGTAATCGAGATGTGGCCGTTTGGCACTCGTCAACGGTATTCAGCCGAATTGAAGCACGTTTTCGCCTGGATGGTGCGCGGAGCCGCCGCCAAGGCTCAGCTTGAAAAGGCCCGCGAGAAGAAGGCAAAGAAGCAAGCTGCCCGCGCACGTCGTCGTCTGGATTACGCCCCCGCACTGACCACAAGCTTTTTAAACTCTTCCGCCCGTGAAGTCCAGTGAAAAATCCACGATCCCAACAAAAACATGAACACCACTGAATTTACCAAAACCGTAGCCTCGGCCAACCATGTCGAACTCACCATGGCCGCGCCCGGCCAAGACGCCCAGCCGGTTATCGTGAGTATCACCCCGCACGAGGACTGCCTCCACCTGCACTTCAGCGGGCTGGGCGACCGCCACGTATTCTCCGACGGGCCGGTTACCCCCAATCAAATCAACGTCAGCTATTGCCGTCCAATGAGCAACCTGAAAGGACTACCATCCGCAAACGCTGGAATACCTGTGACTGATCCAACCCCCACACAACGGGCCGCGATAACGACCGTCCTAGCCGCCCTGGAGCACGCCAACCGTTATCCCAAAGCCAAGCATCCCCACGTCGCCTACGAGGCGTGCGTGATCCGCTGCGAGGGTCTGCTGGAACGTCTGTTCTTCACCGCGCACTGCCGCGACCGGCAAGAGCAGCTTGAAGTCCTGCTCGCATTTTCAGCCATCCCCAACTGCGGGATTTCCAACACACTGACTCCGCCAACCGTAACCATTGCCATCCAACTATTGTCATCCAACCAGCATTCCGCACTGACCATTAACCAGAACCAAAAACTAGCGCCAGGTCTTCCGCAGCGACAAGCTGATCTCGCAGCCCTGGAGGAACTTGCGCGTGTTGCCCTGCTCGACCCTGTGGCAGCCCGCAAATAGTAGCAACCTTATTGACTTGGTGGGTGCCGCTCAAAAATTCGCTTCCTCGTAGCGTATTTTGTTTACATTTCGGAGGTCATCTGGCAATGTCGTCGTATGACTTTGATACTGCGGAAGCTTGGCAAAAAGGGCCTGAGCGTCAATACCGCTCCTTACCGGGTGACGCTCAAGTCCGGCAAAATGCTCTACTACAGAGAATTATTGGAGATCGCACGGGATGTTTCCGCCCAAAGCGTTGAAACGATCTACGACCGAAAAAAACACCGATGGATTCGCTACGAGTCCATCGGTCATCGTAAAAAACGTAAACAAATTAACCCGCACTAACCACTAACTAGAACCAAAAATGGACAAAACCCATACCCATCCCGCTTTCGGCCACCTCAGCATCAGCCGCCAATCCAGCAGCCACAACCGACTATTCGGCGCGTCCGGGCCGTGCTACAACTGTGTCACCATCCAGATCAGTGAAGCAAGCCTGAACACCGACCAGGATAGCGGGCGCTGCACGATTTGGCCGACCAACCACATCCTGGAAGTCACCCTATCACCGCTCCAGTTCGCCGAAGCGGTCGCAACGCTTAACTGTTCCGAAGGCACAGCTTGCACCATCACTCGGCGCGATGGCAAGATCATCCCGGCCCCGGATCAATCCACCACCCGGCGTCAGATGGTCGAGGACAGCTTCCGCAAGAACATGGTTGACCTGGGCCGGGAGTGCGACGAATTCCTGGAGCGGGCGCGGGCGCTCAAGGAGAAACCGAATGTCAACAAAGGCGACCGGGAGGAGTTCGTGAAGCTGGCCGAGGGCCTGGTCGCCAAGATCACCGCCACAACTCCCTATGTCGTGAGCCAGTTCACCGAAGTCGTTGAGCGAATGCTTACCGAAATCAAAGTTGACCTGCCTGCCCCATCATCTGGTAGTTAGAGCGTGGCAGCAATCTATGCTTATAGTGACCTGAACATGGTCACTCGGTATCTGAATGATTCCCAGTTGATTTGGCGCGGAACCTGGGCACCAGACATCACCTACAACCCACCGTCTGATGCTGTTTACTACCAGAACGGCAATATGTGGGTGTCGCTAATCACGAGCACCAATGTCTCCCCGACCGCTGGTCCAGCAATCCTACCACCTGGCCATCCTCCAGTAACCACCCTGCACTACCGGGTATGGTCGCAACTCGTTTTATACAAAGAAAGCGGCCCTGTAAGTCATACCCTCGCAGAGACTTATACCTTGGCCGAAGACGCTTACAACCTGGCTTGTATCGGCACAAACGTCGGCACCAATGCCCTCAATCTCGCCCAGGAGGCATATACCTTCGCCCAAGTGGGAACGTCCACGGCAGACCTGGCGCTGGCCATTGCCTGCTCCGGCACCAACGGCGTTCTCCAGATCGAATACATCGCCAACTCCGGCACCGCTGGGGCCAACCAGGCTTATCAGCTCGCCCAGCAGGGCACGAACGGGGCCAATTTTGCCATCTACCTGGCCCAGCAGGGCACCAACGGGGCCAACGAAGCCTATTACCTGGCTCAGCAGGGCACCAACGGGGCGAACTTCGCCATCTACCTGGCCGGAGTCGGCACCAATCTCGGCATCCTGGCCCTTCAATGGCTCGGCACGAACGAACAGATGGACGCCTCGATCCGCCAGGCTGCCTGGAACGGGACGGCTGGAGTCGAACAAGTTTATCCGATTGCCGAAGCCGGAACCGCTGGTGTCAACCAGCTTTGGCCCATCGCCATCAGTGGAACAGCCGGAGCCGAGCAGGCTTACTACCTGGCCATGCAGGGCACGAACGGAGCGAACTTCGCCATCTACCTGGCCCAGCAGGGCACCAACGGGGCCAACGAAGCCTATTACCTGGCCATGCAGGGCACGAACGGAGCGAACTTCGCCATCTACCTGGCAGCAGTCGGCACCGACGCTGCGGCCTACGCGCTCCAAGTCGCTCAGTCGGGCACCCAGGGAGCAACCTTTGCATCCGATCTCGGCTACTGGGCCTTGCAGACTGCCTGGACGGGCACTGCTGGGGTGAACCAAGTCTATCCCATCGCCAATAGCGGCACTGCCGGAGTCAACCAAGTCTTCCCGATTGCGAACTCTGGCACGGCGGGGGTCAACCAGCTTTTTCCAATCGTCATCGCCGGAACGAACCTGGCCCAGCACGCCTACGACATCGCCGTCAATGGCACATCCGGCGTTCAGCAGGTCTATGGGATAGCCAACAGTGGCACGGCGGGGGTCAACCAGCTTTATCCCATCGCTGTGGCAGGCACGAATTTGGCCCTGCAAGCCCTCCAGATGGCTTGGGCAGGCACTCACGACTCCGGCACAATTGGCTATGTTTCTCCGATTACTGTTGATTTTGATGGTAGTAACTACCAAAAGATTACCTTAACCGGCGATTTGGTGTTCACTGCTTCTACTAATCGGGGTGATCCAAAAGAAATCACTCTTTTAATTCTTGCGGATGGCACCACCCGCAACCTTACGTTTCCAGTCAGTTGGAAATTTTACGGGGTCAAGCCAACCACCATAGCAGCCAGCAAAGAAGGAGTTTTGTCATTGACAAGCCTCGGTTCGGCTGAAAGCGATGTCCGCGCAGCTTATGCGGTCGAGCAATGAATTTAACTCTTTTAGACTTGGCCTTGCTGGGCTGCTCGCCGCTTCAGACTTGGTGGGGCGACGACTGGGAATCTTATGGCGTAGGCTGGGTTACGGACGATATGCAAGGCGGCGTTGGGTTTACTGGGCCTTGGGTTTTTAACATTGGGAGGCTAGGAATACTGGCCGCAGATTATTTTGAAAATTATGCGGACTTGGCGGATTTGAACGGTCTTAGCGACGGTTATGGCTTTACTGGAGGCTACACAAGCCGAGACTCATACCGAAACATCGTCAAAGCACAGGATGATTTTGAAAGTTACTCTGACGGCGCTAATTTAAACGGGTTAAATAACGGCAGTGGGTTTGCTGCCGCTTATGCTAGCAGGTAAAATATGGGTTGTCAAATAATTATACGAAACATCGGCGGTGTTGACGAAAAGCGCGTTGAGGTTAGCCAGGCCCAATTTGGGCGATTGCTCTCTATTGGGACAGACTGGGCCACGCTGCGGGTCGGTATTCGATTTTCTGGCGCAGATACAGGGGCTAACCTCGTTACCCCTCAGATATGGGTGGGAGTGTGCTCAGGCACCACTAACATGGTTGCTGACGCCACAACTACTAATTTTGTGGGGATGCGCATGGGCAATACCACCGTAAATTTCACGCGAGGCACGGACGCTGGCGGTAAGGTCCGCTATGTGTCTGCCTCTAATGCCACGTTAACTCCGGCGAAGCGGGTAGGCACCACGATCACGTCAGGAGGCGGAATAGGCTTACCACCAAATATCGGAGGCGACCTCACTATGTGCCAGATGCTCATGGCGGAAATCGTCAAGGGCAGCCCAAACTATCTGATCCGGCAATTTTTCATCAATTCTACCATGTATCACATGTCACAGGCGACATTTCTTGACCTGATAGCAGCGAGCACGCCCTCATCTACGGGATACTCTTGGAATAGCTCAACTAATATCTCGTTGGCTTGCGATGAATCTACTGGAACATTCGACACGGTTAATTTCTACTGGGATCATGCTTCTCCGGTTCTGGAGATCAGCGACTTAGCGATTGCCCGGATGGCTTGACCCGGTGGAAACGAGCGTTCAGTCCCCGCCTGAACTCGCCGGATTTGTCGTCTGCCGGTTCGCTTAGTTACCACTTTCCCAGCGGGCAGTATTCGGTTGCCAGGCCCGACTTGGTGTAGGTGACGCACTTGCAGAGCTTGCAGTAATACCCCCGGAATTGCCCGCACTGATTGCTGTTGCAGATGCCATTGCGGCGGTCGTGCTCCGGCCCCGGCGTCAACGGCATCCCCGCCGCGACCCACCGCTCCATCGACTCCTTGAAATTGACCATGACTTGCGTCCAAGTCAGGGTAGGCAGTGCATCGGGATCAACCGGCGCTCCGCACCCGGCGCAGCCGCCCGTTGCGCTCTTGGGCCGGGTGACGCGGCCCCTGTCTTCTGCGTATTCCGCGCTGAGAATCGGCTCGAACTTGCGCATGGGGCAACCCGCAGGGCTTTGCAGGGCGTGCCCGCGCAGGCACACGCCATCCCATTCGGAGCAGAGCTTGCAGTGCTGCTCCAGGCGGAAGTAGAAGATTTCTCTTGGAATCATTTGCTACAAACCCACACTAACCACCAGCTAGAACCGGAAACTAAACAAAAACCGCCAAGCACGGAGCCTGGCGGTTTCTCCAACCCAATCATCCCAATCGTCCCTGAACATCAAGTCCCGGCAGGTTTCGTCGGGGCCGGGACAGCCGGGGTTGCTTCCTGGCCGACGCCGATAACCACCAAAACTTGCTTGGTCGCTTCGCGCAAGCCGATGCCTGCCGCGCCGCAGAGCGCACCAAGCGCCCACGAGCTATGGGGCAAGGCCCCGTATTTCGACAAAAACCAATCCGCCGCCACGCCAAGCACCACAGCCAAAAGCGGCCACGTAATCTTGGGCAGCACCGGCAGCACTTTCTTGCTTCCGAGCACGACCAGCGGCACCACCAGGACGACCAACCCGTTCCAGAGCGTGACCAGATCGAGGTTTACCGCTGTGGTTGCAGCAACAATCGGCACGGCATTCGTCAACGCAGCATTTGTGTCTTGAGCCAGCGCCACAAGCGTAAATGCCAGCAGGATGGCGCAGACCATTGCGATTCGCAAAACAGGCAAACCTTTCCCGAAACAGGAAGAGCTGCCTCCGCCCAGCCTGAACATCGCATTCTGAGCCGTTCTAATGGTGTGGTCAGTGCGGAGTTTCAATGTTTTCATATTTTAATCCTCGCCCCTCGTCTTTACGGAGGCGACTTTCCCCATACGATGGGGCCAAGCTAACTACTTCGCCTGGCCCTGCTTGATCTGGTCGATGCCCTGCAACCCGTCAGCCACGCCATCGACCAGGGCTTGGGCGAGCAGCTTCCACCCGGCCTGTTCCTCCAGCCCAGCCTGGACGTATTGCTGGCCAAAGGCGGCGTAGGCCGACAAGAGCGGGGTGATAATCAACTGTGCCTCCGGGGTCTTCAACTCCTTCACGGGCAGGGTATAAATCTTGGCCTGGAGCGCCGAAGGGAACATGTTTGTCGAGATCAAGAACTCCTGGAGCGCAGTCTGAACCACGCCGATGTAGGCCACGGAGTTCTTGTCTTTCGTGTAAGCGTAAACCACTGCACCAGCAGTGGTTGTCCTCAAGATTGGAGCCAGCTTGGAAGCGGCTGCCGGATCGAGAACTTTCGTGCCGGAAGGCGTGGTTGTGCATCCCGTAAAAGTCACGGGGATGGCGACAGCCATTATCACGGTGAGTGCCAATGCGATCAGTCTATTCTTCATAGTGGTCAGTGCGGGATAGGTTTTGGTGCGTTCTATGCGGATCATCCGCTGTAACCGTAATTACCTCGGATGATACTGAAGTTCAAAGCTGAGATTGAGGCGCTTGAGGCCCCCGCACTGACCACGAGCAGTCTAAACAGGCGGCATCGTGAACACAAGAAAAATGAATGACGAGCGCCATGAGCTGGAACAGTGGACGACGCTGCGGGCTGCCATGGAGTCGGGCAGCCGGGTGGACACGGCCCAACTGCTCGTTGAAGTTCTTCTTGCCGATGAAGATACCGACACGGTAGCCGAGATCGCCGCCGACTTCATGGAAGACGAGGTTGGCCGTTTCGACTGGATAACCAACTGGCAGGTGATCCGGGAGCGGGAAGACCCCGTGGCCAAAGTTCAGGCTTACCTGGACGAATACGGGATCGCTGCCAACGCACAGGAAATTGTAAACTATATCGACCGGATGGTGACTGAAAACCCAGGTCGCTGGAAATAATTCGTAAACAATGGTAAATCCCTGCGTCATAGCCAATGTCCTGGCCAACAGCTACAACGAGGCCATTAAGACGATCAACCGCAAGTTCGCGGCCCTGCAACGGCTGGCGCAACTGCTGGAGCAGATTGGCGACATCAGCGGGTTTATCCCCAACATCGGGGCGCTCATCCCGCTCTACCTGATCGACCTTAGCAGCTACGCGACCCTGGTCGCCGCCTGCCCCTTCCTGAACCTGCCGAAGTCGCCCAGCACCGAGGACATCGGCAAACTCCAGAGCGAGCTGGCCGCAGCCTATGCCCGGCTCGTCAGCCAGCTCACCCAGCACCCCTGGCTGCGGATGGGCAGGCTCCAGGATCAGATGGCCAAGATTCAGGGCAAGGTCAACGAAGTGCTCGACCAGGGAGCGCAATATCTGGCGTGTCTCCAAGCCGCGTGCGGGACGGTCGAGGCCGCAGCCAATTTCGTCAACGAAATCTCTCAGACCGATTTCAAGGAGAACTTTGACACTTACACGCGGCAGTATATCGGCGCGAACAAGCAAGTTTTGAACGACGCCATGCAGCAGAAGTATGACCAGGTTCAAGGCGGCATCGTCCAGATCAACGAGCTGATGTCGGCCCAGCCGGTCGTCCCCGCCGCGACCGCAACCAGCCCGACGATCCCGGACATTGGCCGCGCCCCACAGATACCACAATTGCCGCCTAATCCACCCCCCGTTTAATGGAAGACGAGTTCAAAGACCTATACGTGTCCGACCCGGAAGCCATTCCTGAAAAGGACATCCGGTGGTGGTCCCGCTACATGTCACGGCGGAAGTTCAAGACCGAAGCCGAAGCCAGGGAGGAGATTTTCCGCATCCTCCAGCACAACGACAAGCAGAGCTGGGCAATCCTCTTCGGCCAGCAGGGCGAACCCAGGAACCGCTGGGAAGCCGACAACCTGCCTCTTTACCAGAACCGACATGGCCACTGGAAGGTCGGTCGCCCGCTCAGCCACTACCGGCGCATGGGTAGTCAAGTCCAAGAGTATTTGTCGAATGCCACGTCAGACTTCTCGGACGGCACGAACGGCGAACCCTCGGCCCAAGCGTCCTTCGCGGGCGATGGCGGCACCAACGTCGGCCTGCCGAACTACAAATACCTGGAGCGCAAACAGCGGCGACACGACAAGCTGCGAGCACTCATCAAGCGCCGTAGTCCGACGCACCGTTCCAGGGTGGACTGGGACGCGCGGGCGCGGGCGGGTATGCACGAAAGCGAAGACGAGGAGCTGCTGAAAGAGCTGGGCGAACCTGGGCCGATTCTCCAGAAGA
>Ga0315294_10008778_pt1 | contig 11092 bp, 10 predicted proteins | sample YL17G13_40_MG_FD_203626 | JGI IMG/M metagenome (GOLD analysis project Ga0315294, IMG submission 203626) | Sediment microbial communities from Yellowstone Lake, YNP, Wyoming, USA - YL17G13_40 | ecosystem: Environmental > Aquatic > Freshwater > Lake > Sediment | place: USA: Wyoming | collected... | reverse complement strand
CGCTGTCGTCTGGCGAGGCCAGGTCTAGCTTTGCCAGCCAGAGATGGGCCTGAGCGCGCTGCTCAGGGCTGGGGAAAGCGTCGAGCATCTTCTCCCAGGCTGCTCTGGCTGCCGCTGCGTCGCCAGCCTGGTAAGGGATGAAACCACTGAGGAAGGCAGCCCTGGCGGCGCTGAAGGATTCGGGCGGGGCCTGCCAGAGCTGTCGATAGACTATGGACGCTTCCAGAAGCCCACCCAGCCCGGCGCCCATCGGCGCGGAGGCCCTGGGGGCAGCATCTGGTGAGGGCGTTGGCGTCGGCGCGGCCAGACAGACCAGGTCTACATCGTGGGGGCCTGGCGTGAAAGGACGGTAGCCGCAGGCGAGCCATCGCGTTCCCTCTTGCTTCTCTGTCGGCATGCAGGTGTAGCCATTGAGGGTGAAGAGGATGGTGCCGCCGCCGGGGAAGCAGGGCGGCGTGTCGGGAGTGTGCTGGGGCATGTCAATGGTGTAGCGGCCGTCGGAGACGGTGGCTGTAGCCCAAGGCTGGCCGTCGATGCTGGTGGTGAGGGTAAGGGCGTCGGTGGTGGGGTGGTCAAGCAGACGAACCGAGCCGCTGAAGGTGGCGGGGAGTGCGGGTGGGCAGGAGGGCTTGGCGGGAGGGGGCGTGGAGAGTGGTGGCTGGGGGTAGGAGATGTTGTAGACGGGGCCTTGGAAGTATGGTTCGTCCTGTGGGAGAGAAGTCAGGTAGTTGGCCTGGGCGGTTCCGACGAGGGCTAGCATGACGGCAGCGACGGCGAGGCCGGCCGTCACGACCGCCAGCGCGCACTGAACTGCGGTGGGAGGTTGCCTGCGGGTAGGCCCGCCCGTCGTGTGGTTTGCCATTATCGATACTGCTATGGCTTGCCTTTAATATTTCGACGCGGGCCGGTGGGCTTTTGTTACGGGGGTTGCGGTGGGCGTGCCCGTCTCAGGTCGTGCCAGTTGTCCCTGCGGTGCCTCCCAATTTGGCTATCGGCTCCGGCGTATCGTGAACCGAGGTTACGAACGCCCGTAGGGCGCGGCAATCACGTCTGGCGCTGACCGAGGCTGTTGAAAAAGCGCCCTTGTTCGCCCTTCGACATGCTCAGGGCGAGCGGTTGGAGCTGCCCGCGCATCTCCGCTCGCGGCGAGCCTGTCGAACCATGAACGGAGCAGGGGGTTTTCAGCAGCCTCGACCGCCGTGTGAACGGCCAGTGATGCTCAAGGGCAGCGTGACGTTACCCGCAGGGGCGAGGATGGGCAAGGAGAAAGCTACGGCCATCCCTCGCCCACCACGAAGCACGCAAAGGCCCTGGCCACCGCGAGGGCGGCCAGGGCCTCCATTAAGGGCCGTCGAGCAACGTCGTCAGGAACGCTTAGCTGAGCCAGCGCCTCCTGGCATACCAGGCGCCTGCACTGAGAGCCACCAGCGCCGCCGCCGCCAGTCCGGCGAGAGCGATGTAGCTGGGGGACGAGGAGTCAGAGACATCCGGGAGCTCTGCCAGGCCGCCGACAGGGGCGTTGATCGCTGCGTTGGACGTAATCCACGTTGTCGCGTACGGGCCGTCGGCCACGGCGGAATTGAACGTCGTCGGCTCGCCCGGATCGGTGGTGTCGCCGTCGTTGTTCCAGTCGGCCTTGTCGCAGGCGTCGCCGATGCCGTCGTAATCCCCATCCGCCTGGCTGACGTCCGACACCAGCGGGCACTTGTCCTGGCGGTTGGGGAACCCGTCGCCGTCGGGGTCAGCGTCAGCGGTGCCCGGAGTGGGGTCGCAGGCATTGTCGAGGCCGTCGTTGTCAGTGTCGCCGCTGTACTGCACACGCGGGTCGCCCGCGTTTACGATGTGGGGGCAGGTGTCCAGCTCGTTGTCGATGTCGTCGTTGTCGGCGTCTTGGATGGAAGTAGCGTAACACCGGAAAGTGTAGGTCCCGGGGGCCGTGGGGTTGGTGCGCCAGGCATGGCCCGATTCGTCTACCCCGGTGGTGGCCAGGTTATCTTGGGTCGGGGAGTAGTCGTAGGTGTCGGTGATCATGGGCGGGCAAAGGTCGGTTATCTGGTTCGCCACCAGCGGGCCGGTAGGGTCGTTGATGACGGACATCGAGAGGTAGCCCCAGCTAGCTTCAGGGTTGAAAGCCCCCACGATAGGCAGGGTCAGGTTGGTGTCGGGCTCGAGAATGAGGAAGTTCACCGACACGTTGCTGCCGCTGGCGTTTTCGAAGCTAGCCATGCGTGCCCTGGGCGTGATGCCCGGGAACATGGTCTTCAGGAAGACGGGGTACTTGTCGCAGCCGTCGGGAATGTTGTTAGCAGGATCGGTGTCCCCGAATTGCTGATCGAAGGTGACCGTTTGGGACGTGTCTGTGGAGCAGTTCAGCAGGGGATCAAAGTCGATGTGAAGCGCGCCGCCGTAGAGAGAACTGCAGGGGCTGTTGAACCAGCCGACGGTGCTATCGGCTACGAGTTTCCCCACTATGGCTCCTATGTCAACGTCGTCGCCATCTGCGACGCCCCAGGCCGGGGGAATGAAGGTGATCTGGTTCTTGTGGAAGGCGGCGCGCCAGGGGAAATCGCCCACGTTGTATTTGTGACGGAGCTGGGCGTTCTGCCCAGGTGCGGCGGTGCCGACGTGAATGCTGTAGGTGACGTTGAACGGCGGTGCATCAGCCTTGGCGCTGCCATAGGGGAACAACAGGGCCAGGCTGCCCACCGCTAGGGCAAGGGCAACCAGTGCGCTCTTACCATGCCAATGCGATTTTGCGGCAGCTTTTCTCATTGGGCTCCTCCTCCTGGATGCTGCTTACGTTGACCTCTCCGCGCGTGGCACTGATATGATACCCCTTATGAAATTATTGTCAAGATAGGAGTTGCCCTTTTCTGAAGATTTGGTTCGAGAAAATATCGGGGCTGCCCTCCGGCCTTGGTCAGTAGACTGGGGCCTGCTGCGGCCGAGGGGGGGAGGCCGCCTACGGGGTGGCGGACGCAGGCTCTCCGGAAGGGTAGAGGCGGAGAACGCTCTCGTACGATGGGTCGGGCCCAAGCTCGGTCATGGTTTGCGCTACTGCCTCTTGCAGGGTGAGCCTGTCCTTGAGTAGATACTGGAGCAGACGTTCGATGGCGGCGTCCGTGTGTCCGGGTGAGACCAGGCCATCCCAAGCCACAACGGCCTTTGCCCCTTTTTGCACAAAGGCTTCGGCCATAGCATCGGATCTTAGCCCATCGCAACCCATGATTATGATTGTCGTGCCTTGGAAGTCGCCTTTGGTGCTCGACTTGATGAAGCCCGGCATTACGCCAAAGTACTCAGGGCCGCCTTCGTAGTAGGAGACCTTACTTAGACGCTGTTTCGTTTGGTCCTTTCGGTACGATGTCTTGTCATACGATTCCGATGTGAAGAGGGTCACCCAGTCTGCCGGCCGGTCACCAACTCTACCCAGCGCCGAGTGCACTCTGAAGATGATCAGCTCGTGCCTCCAGGTGGGAAGATCGCGGTAGAGCTCCACCGTCACTTGTTCCCCCGGGAAGTAGTCCACGGCATATCCGGCTTGCTCCAGCAGCTCGGTGGCTGTTTGGGCGAAGTCGGGATTAGGCTGGGTGAGGGCCAGGTGGTCCACTATGGCCGCTCTGGGGCCGGCGGCAGAGCCGGTCGTTGTGGGAGCTGATGGCTCGTGACCTGGTTCGTCCGAGCGGCGGAAGGTGAGGAAGGTAAATACAACCAGGGGGATGATGATGGCAGCAGCGACAAGGAGCGCGATCTTGTCTCGCAGATCGCCGCTGCCCTTGGTGCGACCGGCGGCACCCTCCGGGGGCGCGTTCTCCTGCGGCTTCGGGGTGGCCGGATTCCTGAGGCGTCGCTTGCTCTTACTGTCGCCGCTCATGGCGAAGTCTCGCCGGCTTCGGATAGCGTCTACCTGAGCCAGCGTCGCCTAGCGTACCACGCGCCTGCGCTGAGGGCGAGCAGGGCGGTGGCCGCGAGGGCAGCCAGGGCGATGTAGTTGCGGGCCGACGAACCAGAGCCATCCGCGGGCTGTGCTGTGCCGCCAACAGGCACGCCGATGAAGGCCGCCATCTCCCGGTCATAAGTGATGTTCAGGCCAGGGTGATCAGACAGGCGCTCTGAGACCCAGGTCGGATACTGGTTGGAGTCTCCCAAGGGGTACACGGCGTTGACTGCGTTTCCCAGGTCGCTGCCGTTCATGCGGGTCCAGGAGGCGGAACCACTGCCACCGTATACGGGCTTCGTGGCAGCGTTGACCATCTCGATGGCGTGCCGGAAGTAGCCGAGCCCCTGGGCGTGGTCGATCTCGGCCTGCATGCGCAGGTAGCGGCCGGGGTAGGCGCCAATATAGCGTACGGCCTCCCGCTCGGCCCAGAAGGCTGCGTTCTCCGGCGAGGGGTCGGTGACGGTGCTCCGGTGGCCGCAGACAGCGGTTTCGCGGCCGACGTCGTAGAAGGTGATGACGCGGTTGTCGTGGGGGCCTTCTTGATCGACAAGGTAGGCGACGGGCAGGTTGGGGTAGCGGCCCAGGGCGCCCGCGCCGATGGCGATGCCGAAGGATGAGGTCTCGACGCCGATATTGGCGGCGTTCACGTTGGGCTGCACCGCCACGTACTCGATGATGGCCTTCAGGTCGTCCTGGTGCAGAAAGCCATTGCAGTTTTCCGTGCCCTCGCTCTTGAGGTTGCCGGGGGTGCCGGTGCCGCGTCCCTCGGGGTTGAAGGCAACGACGATGAAGCCATCGTCGGCAAGGTCGCGATAGCGGGGGTTGTTGGCCAGAAGAGCGCCGGCGCCAGTGCCGCCAGGGATGGCGATGAGGGCAGGGAAGCGTTGGTCCGGGTAAAGGGCGCGCACCGGCTGGACGATGCGGGTGTAGAGCTGGTTGCCGTTGGGAGCGGTCACCCAGGTCTCGATTACTTGGATGGTATAGGTGGCGGGCGTGGGCGTCGCTATGGCGATGAGCGTGGGCAGGGCGATGAGCCCAAGGACAAGAGCGCGAATTGCTACAGCTCGCTTGCTCCCTACCTGAGCCATCGCCTTCTAGCATACCACCCGCCTGCGTCGAGGGCGAGCAGTCGTACTCGTCCAGTACATTAGTGACAGCGTTCTACGGTGTCACCCATGTCTCTGAACCAGCTCATTAGTGAGCGAGGTGTTTCGCCGCTCATGCTCACCTTGTGTTGACAAGCGCGCGGGATGTGATAGAACTTTGAGTTCTACGGAGTGTGTCCCCGCTGCCAAGGGGCATGAGCCATCGAAATAGCGACTAGCAAGAGAAGAGCGAAGGAGGTACTCGCCATGATTGATCAGAGAATGCAAGAGGCCCTTAACAAGCAGATCAACGCGGAGATCTACTCGGCCTACCTGTACCTGTCGATGTCTGCGCACTTCCAGTCGGTGAACCTGGCTGGCTTCGCGAACTGGATGCGCGTGCAGTGGCAAGAAGAGCTAGCGCACGCGCTGAAGTTTTACGACTACGTGAACGAGCGTGGTGGCAGGGTCGTGCTGCAGGCGGTGGAGGCCCCGCCCTCGGCGTGGGATTCGCCGCTGGCATTGTTCGAGCACGTGTACCAGCACGAGCAGAAGGTCACCGGCATGATCAACAAGCTGGTCGACCTGGCGGTCGAAATAAGAGACCATGCCACCAACAACGTCCTTCAGTGGTTTGTCGCTGAGCAGGTGGAGGAGGAGGCGTCCGCCGACGAAGTAGTGCAGAAGCTCAAGCTGGTGGGTAATGACCCCAGCGCGCTGTTCATGATTGACCGCGAGCTGGCCCAGCGCATATTCGTTGCGCCGGCTGCCGCAACGGAATGAGGCGTCGGGCCTGCGGAATCTCTCGACGGGAGGAAAGCATGGACGCAGCCAAGAGGACACGAACCGAGCGTGACTCCATGGGGCCAATGCAGGTTCCGCTGGAGGCCTACTACGGCGCGTCCACGATGCGCGCTGTCCTCAACTTTCCCATCAGCGGATTGCGCTTCCCGCGGCGGTTCATTCGCGCCCTGGGGCTCATCAAGCGCAGTGCGGCCGAGGCAAACGCAGAGCTTGGCCTTCTGGAGCCGCGGCTCGCCGAAGCTATCGTTCGCGCCGCCGAGGAGGTCGCCGAGGGGTGCCTCGATGACCAGTTTGTGGTCGACATCTTCCAGACGGGCTCAGGGACTTCCACGAACATGAATGCCAACGAAGTGATCGCCAACAGGGCGGCGGAGCTTCTGGGAGGCCAGCGCGGGTCGAAGCTGGTGCATCCGAACGATCACGTAAACCTCGGGCAGTCGTCCAACGATGTCATCCCCACGGCCATCCATCTGTCGGCGCTTCTGGCCATACAGGAGGAGATTGTGCCAGCGCTGAGCGCGTTGCAGGCGTCGCTGGCGGCCAAGGCGCAGGAGTTCTGGCCGGTGGTCAAGACCGGGCGCACGCACCTCCAGGATGCCACGCCCATCCGCCTGGGCCAGGAGTTTCTGGGCTATGCCGGGCAGGCCGAGCGGGCCCTCCGGCGGCTGGAGAGGGCGGCGGCGGAGCTAGAGGAGGTTGCCCTGGGAGGCACCGCGGTGGGCACCGGCCTCAACACCCATCCTCTGTTTGCGGCGCGGGTATGCGAGCGCCTGTCGGCGGCCACCGGCCTGGCGGTCCGCGAGACCGATAACCACTTCCAGGCCCAGAGCAACCTCGATGCGGTCGTTGGGTGTAGCGGGGCGCTGAGAGCGGCCGCCATCGCTTTGTTCAAGATCGCCAACGACATCTGCTGGCTGGCCTCGGGCCCACGAGCCGGCCTGGGCGAGCTGTCCCTGCCGGAGGTTCAGCCGGGAAGCTCCATCATGCCTGGAAAGGTCAATCCGGTCATTCCCGAGGCGCTGATCCAGGTCTGCGCCCAGGTGATAGGGAACGATACGACGGTGGCCCTCGCCGGTCAGCGCAGCTTCTTCGAGCTCAACACGATGATGCCCGTCGCCGCCTACAACCTTCTCCAGTCCATCGAGCTGCTGGCGGCCGGAGCCAGGAACTTCGGCGAGCAGTGCGTAGACGGCCTCCAGGCAACAGAGAGGGGGCCGGAGCTGGTGGAGAAGGGGCTTGGCATGGCAACGGGGCTGGCTCCCATCATCGGCTACGACGCGGCGGCGGAGATAGCCAAGGAGGCGGCAGCCAGCGGCCGCACCATTCGGGAGGTGGCACAGGAGCGCACGGGGCTATCGGATGAGGACCTGCGGCGCGCCCTCGACCCCACCTCGATGACGGAGCCCGGGCTGCGGAAGAAGGAAGACTAGGGTGGCGGCCCCCTGCGGCCGGGAGCAGGCAGAACCCTCGTCTACTTACAGGTCTCTCTTCATCAGGTAGAAGTCGATCTTCTCGTAGTCCGACCGCTGGAGCTCTTCGACCTGCTCCTGGGTCAGGGGCGGCGGCACTATTACCTTCTCTCCGGGACGCCAGTCAGCCGGCGTAGCGACGTGGTGCTGATAGGTGGTCTGCAGGGCATCGACCAGGCGCAGGATCTCGTCGGTGCTCCTGCCGGTCTGCAAGGGATAGTAGATCAAGGCCTGAATGAACCCCTCGGGGTCGATGACGAACAGTGCCCGCACGGCGGCGGTGGTGCTGGCCTCCGGCTGGATCATCCCGAATTTGTTGGCAACTTTCATGTCGACGTCGGCTATGACGGGGAATGGTATCTTGACCCCCAGCTTCTCCTCGATGTTCCTTAGCCAGGCGAGGTGGGAATGGATACTGTCGACGCTCAGGCCGACCAGCTTCACATTGCGCTTGGCGAATTCCTCGGCTAGTCGAGCGAGGGCGACGAACTCGGTGGTGCAGACGGGCGTGAAGTCACCGGGATGGGAGAAGAGAACCACCCACTGGCCTTTGAGGTCACTCATGCTGAGGGGACCTTGTGTTGTCAGTGCCTGGAAATCCGGCGCCCGCTCACCGATCCTGGGCATGCCCGCTGTCTCAACTCCCTCTTCCTCTCCTGCCATTTCCGTTCCTCCTTCCTGTAGCTAAGACCATGCGGCCCAACCAGACTGGCAGCCCGTCCGGATATATTCTCGCTTGACAACTTCTCCTTGGGCAAGCTAGTATGCGGTCACTCTACTGACTCCTCAGCTCCCAGAAGTTGCAGCGATGCGTTGCCCCTACTGTAATGCCGACAACCCGGCTGGTTCAACTCACTGCATCTGGTGCGGCCGAAGCCTGACCGAGCCCTCTGTCGAAGGCACGGTTACCCTGCTGTTCACGGACATCGAGGGCTGGACCCCCCTCGCCCAGCGGCTGGGAGACCAGCGCGCGCACAGGGTCTTGCGGGATCACGATCGCATCCTCAGGGAGCGCGTCGTTGGCCACGGCGGCCATGCGGTCAAACACATGGGCGACAGCCTGATGGCGGTCTTCCCCAGCGCCACCAGGGCCCTGCACTGCGCCGTGGATATCCAGAGGGCCTTCGCTGATTATAGCCAGAAGCACCCGGAGACCCCCATCAAGGTGAGAATTGGCCTCAACACTGGCGAGTCGATCCAGGATGGAAGCGACTACTTCGGCAAGGCTGTCACCATGGCCGCTCGCATTGCTGACAAGGCACGGGGTGGCCAGATCCTGGTGGCCAAGGTGGTGCACGACCTCGCCGGCTCCGTGGCCGAGGTAGAGTTCAAGCACGTCGGCAGCAGGAAGCTTAAGGGCATACCCGGCAGCCAGCGGCTGTACGAGGTGGTGTGGTGAGTTGGCCCCAGGGGCGGCAACCGCACAGGGCTACAGGTTTGCTTAGCGCCCGCCGGATTCGCCGGCCATCTCGTCCACCTCGGCGGCACCCTTCGCCAGGAACTTGTCCTCGTCGGCCGCCAGGATGCTAATCAGGCGGGCGAATTCGCCAGCATGGACCCGCTCTTCGTTGGCGATGTCAATGAGGACCTTCTTGGCCAGGGGGTGATCGGTGGCCTCGGCGTGGGCCAGGTAAAGGTGAACCGCCTCGTGCTCGGCGCAGAGGTCCAGGCGGATGGCTCTAACCAGCTCTTCGAGGGTGAGCTTGCGAGCGGGCACCATTCCAGGGAAGGGGTTAAGGAACTCAGGCATTTTTCACCTCCGCAGATCATTCTTCGTGTGGCATGATGATACTATGGTCTCCTACGCCAGGCGGCTTTCCACGGCCTCCCGCTTGATGTTCTTGAAGAACGCCTCGATGTAGTCAGCCCGCTTCAGGCCGTAGTCGATCATGAAGGCGTGCTCGAAGACGTCCATGATCAGGATAGGGCGGCAGCCCGCCAGATGGCCGGTCTCGTGCTCGTTGATCCACTGATTGATCAGCCTTCCCGTCACGTCGTCCTGGTAGAGTATGGCCCAGCCGATTCCCCGCATGGTGCCGGTGCCCTTGAAATCGGCCTCCCACGCTTCGTAGCTGCCGAAGTCGGCGGCCAGCTTGTCGCGCAGCTTGGCCGATTGGCCAAGGTCTCCCTTGCCGCCCAGGTTCTCGAAGTAGTACTCGTGCAGCCGCATGCCGTCGAACTCGAAGCCCATCCTTCGCTTCAGTTCAGCGTATTCGGGCGTGCCGATCTTCCCCTCCTTGGGCATCTGGCCGAGAAGGTCGAGCAGCTTGTTGGTATTGGTGACGTAGCCCTGATAGAGGGTGAAGTGGTTCCGCAGCAGCGTCTCGCTGAAGCCCTCCATCCCTACCAGGTGGGTGTAGTCCTTTGCCTCGTAGGCCATGGTCGAGACCTCCTCTCTCATGTCCTAGCTAGCTTGGCAGCGATAGCAGCTACGTGGCGGCCCTGGAAACGGGCAATTGCCAGCTCGTTCTCGCTGGGCATGCGGCTGCCATCCGGCCCAGTGATCGTCGACGCGCCATAGGGACTGCCACCGCTGATCTCATCCATAGTCGCCTGCCGCGCCTCAGAGCCCGGCACCCCGACAATGACCATCCCCTGGTGTAAGAGCGTGGTATGGAAGCTGGTGATCGTGGTCTCCTGACCGCCATGCTGGGTGCTGGTGGAGGCGAACACGCTTCCAGCTTTGCCGATAAGGGCGCCCTTGGCCCAGAGTCCACCTGTTTGGTCCAGGAAGTTGCGCATCTGGGAGCACATGTTCCCGAAACGGGTGGGGGTGCCGAAGATCAGGGCATCGGCATCGGCGAGATCGGCCAACTTGGCGATCGGGATGTGAGCAAAGGCGGCCCGAGCCTTCTTCGCGCCGGATTTCTTCAGAATCGCCTCAGGCGCCAGCTCTGCAACCTGCAGAAGTTCCACCTCAGCACCCTCCACCTCGCGCGCACCCTCCGCCACCGCCTCGGCCAGGCGATAGGTGTGGCCATACATGCTGTAGAAAATGACCTTCACTTTCATCGCCATTTCCTCCGGAGGAGCGATCCTCACCGCCAGCGTCGTGGGCGTGCTTTTGGTGTGAACGCCAAGATACTAGCACAGCGGCGGGCGCTGTCAACATCAGCGGGGAGTCGGGAGGCCGGTTCGCCGTTGGTGGTCTGATTCCCGACCTCCGCCTGAAGGTCATAAACGAATTGATGGCTCATCTTCAGCATAGTCGGCCAAAGCGTGTGAGCAGAGACCCTTCGCTGCGCTCAGGGTGACATTCTCACTCACTGTCATGCTGAGCGAAGCGAAGCATCTCATGCGGTGCGCCACTGTTTTCTTCATGACCTGAAGGCGGGGGCATCGATGCCGCCCCGTTTACGGGGCGGTGCCGTCGGGATTTTGAAATGCCTTCTAGATAACCCGCCCTACGGATTGAAATCCGCAGCTTCCTCGAAGCTGAGGGTTTCAACCCTCAGAGATGAATCTAAATAGTTTATGGCCTTCAGGCTGGAGTGGTGTGTGAACGGCAAAGGGGGGAGGACGGAGGCTCCGTCCTCCCCCCGGCTTAGAAGCCTCTCGTAATTGGGCGCGGTTTCTATTGTGCGAGGGTCAAGATCGCCTGGTTGTTGCTCAGGGTCAGCAGGTCGTTGACGTCCGTGCCGCGCCCCGGGAAGTACTTGAACCACGCGTTGGTGGTGCGGTCGAGCGAGTAGGCGGCGACGATAGTGACGCCTGAGCACGTGGCCAACGCCTCATTGGTCGCCTTCCCGGACGGGCCGTCCCACACCGATATCGCCCACTTACCCGACAGCGGG
>Ga0315294_10008775_pt1 | contig 11094 bp, 12 predicted proteins | sample YL17G13_40_MG_FD_203626 | JGI IMG/M metagenome (GOLD analysis project Ga0315294, IMG submission 203626) | Sediment microbial communities from Yellowstone Lake, YNP, Wyoming, USA - YL17G13_40 | ecosystem: Environmental > Aquatic > Freshwater > Lake > Sediment | place: USA: Wyoming | collected... | reverse complement strand
CGGCTGCTCTCCGGAACTGAAGAGAGCGAACCCAGCGAGTACTTAATGCTCTGCACTTTCCGCTTCCACTCTTCCACCTCCAACTCATCCTTCGAGGCGCGCTCCAGCAAATCCTCGAGCTCGGTTACTTCCGAATCCAGCTTCAACTGGAGGTCGGAAGCCATTCGGCTCGCTTCCGTGAGCCAGCCCCGCGCCTGCTCCAAATCAGTTATGGCCCGGGCGTAGAAGCGGATGCGCGCCCCGCGCGTGGGCAGGTAGACCTTTTCGGCATCGTGCTTGAAGGAAGCAAGAGTGGCTTCCGCAGCTGCTGACGCGCGCGGATTGCCGGAGAGCGTGGCGCGGAGTGCGGATTCCAGCTCCGAGGCTTTCTGGCGGGCTGCTTGTTGCAGATCGGATTCCAGCTTTCGGGAGCTCTCGCACGCACGGCCGGTTCTGGCAGACGCTTCGTTGGCCAGCACCAATGCCTCCTCGATTCGCGAAAGCGCACGGGAGTAATCCCCGATTTCATCCGACTTCCACTCCCGCTCGGCTTCCCGCAGTCGCGCATCGGACTCGGCCAGTTGAACCGTAGCATCTGCAGCTTCGCGCGAGAAGGAAGTAAGATTGTGCTCGGTGGCCACGCGCGAGCCCGCGCCCACCAGCAGGAAAGCGGACTCGTCCACTCCTTCCAACTCCTCCTTGTTGATTTCGCTTAGCGAGGCGCGTGCTGCACGCTCTGCCGAATCACGCGAGGAGAGCGCATAGTGCCAGGAGGCGGTGAGGTTGCCGAGCGCAGCCTGGGCGCGGGCCTCGAAATTTAGAGCAAGGGAGAGCGCGGAAGCATTCACACTCAGTGCCGCGCGCAAACCCCGTATCAAAATGTCCGAGGGGCCCGGGCTCCAGAGTTCCATTGCAGCCGAAGCCTCGTTCACCTCCCGAACTCGTTGCAGCCATTGGCCTCCGAACGAGCTCGCATTGGTCACGCCCGCTTCGATGTGGCTGTAGGACTCGGCCACTTCGCGATGGAAGCCCTGCGCCAGCCAGTGGGGCTCCTCGCCTGCAGCATGCTCGAACTGCTGCACGCGCTTGTCAAGAACCAGAAGGGCCTGCTGGTCCGCGCGAACCGCGTGCGTGAGACTCTCAACTGCGTTCTTGAAGCAAATCACGCGGTAAACTCGGTCAGCTAGAAAGAGAGGCGTGGCAGACAACAACCGCGTGAAGAAGACAAGCTTCGCCTGCGCTTGCGCCTTTTCGTAGTATTGCTTGGACTCGAGCGCTTCCACGCGCGCGGATTCGAAACCGGCTCCGGCAAGGCTCGTGGGAATTTCAGGGAACGGCTGGAGGGTGAACTGCTCGCAGTTCGGGAGGGACATGAAGAGGCGGAAGTCATCAGTTCGGGGCTCGGTGAGGAGCGAGGCGTAATTGGAAAAGGCTGCGGAGCTGGCGGCCAGCAAAAGGAGGGCAAGTGCCAGCAAACAGATTCTCATGCGAGGCGCTCGAACGGGGGTTTAAAAAACCATCGAAGACCGGCGGGCAGTGTTATTAACTCGCAGACTGTAGAAAGGGTTGGTGGGTCTGTTTTGCGGTTCTTCAAACAAGGGGATAGCCTGGCCATTTCGCTGCCCGAGAGCGTGCGCGCGCGGACCGGAGTAAAGGACGGGGACGAGTATGAGTTCCTGCTCCTCGAGCCCGGCCTCTTTGTGCTCGCCAGCAGAACCGCGCTTGAGCAGCGCGTGCGCTCCTCCCTGGTGGCGGAACTGACCTCGCGCATGGCTCCAGCACAGGCGGGCGCTCCTCAACAAGCCAAGAGTTACGTGCAGCTGCCGGAAACGATCACCAGTCCTATTACTGCGAAGGAAGCCAAGGACACGCTGGCCACGCGTGGTTTCCTAATTGTGGAGAACGAGAACATTGCCAAGGGGCTCTCGAAGGATTTGGAGAAGGACATCAAGGAGGGACGGGTGGTGGGCGTGCGCGGTTTTGACAAGAAATTCTACATCGTAGCCAGTGATTACTACGCCAAGGCCTCGCAGGCAGTTGCCAAGGCACTGGCCAAAGGAGATAAGAGCAGCGCGGAAGTGGCCAAACTCGCGGGCTGCGAGGAGAACGCCTGCGTGTCAGTACTGCAGGTCATGAAGGACTTCGGCGAAGTCATTGAGAAAAAGCGCGGGGTTTACGCGCTCATCACATGAGGGGCTCAAAGATGAAGCGCGTGTATGTCATCAACCAGAGCTACCAAGACATGGGTAAGGCACTGGAATACACCGGGCCAAGCCTGCTGGTGCTCATTCTCATGGAAAACAGCACCTTGGCTGCTGGAATGGAAAGGGATTTGGAGACCAAGCAGCGACTCGCGCAACGGATTCAGGAGGCGCGGCAGGCCAAGGGCCTGAACTGCGAAGTAGTGGTAGAATGGGGACCTGGGGAAGAAGTGGTCCGGAACTGCCTGGCCCGCGAGAATGCGGAGCTGCTCTAAAGCTTCAGCACGTGCAGGAGTATCTCGAGCACGATGAAACCGATTCCAACTACCAGCACCCAGCGCGGGTCGAGCTGGATGTTGCTCGCGTTCACATCGTAGAAGCGGACGATGCCGGCGCTCCCCTGGGGAGTTGAGATTCGTTCCTCAGCCATAGTGATCACTACTCTTGGGCGCTCGCTGCCTTTAAATAGTTAGCACGCGCCGCAGGCTACGGGTAATGGCATGAGCTGGCGTGACAACCTCCCCCACATTATTGTGCTCGTTCTGCTGGTGCTTCTCCTCTTAGTAGTGGTCACGAAATTCAAGTGGGCCCACTGCACCGTGGTGCCCGGCTGGTGTGATGTCTACTGCTCCATGTTCGGCCACTCGAAAGTGGCACTCATCAGCGGAGCTGGCGCCATCGGAAGCGCCTCAACTCTCCTCCCGCTCATCCAGCGTTCGCACCCCATAACTTTGGTGGAACCGTTTCCCTTGGATGAAATGAGCGCCGGCCTGCTCGAGCCCTACGAGCTCGTGATTCTCGAGGGACCGAAGAACTTCACGCTCAAGCAGCGCGTGGCATTGATGGACTACCTGGACCGCGGGGGCTCGCTCCTCCTAGTAGGCGATGCGGCCACGCAGCAGTATGTGAGTGACGAGGATTTGGAGCTGGCACGCCTGTTGAACGCCACCAGGCCGGGCTATTACGAGCAGGTGCTGAAAGAACTGAACACCACGCCCAAGGGATTCGGAGAGCTGGGCAGGTACTACCTCGCTGCGGAGTACGTGCGAACAGAGCCCGCGCAGCCAGTTGCGCTGAAAATAATCGCCCGGGACAGCCCGCTGGTGAAAGGCCTCAAGCCTGACTTTGCTCTGGGGAACGTGAGCGGCGTTTCCAAGCTCGTGCCCTTTGCGGTTGTGAGCGAGAACCCGGCTGCAGTGACTAAAGTGGCGGTCCTCGTTGTTGGAGGAAAAGAGTACCCGGCCATTCTCGAACGGAAGTACGTGGGCCGGCTCATCTACTTCGCCTTCCCGCCGGAGCAGTCCGGGAGCCCGACCTTGCTCGGAAACCTGTTTGACTACCTCGTGACGTGCTAGCCCGGGGGGCCAGCCATAAAGCTTTTTAAAGCTAGCCCGGCACCAATCCTTCTGTCAAGGGGTCAAAAACCCAGGAGGGCAGGTGTAAAACCATGAAACGCGGTCAATACGCGCCTGAACAGGGTCGCACATTCCATGCTGAAAGCGCAATTCCAATTGTACTTATCGCCATTTTGGCGGTGTTCATTGCCGGTAGGTTCGGCCTAGTCGACCTGCACTCGGTGCCGGTTGTCGGCTCGCTGTTCCCAGCACCCGCAGTTAAGGTGGCTGTAGTCGGCCGCGCCACTGCAGACATCAAGGCACTGCTCACAGCCGAGGATTACCGCCTGGCGGGAATCTTCTACGCCGGTGACATTTCGCAAACGGCAGTAGTGCCCGGCACGCTGAATCCCTTTGACATCATCATCCTGCAAGGTTCGCCCGTGTGCGACCGCACAGCACGCAAGGCCATCACCGACCGCGTGAAGGCCGGCGGAAAGCTGATTGTGATCGGAGACGCGTGCACCCGAGTGACCGATGACCCCAATGCCATTGGCTGGGACATCGGAATCGGACTGCTTGGCGATGTGATGCCCGTTTCCTACGGTGGAGTGCTGGCGCACGAGCGCGTGAGCGAAACCCAGACTTACCCGCAGGGCCGGTTCAAGATCATCTCGCCCGACCACCCGATCTTCAGCGGAATCGTGAACTTCAACTTCGAAGGGAAGGTCATCAACGTGAGGCCGAACCCCTACAGCAGCCCGCTGGCGTACATCGACGCCTACGGAGGCTCTGCAGTGGCTCCGGCAACGTTCGCCATTGTGGAGAGCAAGGGACTCATGGGCGGAAATGTGCTCTACTACGCGTTCGATCCAACGAGCGCTACTAGCCGCAACCTGTTCATGAACTCAATGCTCTACCTCGGCAAGCTGCGCGGGTAAGACCGCCAGCGCCCCTTCTTCTTTTATTTTCAGCTCTCTAGCGGAAGCCCGGGGAATCCACAATCTGTTTTTTATACCTTCAACCGCTCAGTAGGTACGCCCGGAGACTGCCAGGGGAGGCGGCACGGCGTAAGAGGTGGGGCAAGGTGACCGAAGAGAACACCGTTTACGTGGGCCAAAAGAACGTCATGAGCTATGTGCTGGCCGTAGTCACCCAGTTCAACAACGGAGCCAGCGAGGTCAACCTGAAAGCGCGCGGAAAGGTCATCTCCCGCGCTGCGGACGTCACGCAGATCGTGAAGAACCGCTTCATGCCCTCGATGCAGATCAAGGATGTTCGCGTGAGCACTGAGGAACTGCAAAACGAGGAGGGCACCATGTCACGCGTGACCTGCATGCACTTCATCCTCACGCGCGGAGCCTAAGCCCCCAACGCTATTTTATTCCACGCCACGCCAACTAGTGGCATGAAGACTCCGGTTTGCGAAATCTGCTCGGTTACAGGCGAGCTGTGCAGCGGCTGCCAACAGAAAATGGACAAAGGCGAGCTAGGCCTGCTGGACGTGAAGGTGGCCGAACTCCTCCACAAGCACAACAAGCGCTTTGGATTGGGGGAAGTGACCGTAAGCCGCGCGCTGGATTTGGGAAAGCTCCTCATTTTATTCACCGAAACCGAGCCCGGCCTCCTGATTGGAAAGGCGGGGAAGGTGGTGAACCAGCTCAGCAAGGACCTGGGAGGCAGGCACGTGCGCGTGATTCACTCCAACATCTCGTTCAAGCAGTACGCGGCCGAACTCCTCCTGCCGGTGAAACCGCTGGGAATCAACATCGCCTACAAATCCGGAGGAGAGGAATACCGCGTGCGCATTGCGCGCAAGGAACTCCCTCGTTTGCCCACGGACTTGGAGTCACTCAAGCGCGGGCTCGCGTTCAAAGCGGACAAGCCCGTGAGCTTTGCGCTGGAGTGAATTGCATGCAAAAGCCGCTCGAAAAAGGGGAGCTCGAACAGATAATCCAGGAAACCCGGCCGGACGTGAGAACGCCGCACGAGCACTACGGAAAAGTCTACTTCCACTCCTCCCGGAAACTTGCTGAAAGGATGAAGCTGGACTGGCGCGCGTTCTCCCATTTGTTCGGCCGCCGGGCACGCACCACGCAACTGATAGCCGAGTACCAAAGCGCCGGCATCAACATGCTGCCCGACGAGCTTACGGAGGAAGAGGAGCGGCTGCTGCAGAGGAAAATGAAACAGGCCACAGAGCAGCTGCGCGGGCTCAACATACTAACAGACGAGCGGTTCGAGCGGGCGGTGAAGGACATCAAGAATACTTACGAGGAAGCGGTCAGGGAGAACGTGGCCAAGAAAGTGGGGCTTGAGGAGGAACAGATACGGACCAAATTGCCCATGTACCTCCAGCAGGCGCATCTCGTGCTGCTGCTCCTGCAGCTGAAAAAAGTGGCGGAAAAGCACGGCGAGCAAAAGGCGAAGGAATACCTGCAGGCGGTCACGATGAGCCAGGAAGGCCTGCCTAAACTCCTTGAACGGGAATGGAAAAAGTGAAAAAACGCGCGGAGCGCGGCAAGGGGTTTCGAAAGGGGTCCAAGGGACCCCTTCGAGTGGGCCCGAAGGGAATCGAACCCCTGGTCTTTCGCACGTCAAGCGAACGTCTTACTTCGAGCCACGTTGTTTTGTAAGCCAAAACAACGCAGACACTCGACTACGGGCCCAGTTAACACTGACAAAAGTGTGGAGCACAATATATAAGACTTGGTTGGCATTTCACGCCGCGGGTAGAATGCCCCTCTCTAGCCAACGATTATACCTCGACAGGTTTCGCTTGTTGCTGCTTCCAATCTCCCGAAACCAGCGACGGACGTGTTTGGCCCCTTTTACGCCGACCATATTTGAAGAGTCATAAGCTGGAAAATCTTGCCCCCGAAGAATCGACTTCAACTGCCGCCTTAACGGCGCACTGCTACTACTTATCAGAACAAAGGGATCGCGGTATCCTTCGCTCTTTCTTGCTGAGAGACAACCATCCGTGTCAAAAAGACCCCGCACAAGATGCCTCAGCTTGCCGAATGGCAGCCTAACAATCTTTTGCGGAATGGAAATCTGGCCCTTTTTCCCCACTGGAAAACCGTGCTCCACCAGCCATTCAATAAGCCCTTTGCTTCGAACAATCAAATCTACCGTTCGGCTGCTGTTTCTGAAACGGATGCACGCGTGAGTCCTAAACGCCCGGTCTAAAAGGGGCCGGACATAGTCTTGCAAGTATGCCTTATCCGAAACGGCGTTCCCGGAAACAAACAACAACGAACGCCTCCGTTTCTCCGAACGAGAATAGTACTCGGTGATGCAGCCGTCACCCATCATTATTCCAAAAAATTCAAGAGCCGGCTCATCTTCAATATGACATGTTACGATTGGATATGGTTTTTTGAAAGAACGGGCATGCGCGATGCGCGCTAAAAGCTGCCTTCGACTTAGGCCAGATACGTACGCGCGGCCGCCTTTGCTGGCCCAGAAAAAGTCCGGCACCGTCTCTGCGCTTGAAAATATACTTGCACTCGCTGGAAAACCGCCCTCGATTTTCCTAGAGACATCCAAAGGGATCGTCCGCTGCCCTGCAGTCCATTTCTTCAGTGAAGAAACAGAAACCCCCAGCTGCCCGGCTGCTTTTCTTAGCGAAAACTTTTCAGTCAACACGTCGGCCAGCGCCTTTCGCTGGCTGGGATTTAGGCGAAGACGAGAATTATTCATGCTTCCCTCAGGGCTTTACTGTTTAAATTTACTACCCTATGGGCTACGGGCCCATTTATGAAACACAAGGCCGGCCAAGTTAACTTTTATTCAGCACCACCCTTTTCCATGGGGGGATTCGATGGCAGAGTTCGAACTCATGGTTCCGATTGGAGGGGCGATTTCATTCCTGGTAGTTGCGGGAGTGGTGTTCCTGTTTGCGCGCAAGCTCCTCTCCAAGGTAATCATGAACTCGGTGCTGGGAGTGGTGGCGCTCGTGCTCCTAAACATGGGCGGGTTCAGCCTCTCCTACTCCCTAGTTAATTTGGGTCTCGTGGCCGCACTGGGGCTGGCCGGGCTCGTAGTTGTGATTATTCTCAAGCTCGCAGGCGTGGCAACTTAGAAAGGAACACTCTATGCTCCTCAGCCTCCTGGTACTCGCTGTCACGCTCTACTCCGGCCTCGCATTCGGCCGCAGGTTCTTCGCCGAACACCAGCTGGCATTTGCAGTTCCAACAGGAATCGCCTTTTCCACCTGGAGCACCGCCATTGTTTCCTACGCAATTGGCTTTTCGGAAATCAGCATTCTCCTAGGCCAAGTATTGCTGTTCGCAGTGGTGCTCGCGCTAGATGGGAAACCCCGCTTGGAAATGAGTGCACGCAAGCTCGTGGGCTCGCGCGGAACGGCGCTCTTGGCATTAGTTGCGCTCGCCTCCTTCGGGTTCTTCAATTACTCCATTTTCCACTTTGACAGCGAGGGGGGAGTGCGAGGGATTCCCTCGGACCTGGGCTTCCACCTGGCGCAGGCAACCACAATTGCAAAAGGAGGGGACTTCCCACCCCACTACCCCGTGCTCGGGAACGAGCCTCTCTCGTACTACTATTTTGTCAACCTCTACACCGCCTCGCTAATCAAGGGAGGCCTGCCACTCGAGCCCTCGGTCTGGCTGCCCCTCTCCTTCCTCGGGGCCTCGCTGGTTGTGCTGCTCTACCTGCTGGGTGTGTTCGCTTTCAAGAGCAGGCTGGCGGCAGTGCTCGGAGTACTTTTGGTTTTGTTCAATGGCTCGTTTGCATTCCTTCCGTACTTCGAGCAGAACAAGATTGACACGGTACAGGAACTGATTTCAGCATTACCTAACCCGGTGTTTCTGATTGGAGGTTATTTGGAAACCGGCTACCCGATGACTAATTTCCTGGTGGCGTTTGTATTGCTCCAGCGGGCGGTAGTGGCCGGCCTTCCAATTCTCCTCGCAGCACTCCTCCTAATGTTCCAAAACAAACAGCCTACTCGCAAGCACTATTTGGCGCTCGGCCTCCTCTTGGGCCTGCTCCCGCTCTTTCATATCTTCCTCTTCCTCCTAGGCTTTGGAGCGCTCCTCCTTTACGCGCTGATTTACGAGCGGAAGAAGGAGTGGGCTGAAGGGCTTGGCCTAGCATTCGTGCTCGCACTCCCGCAGTTGGTTTATTACTTGAGCAAGGTTTCCGGAGGGGCCTCCATGCTCTCGCTCAACCTAGGGTGGATGAGCCTCGATTCGAGCCCGTGGGGAATCGCAATTTTCTGGCTCGCCAACCTGGGCCCGCACATCGTTCTTGCTGCAATTGGATGGAAGCTTGCGAACAAAACATTCCGGAGAATTTACCTCTGCTCGCTGCCGGCATTTGTTGCAATCAACCTTGTGGGTTTCACTCCCTGGCCGTGGGACAATGTGAAACTGCTCTTGGTGCTCCTCCCGCTCACAGGCCTTCTTGCTGGCGGCGGGCTCGCACGCCTCCTGCGCGGAGCGTGGCACTGGAAAGCCATTGGCGTTGCGCTCGCATTCCTCGCGCTCTTCACTGGCGTGCTCTCGCTGCTCACGCTCTTGAATGCGGCAAACACGCCGGTTTACTCGCCCGTTTCGCTCGAGGGGTGCGCGTGGGTGGAACAGCATACCGACCCCGCAAAACTCTTCCTCACCAATGGCGGGCACTCGTGCCTCTTTGCTACTGCAGGCAGGAGGATTTTCCTCGGGGATGAGGAATGGGTGAGGAACCATGGGTTCCCCTTTGACAAGCTCCTGGAGGAGAACAACCGCATGCTGCAGGGAAACTGCACGCTCCTGCAGAAGAATAATATTGGCTACTACTTCGAGGGGGACATTCTCGGCAGGCAAGCCCAGGTCAACAGAACCTTCCTCGAAACCAGCGGAACCAAACTATTTGAGAACCGCGAGGTAACCGTTTACGAAATCAAGTGCTAGCAAGAGGCATTAAAGAGCCTCCGGCCGCCAGATATTTTTCATGGCAGGCAAAACTCGCAAAACAATGTTCAAGGGTTTCTTCCGCGGCCCGCGCAATGTAAAAACGGCCAAGCTCGAGCGCAAGGCCAAGAAATTCTGGCATGGCGAGGATGCGGACTACAGCGCGTACAACTTGGTGGGGTACGTGACGGTGAAAATGGGCCGCAAGCGCGTGCCCATGATGGAAAAGCGGTTCTTCCGCGAGTACGCGAACCCGGAGGAGAACTTCCGGCTTTTGAAAATGTTCAAGGAGGCCGGCGCCAAGGTCATTCCAACTTTCCGCCTGGTCTCCACCAAGAACGAGAAGGGCAAGCTCGAAAAGAGCCTGCTGATGACCGACCTCACCGGCCGGGGGAAGTACCAGGTCTATCCCTCGAACCTCTACTACCAGAACCGGGAGGTTGGCAAGCGCATCATCGGGCTCAAAAACTACCCCGAGCTCCGGCAGCAGATGCACCGGGACGTGCTGGCCATGATCTCACGGGGCTATGCCACCAACGGAGACGTGTGGATGTTCCAGGTGGACCCGAAAACCAACACCGGTAAGGTGTACCTCACGGACGTGGACGCGTTCTTTCCCTCCTATCCTTTCCACAAGTTCAGGGACGCGAGCGAACTCATGCGGGCGGGGGTTCCGAGGGCGGGGATACGGCAGGCGGTCGCCCAAGTCGAATCGATAAAACGCCGCTCCCTCCGGCCGCACGAGGCGGCCGCGAGCGCCCTGGCGAACAAGGCCAACAGCAGGTTCCGGGAGCTAATCAAGGAGGCGGCGCGCAAGGCCGTGCAGGCTGACCCGGAGCAGCTTGCGGCGCTCACAGGCGTCTATGCCGGAATGGTGGGCCTGGCGACACAGAACCAGATTGGGGGCGCGATGGGAAGGTCGGTCCTCAGCCTCACCAAGGAGCAGAGGCGGAAGCTCTACAACACCCTCACCGGCAAGGAACGGTCGGAGTTCAGCCGCCGCGGACGGAACTTCCTCGTGAGCCTTTTGTTCCCCGAGGTGGAGCCGGCTTTTGTTCACACTATCCGGCGCAAGGCGCGCCAGCACCAGTGGGACACGGCGAGGATAGGCCAGTACACCGCGCACAGCATCGCAACGGAAGGAGAAAAGCTCGGACGGCCCCTGTTTAGTTATGACGAAAAAGAAGCACTCAAATTCGAAGGGCTCAAGAAAAAACTCGCGGAAGCGCACACCCGGGAGGCAGCTGCGCGGCTGCTGGAGGAGCACCAGCAAACACTCAAGCACTGCATGGTGAAAGAGCTGAAGGAAAGCTTCCGGAAGGACCTAGGCGCCCTCGCGCGCCTTAGGCTGAAGAAGGACTTGGCGCCCTTCGGCCCCAAGGACATGCCCCCCGACTACGCAGAATGGGAGCGCCAGCGGCAAGAAGCTCGGAAGAAAGAGCTGAAAGAATGGAACCGCGGGAAGAGCGAAGAGCGGGACTAAAGGGCACGAGTTCGCCCGGAGGGCGACAGGGGGTTTCGAAACAGGGGTCGAGGGGCACGAGTGGGGAGGTAATGGGGCCCCACGACGTCCCCCGAGTGGACCGGACGGGAGTCGAACCCGCAGCCTCGTGCATGCCATGCACGCGATCTCGAATGCCCAGAAACCGCACAAAAAGC
>Ga0315294_10008773_pt1 | contig 11094 bp, 10 predicted proteins | sample YL17G13_40_MG_FD_203626 | JGI IMG/M metagenome (GOLD analysis project Ga0315294, IMG submission 203626) | Sediment microbial communities from Yellowstone Lake, YNP, Wyoming, USA - YL17G13_40 | ecosystem: Environmental > Aquatic > Freshwater > Lake > Sediment | place: USA: Wyoming | collected... | reverse complement strand
ATATTTCATATAGTTGTGTCGCATACCAGTATTGATGAAGCAGCTCTTGCTTTAAGCCTCGTCTTAGATGGGCTGATTGAACATTGTAATCGACAATCCAATGGTAACCGGCTTGTTGAATTTTGTAGGCTAGAACTGTGTCAACACCAGCGTTTACTTGCATTTTTGGAAACCCGCCGACCGCCTTAACTACTTTGGTGTTGTAAATTGTGTTGTCCAACGTTTTGCCTAGAGTAAAGGCAGCCATTTGCCTCGCTCTAAGCCATGATGCAAGTTCAGCTTCACCTCGATACTTCTTAGCCACGTATTTTTGTAGTTTATTCAGCCCTGCTGGTTTGTCTGCAAAACGCATTCCAGATGCAACAGCAACCCTACGATTTCCAAGGTAAGGCGGAATTTTCTCCCACCAATCACGAGCTAAAAGTAAGTCTTGCTCAAAACTGATAAGATACTCAGATGTAACATTTTTGAGCGCGGTATTTGCTCCATCGCTTATACCCTTTCCCTCGTTAAAAATCACGTTCCAACCGAAGGATTTCGCTATTTCGCGCGTGTTATCAGTGCTGCGGTCGTCTACAATTACTCGCTTATTAACAAACTCGTCAGGTACAACTTCACTTATTCGCTTTAAGACTAAAGGCAGAGTTCTTGCACCATTTTTTGTCCACATGACCAAGTCAACTTTGCTAAGCAATGTGATCCCGGACGATTTTTAGTTGAGTAATACAGTATGAAGCACAACATATAAAAGTTGGAGTAAAAGTGAGTACAAATCCCTATACAATTCCCTCATTAGCTCCTCTAAAACTTTTGATTAGTCTGGCGATATAGCCGTATGAAACTGCGATTCCACATGGAATATAGTAAGCAAAAGCTACTATGCCAAAAAGTCTATTGCCTCTCGTTTTCCAGATATGATAAAACAGGCTTAAAGAAAGATAGGCTGCGAAGAAAATGGATGTGAACGCCACTGAGAAAATAGGTTTCAGGAAATTGAAAACCCAGAACAAAAAAAAGGGTGGCAATGCAAGGTAGTAAAGGGTTCTCAACAAATCTAATTTTGAGCCTTGCTTAATACACTCGCTGCAAACTAGTGACCCGTACGAAAAGTAAAATTTTAACCGATTTAAATATTCTAAGACGCCGCGTTTAATGCCATAACGTGGTTGCGTTTCAGGTCTGAGATGCAAACATGGAGTACTTGAATCAAAAACAATTTTAAAACCTTTAAGCTTCACGCGGCAAAAGAATTCTGTATCTTCATTGACGCGCAATTTTTCATTAAATAATCCAACTTTGTCAAAAGCTGATCTCTTTATAGCAGTGAAACCTAATCCTCCAAGTTCCGTCCCTGTGCGCAAAATTTTTTCATATAAACACGGAGATTCCCGCTCGTAATGAAAACCTACAACAGCAACGTCATCGCTGCTAACTAACTTTTGTATCACTCGGCTTAAAGCATCATTATCAGGTGCTAAAACATCTGAATCCCAAAAGAATATAATATCGCCTTCCATATTAGAAACGCAAAGATTCCTTAAAGTCGATATATACCCCTTAGAGTTCACTCTCAGAACTTGAATGCCCAAATATCCTTCTTCGCGCTGTTTTTTCCATCGCAAAAGTTTTTCATAGGTTCCATCGGTGCTTTCGTCAATAAAAACCAGTTTGATTTTATTTTTGGGGTATGTTTGCGATGAGACGGAAGTCAGAACTCTGTCGATACAAAAAATTCGATTTTTAATAGGCATTCCTATAGTTATTATCGCATTCGCCATGACGATCCTTTTAATTAATGTGTTAAATACCATTTAATAGTTTTTACTAGTTTTTCAGGTTCTGATTCAGGTTCGGGAGTTTTCACAGACTGATTCACGCGGGAGCTAAACTCCATTTTTTCAAAACGAGCCCACTATGCGTTTCCGAGTTTTCGCAAACGAGCCCATGAGCAATTCACGATTTTTCCTTTGTGAGTCCTTATGACTTCATCCTATTCGTCGAGATGGTTGAAGCGTAAATGGGTTATCGTGAAGAAACGGTCACCGCGATCTCCGATAACGGAGACGAATATGCGGTTTAGAACGAAAAAGCAAGCTCAGAAAGAAGCTAGAATGTTGAATAAGGGTTCCAGCGTGAAACATCTTGCGTAAGGTTGGATGGAGAACAAAACGCTGGCACTCCTAGACCATCGTTATTTTTTTGTGAATGGAAAGTGATAAAAGTGAAGGGGGGTGAAATAGAAAAGGGAGAAGAACCTATCCTAAGGAGGAGAAAAAGCGTTCTTCAGCATATATAGTGTTTTCTGCTATTGCGTTTTTGTTGGCACTTTATATTTACTACGTTACAAATAGCTGGTTTCTTCCCTTAGTGCTTGTCATCCTTGGTATTGGTATCGCTGTCTCTAGTCAATGATGAGGCCCTAATTCTTGTCCAAGAAAATTAAGAAGGAAGGAAAAGTTAAGCGCGAACCGACAAAAAAAGTGCCGTTAATGATGGGTGCCCTCTTTATGGTACTGGGCATCATTTTTCTTGTTCTTGTGTTTGTATCCCCTGATTCAGCAACTAAATCAACTTATGCAGTTATAGTAGTGGCTCTGCTTGGTTTTGGTGTGAACTACTTGGACAAGTCAGGGATTCTTGAACGATAGCTACTTTGGACGAGTGTTAGCCACTTGTTCTTTCCTAGTTTTAGGTCTATGTTTGCTTGTTGCGCTGGTGTTTTTCCATTCAAGGCACTGTGCGGTCTGATCAGGTTGTAGTAGTTGCGTAGACCTTCTACGATTAGTGGTGTTTGCTCTTTCAAGTTTCGAGTGACTCTTTCTCTTTCTCTTATCGTTCCGTTCAGCCTTTCCATCATGTTGTTGTTGGCTATGTCTCTGAATCGTGGCTTGCGAACATGCTTCGTTCGTGGATTTCTGAGAGTATAAAATCCCTTTCGGAAAGCCTCTTGATAGCTTTGAAGTCCATCCGTTATGACAATGTTAGGTCTCTTTCCAGCGATTTCTTTTGCTTTTCTAAAGGGTTCTCTAGCATCTGAAACGGCTCTTTCTGTCGAGATGTGACTGCAAAGCCAGAATCGGGTTTCTTTGTCGAGAGCAGACCAAAGCCAGCGCCATTTTCCATGTTGCTTCAATTTCAATTCATCAACCGCGAAAACTTCACCGACTTGAGGTTTCAAGGTTTCAGCGTATTCATTGATTAGGCGTGTGAATTTCTGCACCCAACGATCAATTGTTGGCTGACTTACTTCCACTCCCATGAACTGTTCAATCGTGTCTTTGATTTTGCGCTGGCTCATCCCTTTATAGAAGAGGTCTAGGGCTAGAGTAACTGTTTTTCCGTCTGCTTTCAGTCCTTTGAAGGCTAGGTCTTTCACAAATCTTTTTCCGCAAACTAGACACTCGAATCTTTGTTTGTTGCCAGACTTGTTCTTTCTCAATCCGCTTTTTTTGACTTGAAGAGAACTGCATTTAGGGCATGAAACGGTTTCTTCCTCAATGATTCTGGTTTTGACGAGTTTCCAGAGTTTTATGGCGTAGATGTGCTTGCAGATTACGCCTCGAAAATAGAAGTCGGGACATTCACAATCCCATTCTTCACCGACATTGACAACTTGGTATGCTATGCCTTTCTCTGTCTGAGAGGGCACTATGTAAGTGGACTCGCTCGTTTGCCTTATTTCCATATGCTCGTTAATCATTATGTGGGCTCTTTCTTCACGGCGTTTCTCCATTTCTTGGACGCTCAACATCTCAATACACCCAATACATTTAATGTGTTATGCCTTATTCAAATGTTTTGACTACACCAAAAACGTTAAATACATACGATGTAGATAACATCTTAGACCGTTATGCAAGACCGAAAAGACGTGCAGAAAAGGAATGTAGTACTGAAGATTGAAACGTATGAAAGGCTCGAAAAGTACAAGATAAAACTCATTGGCAAAAAGGGAGATTCCAGACTAACCTTCGACGACGTAATAAACGACTTACTCGATAGAGAAAAAAGCTGAATGATCCAGCCCAGCAAACGAGTTAATAGGATGTTGTACGAATCTCAATTCAAGGTAACTGCATGACTATTCCGTATTTCAGACCTAACACAATCTATTGCGGTGACTGTAAAGACGTAATGGCACATCTGACCAGAGTTCTGACTCTTACATCAACAAGAATATTGGCTTTGCCGTTTGGAGAAATCAAGGCAGAATAGAAGATGAAACATTGAGAACCACATCCTTCAGAGACTACGTTGCGGGTAAAACATTGAAAACAAGGCGAAGGCTTGTCAAATGGTTGGCTCCCAAGGTTGCATGGTCTCAGCAAACGATGGAAAACTATATCGGCAGGTCGCCAAGACCGATGATTCTATTTGCTAAGAAACACTTTGCTGGAAGGCAAGATTTGAGAGGCGTTGAAATCGGAGTTGATAAAGCTAACAACGCATTAAGCATCCTTAAAGAATTGCCCATTGGAAAACTATTTTTAATTGACCCCTACATTCCCTATGAAGATAAATCGCGAGCGCGTTCTGCTGACTATGCAATTGCACATGATAAGCTTGCAGAATATCCGCAAGTAGTTTGGTTGCTGAAAACATCGGAATCTGCCAACAAAGAGTTTCAGAACGAGGAGGCTTTTGACTTCGTTTACATAGACGGAAACCACGCTTTCGAATTTGTGAAAAAGGACATCACGCTCTATTATCCATTGATAAAGAACAATGGTTTAATCGGTGGGCATGACTACACACCTTTATACGAGTCTGTGATGCGAGCAGTAAATGAATTTGCAGAACAGACTGAACTTGACCTCCATTCAGTCTTGCCTGATTGGTGGTTCATTGTAAGGCATGAGAAGCATTAAGAATGGGAAAAATTAGAAAGGGGCATCCTATTCAAGTCAAACAGTCGGACGATATTGGAAGAAACGTTGTTGACAACTTCGAGACAGCAATAAGGCGAAGAAAACAGACAAAAGGGATTATTGCCGCTTTCAGTTTTGGGAAAGGATCATATGAAGAAATAGCAAGGGCAAGACTTCACGACAACGTAGAAATTCAAGCCTTGACCGTTAAGGAATTGCTGAAAAACCAAACCCAAACCACCGTATGAACCTACCCTAGCTCCCGACTGAATCATTTGCTGAAAGCTCCCGAAAATTTATCAGAACCGTTTTTCAAAGCATTTATAGTTTGAACATGTTTTGTTAATTAAGACACAGCAGATATCGCGGAGACTTGGGAAATGGCTTTGTTTGATGCAAATCACATTAAGGTATCCATAATAATTCTCAATTATAATGGAGCTGCTTATGTTAAAAGATGTTTAGGTTCAATTTTACGAAATCGCTATCCAAATTTTGAGGTTATATTTATCGACAACAATCCAACCGATGGAAGCGCTGATTTGGCTACACGTTTATTCGGCTCTGACCCGCGTCTCATTATAATTAGAAATTCGAAAAATCTGGGTTTTTCCGTTGGCAATAACATTGGATTTAAACGGACAAAAGCAAAGCACGTCATAGTTTTGAGCAATGACACAGAAGTTCAAGAGAACTTCATTGAAACACTTGTTAAAGTGGCAGAGTCTGATGAAACCATAGGCAGTGTAGGCTGCAAAATAACACAATCAGACGGAAGCATTCGCTACGGACCCAAATACATGAACTACGGCTTTATAGTCCATGCCCTCCAAAGGCAAACATATGACAAATTCACGGTTAACTTGGCAAACTGTGGATGTGCAGTTCTCTATAGAAAATCCGTCATCGACAAAATAGGTGGTTTCGACCCCCTTTTCTGGGCAGACTGGGAAGATCATGACCTCGGGTATCGAATAAACCTAGCAGATTTCAAATCTGTATACACTCCAGAAACAACTGTCCTTCACTTAGGTGGAGGACTCTCTTTAGGACTAAGCAAAGAGCGAAGGATTCGCATATTCCGAAACAGATTGCTCACATACCTAAAAAATTATGAAACAAAAAATATGCTAATGCGCTTTCCTCTGGTTTTTCTTTTTGCCGTGGCAAGAGAAATTTTGTTGATGATTAAAAATAAGGAAACATTTCCACTTTTAGGAGGAATTGCCGCGTTTTTTGAGGCAATTGAACCAATCTTAAGTGAAAGGAAACTGATTCAAAGGATAAGAGCAGTTCCAGACAATCAAATAATTAAAAGTACAAATACTCCTGAAAGCATATCCATTTTAGAAGCAATAAAACTGTCATAAAGAGGTTTCAATCATAAGTATTATGGAATAAACAAAAACTCAAGAGCGTACGCCTGTTTTTGTGATCTAGTCGAGGACGTAGCCTAGATGAGTTTGTTCGGCTTGGATGAGTTGCCCAGTTAAGGTTAGAGTTAAGTGCCGAAGTCTAGTGCACTTATCACCGCTTTCAATAATGACGCGAGGCTTAAATGATGTGTTAGGAGAACTAGCTCGTAAATGCTCTGTTCCCATAATAATCACATTTTGCGAAGCGCGACTAATGATACGAAGCAGAGAAAAAGGCTTAGCTTATTTTATCTTTCTCTTTATAAGGTCATTGTTCTATCTTGAAATAGGGTTACACTTTGTCTTTGAGGTATATTTCTGATGGCGTTAAATAGTTTAGCCCTTCATGAGGCCTCGTGTAGTTGTAGTAGCGTATGAAGCTCCAGTGCTGATTAAACAGGTGAGACTCTACTTCGTACGCTTTATGGAACGCTTCTATCTTGCCAATCGTTGTAGGCCTACGCACGCTGGCAGTGATATGCTCAATCCCCAATTCCTGACAGTGCATAGCAAATTCCGAAGCCCCCCCTCGGGCAGGCTTAAACTGTGTTCCCTGATCAGTAAGCACCTGTTCTGGAACATCATACCGTCTAACGGCTTTTTCAAGCAGCAGAATAGCGTTTTCTCCAGTTGGACTCCAAATCTTAACTGAACCAGTGATGAAGCGTGAATGGTCATCTTGGAAGCTGACCATCCAGTTGTCGTCGCTGCAAAGCTTAAAATCCGCCTGCCAAAGACTGTTACAGTGTTCTCTTTGGAAACGCTTTGTTCCCCATGTCTTTCTAGGCTCGATTATTGGATGGTTCAAACCAGCCTCACAGATTATTCGGTAAACCCTGTTATGGTCTATGTTGGAGCCATTGTGGTTGAGGTGACCAGCTATCTTGCTGGGACCCCAACAATATCTTTTCCTCAGCTTGATGATTCTTTCCTTCTCTGAATCGTCAATGTCTGGACCGACGGGCCGTCCTCTTGGCTTTTCTTCAAGTCCCCTCCAGCCTTCAGCCTGATAACGATTCCACCAGTAATAGAACACTTTCCTGCCGATCTGAGCCTGAACGCATATCTCAGCAACAGACTGTCCTTCCAGTCGTCTCCTAATAATCCAGCTCCTCAACTTGCTCCAATCTCGCCCCACACAACCACACTCTCTTCCAATATTGAGAGTGTAACCCATTTTTTAGATAGAACAATCCATCAAAACACAGTCTTGATCCATACCAATAATGATTTCTCCTTTGGCACACTTGACACCCACATTAAAGCCCTTATGAAGACCAAAATTTTCATCCAGAGGTATAATTTTGAGTAGAGGGTATTTTTGCTTCAAAACATCTACGGTACCATCTGTACTTGCGTTATCAACAACGATTATTTCTTTCCTTTCATATTTCTGCCTAAGTAACGATTCTATTAATTCTATGATTTTCCCTTTTTTATTCCAACTTACTGTTATCATGGAGACGAATGGCGAGCTCAATCTTTATCCCATTTAAGCATTTATTTTTTCATAGTAATGTAATACCTTCTTAATACCCTCCTTCACGGAAACTTTCCAATTCCAACCTAAACTTTTGACTTTAGCATTATCGATAACCATGTTTCCCACGTTGATTTTTTTATGAAACTCGGGGGATTCAACATAAACAACTCCCCCCTTGGTCAATTCCTCGATCCACCTACCAATGTCATAAAACCAGGTCTTAACTCCAGTCCCGACAAAATAACACTCTCCGGACTTGCCTTTTTCCATAATCGTCTCCGCGGCGGAAACTACGTCTGAAACATAAATATAATCTCTAAAAAATCTACCTTTGTCATAAATGGGTACAGTCTGACCCTTATATCCTCTGTAAATTAAATAGTTTAGTGCCGCCTTTCTCGGGTTGTCATACTGCTCTCTGATACCAAAAGTGTTTGTAAGCCGCATTACAAGAGCGTCCACATCATAAACTCTGTGATAAATTTTGCAATAGTTTTCGCTGGCTAACCTATCAGCCGCGTAGATATTTGATGGATTACATGGAGTTTCTTCGTTGATGGGTAGCGATTCCGGTCTTCCAACCACCCAAAAAGTGCTGCCCAAAATGAACCTGCAAGATTTATTCAATTTCCTAATGGTTTCTAACAAAACTAAAGTGGATTTCGAGTTAACATCAACGTCATATAGAGGTTTTTCGAAAGACTCATAGGTGGTTAGCTGACCTGCCAAATGGAATACAACATCTGGTTCATGTTTCAGCACAATTTTTTCTAACCAGCTAAAACTAATAATATCCCCATACTCGATTTTGACTTTATCTATAACATTAGAAATATTTTGCATTTTTTTATTATCCCTAGACAGGAGGATTAGCTCATGTTCTTTGCTGACCAGATCTTGAGCCAAATTACTACCAACGAAGCCCAACCCGCCCAAGATTAATATGCGCGCCATTCTTCCACCTAATACTTCCTCATAAATTCTTCAACTTTACTAACAACATAAGTCATCTTTTCTTCATCAATTCCTGGATAAACACCGATGAAAAAAGAGTCCTTCATAATTTTATCACAATTTTCTAGTTTACCCACAATTCTGCATTTTATGTTTTTATATGCAGGCTGCCGCAAAATATTGCCAGCAAAAAGTAGGCGCGTCTGAATGCCATTTTTTTCTAAGAAGAAGGTTATTTCCCTCCTTGAAAACGGCGCACCTTCTCGTATGGTAAGCGGAAAACAGAACCACGAAGGGTTCGATTGAACAGGCCAAGAAGGCAATAGGAAATATTCCTCATATTTCTGAAACTCCTTATACAGCGCCCTAAAGTTTTCTCTCCTTTTTTTAACAAAATTCGGTAATTTCTTTAACTGCTCGCTGCCCATGGCCGCTTGAAATTCTAACGGTTTTAAATTGTAACCAATGTGGGTGTACATATACCTATGATCGTAGTGTATTCCATTAATTTTGAAATCAAACCTTCTACCACATGCTCCATTTGGGTTGGTTTCATCATGCTCACAATAACACGCTCTTCCCCAGTCTCTAAGCGATTTTATGATTCGATAGAAATTTACGTCATCATCTCTTATAGAAACAGAACCACCCTCACCCATCGTAATATGATGAGCTGGATAAAATGAACACGTAGAAAGCATACCAAAAGACCCTGTTTTCTTACCATCATAGATTGAACCAAGCGCATCACAATTATCCTCAACCACGTAAAGATCATGATCTTCCGCGAAATCCATGATAACATCCATCTCATTTGGTATCCCAAATGCATGGGGCAAAAATATTACTGTTGTTTTCGGGGATAATGCCTTTTTTAGATTATTTGGATTTATGTTATAGCTACCTAATTCAACATCTAAAAGAACCGGAACCAAATTGTTTTGAATTATAGAGTTAAAAGTAGTAGGAAAGGTCATGGCAGGTGTTATTACCTCGTCTCCTTTTTGTAAATGACCCCGAAAATCTGGCGAAGTAAGCGCTGCTAATGCAAGTAAGCTTGCAGAACTTCCTGAATTAGTAAGGACCGTTCGTGCAACTCCTAAATATTTAGAAAACATTAGTTCAAATTCTCTACTTTTCTTACCTAAACCAAGCCATCCATCAAGGATGGCATCAACCATTGCTATTGCTTCACGTTCATCAAATAGCGCTCCCGCATATTGTATTCGTGTCATTCCGGGTGTGAATTTTTTGCTTGAACTTTTTCTGTAAAACTCCTTTAGATTTTCATGGAGTTTTACCCGTATTTTTTCCTCTTCCATTTTCCCAACCTTCTCAATTATTCTGTTAATTGGATTGCTTAGAACAGTACATGAGAGCTTATTTCTTGTTTTCCATTAGTTAGTTTCCAAAACAACTTTTAAACCTTATACTTGCGAGAGATCCCTTGTAGCGACTAATGCGTAGAAAAGCTGCAAACCATTATACTTAACTCTCATATTCTTCACTTTAATACATCACAATAGCCAAAACAGGATTTATTAATTATGACCATGTAATTAAACGTGAACTAAGTAGGAGCGCAAGATGGAGAAACTGATTCTAACGGGTGCAAGTGGTCTATTAGGCAGCAAGATATGTGAATTTGCTAGAAAGAGTTACAGAGTTACACCCTTACATAACACTAGGCCGTTCCATCCTAACTCGCTAAAACTAGACATCACGAACCCGAATCAAGTATCACATCTTTTCAATAACTTTAAACCCTACATAGTAATTCACACCGCATCTGAAACCAATGTTGACAAGTGTGAAACCGAAAAGAACATCGCATGGAAAGTAAACGTGGAGGGAACACATAACATAGCCTTAGCCTGCGGCAAAGCAAGTGCAAAACTTGTCTATATCTCCACAGATTATGTTTTTGACGGCGAAAAAGGACTTTACACAGAAGAAGACAAGCCAAACCCAGTAAACTATTACGGTGTTACAAAGCTTGAAGGCGAAAGTCAGGTAATCCAGCACTGCAAAAACTACGCTATACTGCGCACAAGCGTTTTGTACGGTTGGCATCCGTGGAAGCAAAACTTCGCCACATGGGTAATAAACGAACTCAAACAAAACAAGGAGATCACAGTCGTCGAAGATCACTGCAACACACCAACCCTGGCAGACAACTTGGCAGAAATGGCCATCGAAGCCATACCAAAAGACCTGCAAGGAGTCTATCATGTCTGTGGAAGCGAAAGAATAGGTCGTTACGAATTCGCCAGACAAATAGCCAGAGCATTTGACCTAAATCAAAATCTGATAAGACCAATAAAAATGGAACAACTGACCGCCTGGATTGCAAAAAGACCAAGAGATTCATCCC
>Ga0315294_10008771_pt1 | contig 11096 bp, 7 predicted proteins | sample YL17G13_40_MG_FD_203626 | JGI IMG/M metagenome (GOLD analysis project Ga0315294, IMG submission 203626) | Sediment microbial communities from Yellowstone Lake, YNP, Wyoming, USA - YL17G13_40 | ecosystem: Environmental > Aquatic > Freshwater > Lake > Sediment | place: USA: Wyoming | collected... | reverse complement strand
GCGAAGGCCTCATGTAACCCGCCCAAGACATCCTCGAGCCGCTTTCCATCGGCGAGGTGTCCGACCACTTCCTGCTCGGCAAAGACCGTGCAGATGCTGCTGATTTTCACGGGGGTCTCGGCTCTCAGAGAACGTTCTCCCAGCTCTTTGAGGTCCATGGCCAATGACTCCGCGATTACCTCCAAAAACCTGCCGGTTCCGGCGGCACATTTGTCGTTCATGGCGAAGTTGGCCATCTTGCCCTGGTGATTCAATTTGATGGCTTTGCTATCCTGGCCTCCAATGTCGATGATGGTGCGTGCCTGGGGAAAGATGTGAAAGACGCCTTGGGCATGGCAGGTGACCTCGGTGATCTGCCCATCGGCGAAAGGAACGTTCATTCGGCCGTAGCCCGTGGAGATGACATAGACGAGGTCCTCAAAAGAGAGGTGGGCTTGGCGCAGGGCGTCTCGCACGACTTGGTGGGCCAGAAGGCGATATTCGGCGCCGGTGGGGCCGATAAAAGTCGAGAGAACATTCCCTCCCCAGATCACCACCTTGGTCATGGTGGAGCCGATATCCACGCCGGCGAAGATGGCCTGCTCCCAGGGTTTCTCCCCGCCTTGGGAATTTCTATCTTTACCGTCGCCCATATGTTATTGAAAATCCGAAACCCGAATATCGAATTTAGAATCTGTTCTTTTTATGGGTATCTACGATCTCGAGGAATTCCTCGAATTGTTTCTTGATCTGGGCATCGGACCAGGCCCGGGGGTCCACCATGTCACTTTCGAAGATCAGCAGGGGCACGCCGATCTCCGCGAGCTTGTTCTTGACCTGCAACTGCCCCATGCTCGTGGCGCGACAAGAACGGGTTCGGTGGGCAATGGCCCCGTCCAAATGATACTCAGAAATCCAACGTTTGATGAGTTCGCCACCCACGCCGGGGTTGAAAACGCCGGGGTTACAGACATCGGGATTGACCTCCGAACCATTCTTGTGCTTGATTTTCCCGGTCTTCCAGGTCCGCTCCACCCATCCTTCCACCGGATCGGTCAGGTCCAACTCCACGGGCTCGCCGACATAGTACGTCGATTCGATGCAGACCATCGCCCCTAGCTTTTGGAGATAATTGAAGAGTCCCAGGTTAAACCAGGGCGGAATCCCCAGCCATACGAAACGGTATTTTTCCTCGGGGATCACTCCGATGGCCCGGTCCACCCGGTCCTTGATTTCTTCATAGAGGGCCTTGTAGAAATCCACGGCCTCCGGCTCACCCGCCAGGTATAAGAAGGGAATGATGGCCGTGAAATAGTCTTCGGAACCCATGGGGCAGGGAACTGCCTTGCGCAGTTCCAGCACCTGATACCAGTATTTTATGGCCTCCTGGGAGTTTTTCATGATTTCGCGGAATCGTCCCATATCCAGCTTCTTTCCGGTTTGTTCCTCCAAGAAAGTAATCTGGGCCCGAAGGGTCGCCCGGATCTGGGCCTTGTAGTGCTCGGCAATGCGGGGATCCTCCACATCCACATCATGGGGAGGGCTCATCGGATCATCGTTGAACACGGGCACCTTGAGAAAGTGGGTGCCGATGGCCTGAAACCATTTAAACCTGGGCTCGCATATCAGCCCCGACCCCAGGAGGAAAGTCGGGTCGCCCATTCCGCTCAGGGGAGCTTCAGGCGGAACCGCCCCCAAATCCCGATGGCGCCGCAGGTATCCGAATGAGTTGCGGACATAAGAACAGAGCTCGTTACTGTACCCTTCAGCCTCGGCCTCTTCGCAAAAGCCCATGGCCACCTGCTGAGCCGCACAGAGGGTGCCGTAATTCTCGGGCCATTCCCCCACTAAGTCAAAGGCCTGCAAGATTTCCGTGCCCGTACCGAGCATGTTCCAGACGAGTTTCGTCCCGGGCTCCTTCCGCCGCTGCCCCCGATCGTAAAACCGGGGGATGTATTTCGTGATGTCGCGAACCGTCTGGGTAGACTTGATCGCCCGTGACATTTCACTATGAACCTGGCTCATGATTGATTCTCCTGGACGACTTTCCCGCTCTCCCGGGGGAATTCACTCGCTCAACAATTCCACAAAGGCCTGAATCCGAGTGCGGATCGCTGCCAAGTTGGTTAAGGTGTAATCATCGTCGATGATGAGCGAGGGGAGGCCTTCTTTCTTTAAAAATTCCCTTACATCGGGAGCATCAAACTTGTGGGGGTCGCAATACGAGTAAATGTACATAACGACCCCATTGGCCTTGTATTCCTTCGCCAAATCGGCAATATATTGGAGTCGTCCGCCTTCCGCCCCTCGATCGGTCCGGGGACAGAGGAAAGAGGTAAAGTAGGCCGACACCAGTCCATCCAATGGATCGGCGGTCTCCGGCACATCCTGCATAAAGCTGCGGGTGCCGATGCAGGTATCATCGATGACCACGTAGGCATTATTCTCCTCGGCCAGCTGGATCAGGCTGAAATCATCGCATACGCTCCCGTAGAGCATTAGGCGAGTGGTCTTTTGGGCGGACTGCTGGCTACGGGCCGAAATTTCTTCGATGACTTCCTGCAGAAGGCCGTTGAATTCTTCCGCGGGGATTCCCATGCCGGCCACTAACACCCGCAGAGTCTCCGTGCCACTGACCAGAGGTGGATCTACCTTCCGTAAGCTGTAAAGCTTCCGTAAGAGAGCACGGCATTGATTATACTCCGCGATGGTCTTCCTGAGTTGACCGTCGCTGATCTGATTCCCGGTGTAATCCTCGAGCTTTTCCCGAAAGAAGACCATTTCTCTTTTGAAGAATTCTTGGGACCAGGGCGCAGGAGTGTGGGGCACGTTGACAAAATATTGGAAGGCAGGCTTTTGGTTCAAAGTCCAGATTCCGTAGATCCGCTGAACCATGTCACAACTATGGGACATGATCAGTCCGTCCAGGAAATCAAATTTCCCCTTGAGATCCTGGTCGAAAAGGTTACGTACATAGGGACACCCGAATGGCTCAACGAATTCATAGGCCTTGGTAACGGGCTCCTTCAGGTCCCCGCGCAATCGGTAGGGCAGAACCCCTGCCGCGGCCATGATTTCGGGCGGGGCAAAGAGGCATAGATAGCCCAACACTTTTTTCCCCTGGGCCTTCCATTCCTTCGCCCGCTTGTCTTTTTGCTTATATAATTCCGCCGCTCTGGCCAGACCTCTTGGAGCATCCATTCTTTTCGCAAATCCTCTTTATCGTGATTGAATTATGGTATCAATTTAACTGTTTGAAATAACCCTTTTAAATCCCTCCCCTCCTCCCTTTTTCAAAGGGAGGAGCAGTCTCTTCCCCCTTTTTAAAAGGGGGATAGAGGGGGATTTAACTCCTTTTTCAAAGAGCTAAAGTGTTACGAATTATGCATATCGTGCGCCCCGAAGATAACATTGAAGAGGTATGAATTCAAGGGGAATCCACCATTTCAGGAATTCCGCAAATGGGGTAATGTGGGGAGGAATAAAGAGAGGGGAAGAAGCCGGAATGGAGGGGTAATGGGGGTGAGAGGGGTCAAGGGGCGGGCAACTGCGGGGTGGCTAGGCCCAAATATAATTCCCGGGCGAGAAGGAGCCCGCTAATCTTGATGAACTCGTAAAAAGTCAGCAGAACAATGGTTTCGTAAAAAGCTCCAGATGCAAGGCGCGCAAAAACTGAGGAGTGAGGCGCACTTACGGGTGCGCCGCAACGACGAAGTTGCAGCGCAACGCCGCAGATGGACTTTTTACGAGACCATCAATCTTGGCACCCTCCAAGAGACTTTTAATAGGCCTTCATCTCCAGGACACAAAATCTAAGCTCCGGTGACTATTAAAGACGGCTCGTGTCCCGGAACGAGGAACTCAGGACTGTAGCTTCCGAGCATGGCCTTTATTCTATAACTGCTGTCGTAATAATCATAGTAATTGTATATGAGGCTGGAGGGAATGAAGGGGCCATAGACATCGGGGGCGGGCGTAATTTTATGTTTTTTCCCATACATGTCCGTGAGGGTATCTTGCTTGGAGAAAGCCATGCAGTATAAGTGGAAATGGTCGCCCGTGAGGATTTGGAGCCCTTTCTTGGTTTGCACGGCGATGGACATGCTTCCCGGAGTGTGGCCGGGGGTTTTAAAGGCCTTAAGGCCATCGGTGAGTTCAAAATCTCCATCCACTTTCAGGCAGTCCATGGTTTTCAGTTCATCCACCAGGGCGGGATCGTAATCCCGGCGGATGTTCATGACCGGCAAAGGATCCAGCAGCGTTCTCCACTCGTCCTTCTGGAAGATCAGGCGGGCGTTCTTGAACATCGTCGTGTTGGCCGCATGGTCATTGTGGAGGTGCGTGAAGAGGATCGTATCGATATCCAACGGATCGACCCTGGCACCGGCGAGAGCCTTCTCGAGGTAAGCACGTCCGGCATCGGCAGGCCATCCCCCCCAGGCCTTGCCGTCGATGATAAAGCTGTCAGAGATTCCTGTATCCACCAGGATATTCCGCTTGCCGCTCTGCAGCAGGAATCCCAGGTAGGGCCAATCGATGGTGAGGCCGGGGTCTAGTGTTGGCGTCAACGCCGACTTGGGGCAGGTTATTTTCCCATAGTACAGAACCTTAATTTCCCAGATACTCATTTTGATCTCCTTTGCGCGTGGTTGGTTTTCACAGTGGTGCACGGGCGTGCAACCCGATGGAAGAGACTAAAATCTAGGCGGGGTCAGGATCCAGATCACCTCAATGGGTTCCCTACCCATCCCGCGCCAAGCGTGGGGAAAGTGGGCCGGGAAATAAACGCTGTCCCCTGCCTTCAGTTGCTGCACCTCCTCCCGGACACGGACTTCGAGGCTGCCCTGTAAAACCAGGCCAAATTTCTCCCCCGGAAGGTCGATCATGGGTTCTTCGCCGGAATGTTCGTCCGGGTCAATCCTCATGTACATGACTTCCAACTGGCGATTCAGGTCCGGAGTCAACAAAGCATAGGAAACTTTCGACCCAGGAAGGGTCAAGCTCTTGCGCCGGTTTGCCCGAACGACCTGAAAATCCTCCACATAGGTTGCCCCGTTTTTAACAATGGTCGGAATAGAACCGAAACGGTTTTGCGGGCTGGTCTCGCTGCTGAAAAGCTGCACCACGCTCATGCCAAACTCTCGGGCGATTCTTTTGAGGGAACTGACCGAGGGTTGTGCCACACCCCTCTCGACCTGGCTGAGGAAGCTCTTGGAAAGTTCAGTTTTCTGGGAGAGTTGCTCGAGGGTAAGATTTCGTTTGCGTCGTTCGTCCCGAATTCTTTCCCCCAGATCTTCCATAAAAATACCCCTTCCCTTTATAGCCGAATTCCGCTCTCCTAATAAATCTGGATGAATTTTTTCTATCATTATAACCATATTTTTCAGTTTAGGGAGAAAAAATTTAATAGGAATTAAAAATTCTCCCTGGCCCGGTTAAAAAATATGGCCTCTCTTCTATTTCTTATGATAGATTATTTCAGTGGTGCCGGTCCCCGGCATGCCACGACTATACTAATAAAAACGCAGGAAGTATTTTGACATTTGGCTCCCTCTCCCTTGATGGGAGAGGGGTGCGGTGAGGGTGAGTGAACCCTTCGTTACTCTGATCCCCCTCACCCTGGCCCTCTCCCGCGAGGGGAGAGGGAAACCAATTTAAGTCAAAGTATTTAATACGTTCGTATTAGATCGTTTATTTCTCGCTCCCGCGATCCATAAGGGGTCCGTACGAAAGGAGACAGCATGGCCGGTAATCTGGAAAAATTCTTTGAGCCCAAGAGCGTTGTCGTAGTCGGAGCATCTTCGGTTCCCCGCAAACCCGGGAATGACGTGATTCGCAATATCCTGGCCAATGGATATTCAGGAAAGCTTTACCTGGTGAATCCCAAAGGGGGAGAGATCATGGGAATCAAGGCGTATCCTTCCATTCAAGACCTTCCGGAAGGAATCGACCAAGCCATTATCATCCTCCCGGCAAGCGCCAACCCTCAGGCGGTCCGGGAGTGTGCCGCCAGAGGGATCCAGGCGATTGTCCTCGCCGCTGGCGGCTTCTCCGAGGTGGATGAAAAAGGAGAAGAACTGCAAGAGGCACTGATCAAAGCCGTCCGCGAGACGGGGGTCCGGGTCATTGGGCCCAATACCTCGGGCCATACGTCCACCCCGCACAACTTCACTTCGACCTTCTTTCCTCTCGGCAAGATTCCCCGGGGGAATATCTCTTACATCGCCCAAACGGGAAACTTTGCCACCCACACGATGCGCTACATCATCACGGGTGAAAATTTTGGAGTGGCCCGGGTCGTGGGATTCGGAAATAAGGTGGATGTAGAAGAAAGCGAAGTGCTTGAGTATTACGCTGAAGATCCAGAGACCAAAGCCATTTTCATGTATCTGGAAAGTTTCAAGAGGCCGAAGCGGTTCTTCGAGATCGCCCGAGAGGTGACCCGGAAAAAGCCTGTGGTCCTTCTCAAAGGAGGGAGTACGTCAGAAGGAGCACGGGCGGCCGTAGCCCATACAGCCGCCATGGCCGCGGAGGATCGAGTCATCGATGGAGCCTTACGACAGGCGGGTATCGTCCGGGTTTATAAGTACTCCCATCTCTTCCTGGCCGCCAAGGCTTTAGCCTGTATGCCCCTTCCCCTGGGCAACCGCGTTAGTTTTTCGGCGCCTTCGGGTGCGATGCTTGTTGTTCTGACGGACCTCTGTCGAAAGTTCTGGAACCTGGAAGTGCCCAACGTTGAGGAAAGGACGCGCCAGCGTTTACAAGAAATTAGCCCGCCATACATCCGGATGCGCAATCCCGTGGACATTTGGCCTGCCGCCTATCTCCAGGGCGTTGAAGCGGCCTACCGGGAGGGAACGGAAGCCGTTCTTAAGGACCCAAACATCGACGCCGTGGTCCCCATTCTGCTGATAACCGACGACACGGGCGTGCCCTCCCTGGACTTTATCGTCGAACTGGCTCGCAAATACCCCGAAAAACCGATCTACGTAACCTTCAGCGGAGAGAAAAAACACATGGAGGCGGCAAAGGCCTTTCTCGAACCCAAAGGGGTACCCACCTTTCCGTTGATCGAGGAACCATTCGAGGTCCTCTCGATCCTGGCCCGCTGCCGTAAGGCGATGGAACGACCTTGAAATAAATGAAAAACTTGCTTTGAATAAAGAATTTTGCTATCTTTTGTTTTAATTCTCAAACCTGAAAGGAGGGAGCTATGAAACGAGTTCAAGTCATGTTTGCAGGGATTGCCTTTTTGCTCCTCTGCATTTGCCCGGCGAGTTTTGCCCAGAAGTTTGACCTGAAGATGATGACCGGGCCCATGGGAGGCTCTTGGTATCCACTGGGAGGAGCCATCGCGGATGCCATCCAGAAAGAAATTCCCGGCGTCACCTTGGCGGTTTCTCCCGGTGGGGGGGTAGGGAACGTGGAGGCTATAGAATTTGACAAATGCGACATTGGCTTCTCAAATTCCAGCTCGGGCGTGGATGGCGTATACGGGCGGCCCCCCTTCAAGCAAAAAATGACCCAGATGAGGCAGCTGGCTAACCTCTATCCCCAGTTTTTCCAGATCGTGGTCCTGGAAGGTTCGGGGATTAAATCTGTAGCGGACCTCAAGGGCAAGGCAATCGCCCCAGGCCCCAAAGGTCATACCGGTGAGTTTGCCGCGCGTCAGGTTCTGGAAATCTACGGACTTTCGTACAAAGACATGTCTAAAGTCCATCATGTTGGCTATAGTGATACTGTATCCCTGATGAAGGATGGCCATTGCGACGGGTGGTTGCTTTGCACTACCATCCCTGCCTCCTCGATTATGGACCTGGCTTCCACCCGGAAGATCCGCTTGATTAGTTTGCCCGAAGACAGGATTAAAGCGATGCAGAAGCTCAATGCCGGATACATCAAGCGGGTCATCCCCAAAGGAACTTATGTGGGCGTAGATTATGACGTTCAGGGGTTTGGCTTTTTCACCCATTTGATCATCAGCGCCAAACTTCCCGATGACTTAGTCTATAAGATTACCAAAACAATGGTGAAAAATCTTCCCCGCTATGGCGATGTGGTCAAAGACATGAAAGGAGTGACACCGAAAGACCTGGCGATGGATATTGGCATTCCCTTCCATCCCGGAGCGCTCAAATATTATAAGGAAGTCGGGGCGCTGTAATCGCAGAGGATTTGAGATTCATTTTTCTGGCGGCAGGGTCTTCGGCCCTGCCGTTCTTTTCCCCGTAATGATCATCGGCTTCTGGAAATATCAGAAGGAGGATCTATGACCGCTAAGCTGGGAATTTTGGCCAAGATCGCAACATGGATCGCCATCGTGATGTCCTCCTACCATCTCTACACCGGAGCATTTGGAGCTCCCGAGGCTCTGCTGCATCGTTCTATCCATCTCATGTTCACCATGGTTTTGATCTTCCTCCTCTATCCCTTCTCCAAAGGAAAAACGGGATGGATGAGCCGTTTGGGGGATTTCGTTTTTTTGGGAATTTCCCTCGGGGCGATTCTCTACATTTTCTTCAATTATGAATATTTCATTAATCGCTATCCCTATGTACACCCCCTCAGTGCCGCCGATATGGCCATAGGGATCTTATTTGTTCTGGCCTTGCTGGAGGCGGCACGGAGGAGCATTGGCCTGGCTATGCCCATTACGGCCATTGCCTTTCTCATTTATGCCTATATCGGCCCCTCTCTTCCGGGCCTCCTGCGCCATGCCGGATTCAATACCGAAGTTATCATTGACCAGCTCTATATGACCACCGAGGGAATTTTCGGAATCCCCCTCGGGGTTTCAGCTACCTATGTGATTCTCTTTATAATCTTCGGTGTCTTTTTGGAAAAGTCCGGAACCGGCCAGTTTTTCATGGAGCTGGCTGCGGCCACCACGGGGAAGGCCGCCGGAGGGCCCGGGAAGATCGCCGTCATCTCCAGCGGGCTTTTCGGGACGATCTCGGGGAGCGCGGTGGCCAATGTCATGGTGACGGGCCAATTTACAATCCCCATGATGAAGCGGACGGGATTCCAGCCTCATTTCGCCGGCGCCGTAGAAGCAACGGCTTCTACGGGGGGCCAGATCATGCCGCCGGTCATGGGGGCAGCCGCTTTCGTCATGGCTGAATTCATGGGCATCCCTTACCTTACGGTTTGCAAGCATGCGATCATCCCGGCTATTCTTTATTATCTTTCCGTATTCATGGCAGTTCACTTCGAGGCCGTCCGGACAGACCTCAGGGGAATGTTCGAAGCCCCACCGCGCCTTGCGACGGTCGTGCTGAGTCGAGGCCATCTCCTTCTGCCGGTGGCGGTCATGCTTTATATCTTGTTCGAAGGTTACACCCCCATGTATGCGTGTATCTTCTCCATCATCGCCGCCCTCATTCTCGCCAACGTGAAGAAAGAAACGCGAATGGGCCTTGAGAAGATCCTAGATGCTCTGGAAGATGGAGCGAAGGGAGCTTTACAAGTGGCCTGCGCCTGTGCTTGTGCCGGCATCATCATTGGAATCGTGAACCTAACCGGGCTGGGCCTCAAATTTACGGGCTTTGTTTTGTATCTGGCGGGTGAATCTCTGGCTCCCGCTCTTCTCTTCACCATGATCGCCGGAATTATCCTGGGCATGGGTTTACCGACCACGGCGGCTTATATCGTGATGGCGGCCTTGCTCGTTCCGGGTTTGATCAAGTTGGGCATAGTCCCCATTGCAGCCCACATGTTTGCCTTCTATTATGCCATTATCTCAGCCATCACACCCCCCGTCGCCCTGGCCGTTTATGCCGGAGCAGGCCTGGCCGGGTCCAATATCTGGAAAACCGGATTGGCCGCCGTTCGGATCGGCGCTCCCGGGTTTATTATTCCTTTCATGTTCGCTTATGAACCTTCCCTTCTTTTCGTGGGCTCCGCATGGGAAATTCTATCTGCCTTTATTAGCGCTTCCATCGGGGTCATCATGCTCGCAGGCGGGCTCATCGGCTGGTTCGTCTGGAGGGTCAATATTGTAGAACGTTTGCTCCTTATTGGAGGGGCCATTTTGCTCATCAAGCCGGGGATCTATACCGACATCGTGGGATTGATATTCCTCGGCATCGTGATTGCCCTGCAGACAGTCCGCAAAAGGAAAGACGCTGCAGCCAGTGCTTAACCAGAAATTTTATCCATCAGAAGAAAAGGAATGGAAATGGAGAAGAGAAGTGATTTGTTGATTCGGGGAGACGCCCGGGCGGCCAACCGGGCCCTCCTGCGCTCCCTGGGGCTGACGGATAAGGACTTTGACAAGCCTTTCATCGGAGTCATCAACACCTGGACGGAAATCAACCCGGGGCATGTCCACCTGCGAACCCTCGGGGAAGCGGCCAAGGCCGGGGTCCGGATGGCCGGAGGGATTCCTTTTGAAGTCAACACCATCGCTCTTTGCGACGGGATCGCGCAGGGTCATCTGGGGATGAGGCGTATCCTCCCGAGCCGGAACCTCATCGCCGACTCGATCGAGCTGGCCGTAGACGCCAACCGCTTTGATGCCATCGTAGTGCTGGCTTCCTGCGATAAGATTGTCCCCGCGAGCTGGATGGCCATCGCCCGCCTGGACGTTCCAGCCATCATGATCACCGGCGGGCCGATGATGCCCGGCCGTTTCCGGGGAGAGAACCTGGTTCTCCCCGCGGCCCGGGAAGCACAGGGAAGAAAGATCCGGGGAGAGATCACCGAGGAAGATTTCCAGGAAATCGAGCGCTGCCTCTGCCCGGGACCCGGGTCCTGCTCCATGATGGGCACGGCCAACTCCACGAGTTGCCTGTCCGAAGTCATGGGTTTATCCCTCCCGGGATGTGGAACGGCTCATGCCGTGGACTCAAAAAAGCTGCGGATCGCCCGGGAAAGCGGGGAGCAGATTATCCGCAATTGGGAGAAAGGGCTGAACCCGTCCAAGATCCTGTCGCTTTCATCTCTGAAGAATGCGATCACCGCCAGCATGGCCTTCGGCGGCTCGACCAACATCGTCCTCCACCTCCTGGCCCTGGCCAATGAACTGAATATCCCCCTTTCCCTGGAAACTTTTGACGAGATCAGCCGCCGGACTCCTTTTATCTGCAATATCAAGCCCAGCGGCAAATATCCCATGC
>Ga0315294_10008770_pt1 | contig 11097 bp, 7 predicted proteins | sample YL17G13_40_MG_FD_203626 | JGI IMG/M metagenome (GOLD analysis project Ga0315294, IMG submission 203626) | Sediment microbial communities from Yellowstone Lake, YNP, Wyoming, USA - YL17G13_40 | ecosystem: Environmental > Aquatic > Freshwater > Lake > Sediment | place: USA: Wyoming | collected... | reverse complement strand
TCTTTGGCCAAAGCTATCGGTGCCGCCCGGTGGAAGAAGTCCTCAAGGAGATAGAAACATTCAGCGAGAGGAAATTCATGGCCTTCGTTGACGATAACATTGTCGGCAACCCCAGGTTCGCCAAAGAGCTCTTCCGCGCCCTTGTTCCCTATAGAATCAAGTGGGTTGCCCAGGCCTCGGTAACCATAGCGAGGGATGAAGAATTGCTCAAACTGGCAGCCGCTAGCGGCTGCGCCGACCTCCTCATCGGGTTTGAGTCGCTATCCTCGGTCAATTTGGCGACAGTGGGCAAGAGGATCAACGTGGTGGACGAATACGAGAACATCATCAGAAAGGTCCACTCCCACGGCATAGCCATCCATGGCTTCTTTATTTTTGGCTTAGACGAGGATAATGAAGACGTTTTCAAACGCACCGTCCGCTTCGCCCAGAAAATGCGGCTGGAGAGCGCTTCGTTTGATTTTCTCACGCCGTATCCGGGCACTGCCCTCCGCGAATCCCTAGATAAGGCTGGTAGAATAATCCCCAGGGACTGGTCAAGGTATGGGTATGAAGTCCTGTTTGAGCCAAGGCTAATGTCACGAGAGACGCTGCAAAAGGGGAAGGACTGGGCTTGGCGCGAGTTCTATAGCATACCTTCGATTTGGAAGAGGGTCGGAGTGGCTCGCCGCAATTTAGTGCCGCTTTGGGCAGTGAATCTCGCTTATCGTTCTCGCTGGCGGGGAAAACCCCGAGCTAATAAAGAAGACAGAATGTCAGAATCCCCCTTGGTTCGTTGAACTTCAAAGCGAGGATTGAATGAACCGATACGAGGGAGAGCACCGCGAACTCTTCCCCCACATGAGCGTGGGGGTTATGGGCTCCGCTGGGGGAAAAATAGAGCCCAAGGTGTTGGAGAAGCTCTATGAGCTGGGGAGGGAGATAGCCCGGCGGGGCCATGTCCTCATCACCGGGGCCTGCCCCGGCCTCCCCCACGAGGCAGCGAAGGGGGCCAAGGCTGAGGGCGGGACCGTCATAGGCATCTCCCCCGCCCTGAACCTGAGAAAGCATGTAGAGGAATACAAGTCCCCCACCCGGGGCTATGATGCCATCATCTATACCGGGAGCGGCCTTATGGGCCGGGAGATAGATAACATCCGCTCCTGCGATGTGGTCATCTTGGCCGGTGGCCGCTCGGGGACCCTGGGGGAGTTCGCCATCGCCTACGATGAGGGGAAGGTCATCGGCGTCCTCCTGGGCACCGGGGGCATCACCGAGCACCTGGACGACATCATCAGGATGGTCAAGAAGGATACCGGGGCAGAGGTGGTCTATAGCTCCACCCCAGCCGAGCTCATGGACAAGCTGGAGAAGATATACTGGCATAAGCTCCACCCCCAGTACGCCGCCCTCATGCAGACCCACAACCCCGACGGCGAGATGGAGGCCTGAGCTTTCCTCGAAAAGTCTGGCGACTTTCTGGAAGCCCTTTTACCTAGACTCCCCGCCTAACGGAAGAATCGGAACTTTTCTAAAATTGCGAATTGAGAAGCGGGAAAATGTGACCTTTGGCTCCTACACCAACTGGGCAAGCAGTACAAAACTAAGGAGTTTCCAGGCCTTGCACAATAAACGCATCCTGCACAAATAATCGGGCGTCTGCACAAAAATTCCTCAACCCACATGTAGTATAATATACAGACTTCGGCAGGGAGTACGGGATGGATATTGGCGCCATGCTCCACGAGATGCATGTGGTCTATGTGCAGGACCCGAATAAGGCCGTTCGGGGCCAAGGATTCATTAAAATCCTTCACCGAAAGCTGTCGGCAGACCTGACGGCACGCCTCTCTCGTGACTCCATCCGGCGTAAAGTAGCGGTGATAGAGGAGGCGACAATCTTCGGGTCGCACAAACCAAAGAAAGTCGATGTCTCTGTTATCGACCCTGAGAATGGTCCCTTGATGATGATAGGCATTCGGAGCCAAATGAGTTCGGTCGGCAACAATGTCCTCACCTATTATGAGGAGATTATCGGGGAATGCATCAGCTTGCAAGACAGGTTCCCAATGGCATTGGTTGGCTATATCTACCTGATGCCACTTAGACCAATCAAGACTGGCAAAGAAAGGGAAACTGTCGATCATACCCGATACTCTCAACTCTACGATGCGATAACTGGGCGAGAAGGACAAGCTTATAAAGACATTCGCGGAGTGTTCGACCAATTTGCCTATATGATTGTAGACTTCACTGGGAACCCACCAGCCCTTCGCGACGACTTATTTAGCTCCGCGATAACCCACGACCTGACGATATCAACATTTGTTGACCGAATGATTCAAACGTTCAATAGTCGACACCTCTTCCTCGACTTATTTACCTAGTAGCGACTTCGCCGCTTTCCGCCAGTTGGCTAGTAACCTCGCACCTTCTCGTATGAGTTCTACTTCATAGATACTCAATTTCAAGGATTTGACTAGGACTGGCTCATCCCCTTCTTGGTAAGGGCGTCCCTCTTCCGCCCTTAGAGCCTTGTCTAGTTCGCCCATATGTACGATTGGTAGCCAACCAGGAGATGGAACTCTGATAGTTGCTACTTCTCCTGGTATCAGCACAAGCACACCACCGCCCAGCGAGTGAACCTGTAGCTCGCAAAACAGCAAGGTAAGAGACGTATACCATGCTGCGATGAACTGTTCAGAAGTGTAGGCTGAGCCCAGGAAGCCGCAGAGTAGGCTATTACTAGCCACCAGCCCACCGTCGTTTGAAACAAGAGATGGTGTCTCTTTGAAGACCGAAAGCATTAGGTCGGGGACTCGAACGTCAGGGACTTTGTACCACGGTGCTCGATTGCTACATTTGTAGCCCGAGTCGACTTTGTCTCGTTCCCCCTTGCGGATGTACCGTTCTTCCTCTGGCGAGGGACCTCCGTTTGGATAGAAGAGCCTGCGTACATTGCCCTCGGACATGGATGAGGTATAAAGGCCGATGCCACTCAGTTCTCGGCTCGCGGTGAGCGTACCCCGGAGGCTAGCCTGGGGCAACTTGAACTTCGCGATTGTTTGCTGGTCAGGATGGAAGAAATCCTTATGCCCGCTTACATAACCGATGTTGAAGGTGCAGGATTCACGCACTGGTTTGGTCAAGGATAGGAGGCGGTTTTCTAACAGTTGAGTCAACTCATCAGGGAGCAAAGCCTTTAAGAAAGGACGATCTCCTTCGATGATGCAATTAAGGGATAGTTGCTTCTGGACAATGGGAGTGCTTTCGGCGAGACTCTGAGTCGTTTGATAAGCCTCGAAGCCTACGCTACTCGTGGTTGCGCCATGATTGTCGGCAAATAGGATGATGGCTTCTTGCATGAGGTCTGGGAATAGTCGCTCTTTTACCCTTACAACCCGCAGGGTGCCGAAGTTGCCACCGAGAAACTTCCAGAGAGGCCGAGCATAGCGAACGTGTGTGAACTCATATGGGAGCACTAACGCAATTCTTCCGCCCTTCCGAAGGAATCCAACGGCGTGTAGCACGAAGGCCATCCATACACTCCCAGAGGTCTCCATCGGAACGCCTAGAGCCTCTCGCGTCACCTTTAACGCTCTACTCAATTGATCTTCCGGCAGGGAGCGAAGCCTGACGTATGGTGGGTTGCCTACAACGGCATCAACTGGGAAAGGTCTAACTCCCAGAAAGTCCCCTAAAATGGCGTGGCGAGCATCGATTAGACCGCTGTCTACGGCCATGCTGTAAGCCATGTCCATCAGCTCAACCCCGTGAATCTGTATGCAGTCAAAATGCTTAGCAGCCAACACCTCTTTCATCGCCGCTAGGAATGCTCCTGAGCCGAAACACGGTTCCAGGGCTTGATCAGAACTGGAACGGATGGCCCAAGCTGCCATTACCTTGGCCGCAACGGGCGGAGTATAGTAGACGCCAAGCTGTCTTTGGGACGGCGTGTCAACCATGTAGCTCGCTGTTTCAATCATGTTAGGGCTATCGCCTCTGTACGTGGTTTACTTCTTCTTTCTTTGACTTGGGACTTTCTTTGCCCTCGGCCTGTCCCAGTATTAACCCATAGCTCAATATCCCATTCTACACTCATAAAGCTGTGAACCGGGTCACGAATTTCCATTATTGCCCCAAGAGCCCCAATCCCTGTCGTATTAGAACACAAGTGCTACCACTTGTCAATACCCCGCCCGCCACTTCTCTTGAAAATGTGTGGCATTTTCCTGGGATGATTCAGGGGGTGTTGCATCTATTTCCTCCGCTCAAGGTTGTACTGGACCAGGGCGGCCAGGGACTCCCTTGCGGGGGAGGGGGGGAGGGGCTCCAGGGCTCGCAGGGCCTGGGAGGAGAAGCGCCGGGCTATGGTGTAGCATTCCTTGATGACGGGGGAGTGGGAGATGTGGCGGGCAGTCCGCCGGGCCTCCTCCCGGCTCTCCTCCCCCCGGGCCAGGGGGCTCTTGGGGTCCCGCTCCAGGAGGATGAGCACGGGGAGGGTGAGGGCCCCCTGGAAGAGGTCGGAGCCCACGGGTTTCCCCAACTCCCCTTCCTCCCCGGTGAAGTCCAGGATGTCGTCCACCACCTGAAAGGCCAGGCCAAACCTCTGGCCGTATTCTTCCAGGGCCGTCACCCCCGCCTCCGGTGCCCCTCCTAATATCGCCCCTGCCTGGGTGGCCGCGGCCATGACCGAGGCCGTCTTGGCCCCTATCCACCGGTAGTATTCCCGCCGCTTTGCCCTCTCCACCCCCGGGCTCAGGTTGTGCCCCAGCTCCCCCCGGGAGACGGTCTTCAGTGTATCGGCGAAGATGTCAATGACCCTCATGTTCCGGGTGGAGGCCACCAGGTCGGCGGAGAGGGAGAAAAGGTAGTCCCCCAGGAGGAGGGCTGCCCCTTTGCCCCAGAGGCTGTGGACGGTGGGCTGGCCCCGGCGCACCCCGGAATCGTCCACCACATCATCGTGGACGAGCGTTGCGGTGTGGAAGAGCTCCGCGGCCATAGCCATGGCGATGAGCCTGTCCGAGTTCCGGCCGTAAAGCCGGCCGGCCAGGAGGGTAAGGGCAGGGCGGAGGCGCTTGCCGGTCTGGGGCAGGATATGCTCCAGGAGGGGGGCCAGGCGGGGGAACTCCTTCCTTGAAAGGGCCCGGAGCTCCTCCTCTACCCGGTCCAGCTCCCCCTGGATGGGCCTATATATCTCTTTGAGTTCCAAGCTAGTTCTCGGGGTCCCTGAAAAATTGGAAGATTTTTGGGGGCATAGGCTACCTCTGGCCCAGGCGGGCCACTTCCTCGGCCAGGGCTTTCCCCTCCAGCTTGGTGAAAAGGGGCTGGGGTGGGGGGAGGGGCTTTCCCGGCTCAGGCACCTGCCATCCCCAGCCCGCCTTTTCCACGGACCCCTCAAAGCCTAGCAAATGATGGAGCCTGGCGGAGCTGAAGGGGAGGAAGGGGTATAAGACCGTCTTGAGGCAGGCGATAACCCCCAGGGCCACATAGAGGGAGGTGCCCGCCCCCTCCCGGTCCTGGGACACGGCTTTCCAGGGAGACTTCACCTCCAGGTAGCGGTTGGCCTCCTGGGCCAGGGCCATGGCCGCCCTTGTAGCCTCCCGGAAGCGGCAGAGGGCCAGGTTCCTGTCCATTGCCTCCAGGGTGAGCCGGGCCTTCTCCCACAGGGCCTGGCCCTCCCTGTCCAGGGGGCCGGGCTGGGGCACCCGCCCCTGATAGTGGCGCTGAAGGAAGGTGAGCACCCGGTGGACCAGATTGCCGTAGGTGGCCACCAGCTCATCGTTGTTGCGCCGGTAGAACTCCTGCCAAGAGAAGTCGGCATCGGCCGACTCCGGCATGTTGGCGGAGAGGAGATAGCGGAGGGGGTCGGGGTCATACCTTTCCAGGTAGTCCGGCACCCAGACCGCCCAGTTGCGGCTGGTGGAGAAGTTCCTGCCCTGGAGGGTGAGGAACTCGTTGGCGGGCACATCGTAGGGCAGGTTCAGCCCCCCGTAGCCCATGAGCATCGCGGGCCAGATGATGGAGTGGAAGGGGATGTTGTCCTTGCCGATAAAATAGTAGGCGCGGGCATCCCCCTCCCAGAACTCCCGCCACCCCTCCCCCCATTCCTGGCTGGCCGAGAGATAGCCGATGACCGCATCAAACCAGACATAGATGCGCTTCTTCTCAAACCCCTCCACCGGCACCGGCACGCCCCACTCTATGTCCCGGGTGATGGCCCGGTCCTTCAGCCCCTCCTCCAGAAAGTTGATTGTGAAGTTGAGGACATTGGGCTTCCAGTGGGTCTGCTCTCTTACCCAGGCCAGGAGCCTCTCCTGGAAGGCGGAGAGGCGCAGGAAGAAATGCTCCGACTGGATTGTTTGCGGCGGGGTGCCGCAGATACGGCAGCGGGCCTTCACCAGGTCGGTGGGGTTGAGGGGCTTCCCGCATTTATCGCACTGGTCCCCCCGGGCGTTCTCAAACCCGCAGAAGGGGCATATCCCCTCCACATAGCGGTCGGGGAGGGACCGCCTGCACTTGGAGCAGTAGGGCTGGGACATGGTGTCCTTGTAGATGTGGCCCTTCTTTAAAAGGGCGAGGAAGATTTCGTGGACCACCCGGGCGTGGTTTGGGGTGCCGGTAGCGGTGAAGAGGTCAAAGGAGATGCCCATTTTCTGCCAGCTTTCCAGGAACTGCTGGTGATAGCGGGCTGCAACCTCCCCGGGAGTTTTCCCCTCCTGCTCCGCCCTGAGGGTGATGGGGGTGCCGTGCTGGTCGGAGCCGGAGACCATGAGGACCTGGTCCCCCTTTGCCCGGTGATAGCGGGCGAAGATATCAGCGGGGAGATAGCACCCGGCGATGTGGCCCAGATGCAGGGGGCCGTTGGCATAGGGCCAGGCCACACAGACCAGCACCTTTTCAGGCATCAAGCTCATATTTTAGCACTACCCGATGAAGCTTTGCCAGAGGAGTCGCCCTCCCACCAGGAGGAGGGCCACCGCCAGGAGGCGCATCAGCAGGGGCCCCGCCACCCGTTGTGAGAGCCTTGCCCCTAACTGGGCCCCCACTACCACCCCGGCCCCCAGTGCCAGCACTATTTGCCAGGTCCCCGAGTAGGCCCCGTCGGCCAGGTGGGCCAGGCTGGCGGTGAAGGCACTAATGGAAAGGACAAAGTGAGAGGTGGCGGTAGCTATGTGGACCGGGAACTGGAGGAGGCCAATAAGGATGGGGATGTGGAAGACCCCCCCTCCCAGCCCCAGGATAGTGGCAACAAAGCCCGCGAGGAGGCTGAGCACCACCCCCAGCCCCAGGTTGGTCCGGTAGGCGTGGACCTGCCCGGAGCCATCTACCACCACCCTCTGGGTATTGGCCCGGGGCAGGGAGAGCCGGGCCCGGGGGCGGAGGAGAAGGAAGAGGGAAACCGCACTCAGCACCAAGCCAAAAAGTAGGTCAAAGACCTCCCGGCTTATATAACGGGAGGCCCAGGTCCCCAGGAGAGCCCCGGGGACAGTGGCCAGGGCATAGGGGAGGCCGGAACGGTAGTCTATCCGCCGCATCCGGGCATAGGCCACGGTCCCGGAGAGGGCGTTGAAGAAGATGACCGCCAGGGAGATGGCGGTGATGATGCGGGGGCTTTCCTCAGGGTAGAGATAGAGGAGGAGGGGGACCACGACAAAGCCTCCCCCCAGCCCCACCAGAGTGCCCCAGATGCCCGTCCCCACCCCCGCCAGGACAAGAAAGAGAATAAAGAGGGGGCTCACGGGGCCCTTTTTGCCCCAAGCCAGGCCCGGTATAGCTCCCGGCGGGGCAGGCCTGTCTTTGAAGCCATCTGGGCCACCGCCTCCTTTGCCCTTAGCCCCTCCTGGCGCAGCCTCAGGAGTTCCGCTTCTACTTCCGGCCCCAGTTCCCTTTTTTCCTGGGGTGCTCCCTCAACAATCAGGGTGAACTCCCCCCGGGGCTGGGGGAAATGCTCCAGGGCCTGGCGGATGGTCCCCCGGAAGAACTCCTCGTGGAGCTTGGTCAGCTCCCGCCCCACCGCCATCCGCCTCTCCCCCAGCACCTCCCGCATGTCCTCCAGGCCCTTCAAAAGGCGGTGAGGGGCCTCCAAAAAGACCAGGGTATAGGGCAGGGGGGCCACCGCCTTAAGGAGCTGCTGTCTTTCCCCCTTCTTGCGGGGGAGGAAGCCCAGGTAGAGGAAGGAATTGGTGGGGAGGCCCGAGGCCGCCAGGGCCGTGAGGATGGCGGAGGGGCCGGGGACCGGCACGACTTTTATCCCCCGTTCCACACAGGCGACCACCAGCTCATAGCCCGGGTCGCTTATCCCCGGCATCCCCGCCTCGGAGATGAGGGCCACATCCTTCTCTTGCAACACCTCCAGCAGGCGGGGGAGCCTGGTCTTCTTGTTGTAGTCGTGGTAGCTGACAAGGTGGGTCTCTATCCCGTATTTGCGGAAGAGGATGCGGGCGGTGCGGGTGTCCTCGGCGGCCACCAGGCCCACCTCCTTCAGCACGCGCAGGGCCCGCAGGGTGATATCCTCCAGGTTGCCTATGGGCGTGGCCACCAGATAAAGGGTCCCCATCTCCCCCGATTATATCCCCCTTGCCCTTTCTGGTCTATCGGACTATATTGGGGCAAGACAATGGTTCCCCCCCAGTTCGCTGAAAGACTAAAGGGCTACCTGACCGCAGTCCAGGAAGCCCACACTGCCAACAAGTCCCACGACCAGCTCCGGGGACTCTTCATGGACTTCATAAAGGAAGCCTTCAACATTTCCGCCCAGGAGGTGGAGCTGGAGAAAGGGGTGAAGGCGGCAAGCTTCCGGGGCAGCATTGACCTCCTTTACCAGGACATCATCTTTGAGTTCAAGCGCAATTTGAAGACGGAGCGGGAAAAGGGGAGGGGGGAGCTGGAGAAATATTTGGGGAGCCTGCCCACGGGGCTAACCCGCTTCGGCATCCTCACCGATGGGCTAACCTTTGAGGTCTATGTCCTGGCAGACGGTGGTCTGGCACTCAGAGACAAGGCTGACCTCAGCCGGCTCACGCCCGAAGAAGCATTTCTCCGGCTTGACGCTTTCCTGTTCTCAGCCAAGCAGGTCGTGCCAACAGCCCCCGACATCGTTCGCCGCTTCGGAGCCAATAGCCCCGTCTTCCTGTCCGCAGCCGAAAGGCTGCGCCAGATGGCGGGTTCCACTGGAAAGGACCCTTCTTTTTCGGTCAAGTTTGAACAGTGGTCCAAGCTGCTGGCCTATGTCTACGGCTCCAGCGTTGGTGACCCAGAACTGTTCCTGCGCCATACCTACCTCGCCCTCCTCTCCCGCCTCATCGCCTTCGCTGCCCTTTTTGGGCGCCAGCCCCAGGGCGAGGAGCTCCCGGGGGCTGTCAACGGCAACGCTTTCAAGGAGAAAGGCTATCTCAACCTGGTGGAGGAGGACTTCTTCTGTTGGCTGCTCCTGCCTTCGCTGCTCAAGGAGGCCGAAGGGCTTCTTCTGGGACTCGCCTACCATTTGGCCGTCTACGACCTGGGCAAAATTAACGAGGACCTCTTGAAGGAGCTCTACCAGGGGCTGGTGGACCCGGAGGCACGCCATGACCTTGGGGAGTTCTACACCCCGGACTGGCTGGCGGAGCTGACCCTGCGGGAGGCAGGTTTTAAGCCCGGGATGAGCCTCCTGGACCCCGCCTGCGGCTCGGGCACCTTCCTCTTTACTGCTATCCGCCTTCTACGGGAGCAAGACTTGGAGGGGCAGGAGCTGGTGGACCGCTGCCGGGAGCGGGTGTGTGGGGTAGATGTCCACCCCCTGGCCGTGACCATCGCCCGCATCAACTGGGTCCTGGCTCTGGCCCCTGAGCTCAAAGGATACGGCAAAGAGCTGACCATCCCCATCTATATGGCCGACTCCCTGCCCGATGTGAGCTTGCAGCCCACCGAGGCCATCCCCATCCTGGCCCTGGGGGGCGAGGCCTTCCATGTCCCCAGGCGCCGGGCAGGGGACCCCGAGGCCCTGAACCAGCTCCTGGAGGAGATGACCAGCTATGCCCAAAACCCTGCCCCCGAGGCCGAGAAAGGCTTCTATGCCTATCTGGGAGGGCTAAACCTGGACAAGTGGGAGCAGGGAGTCTGGCGGGACAACTTCTTCCTGCTCCGAAAATACATCAAGGAGGGGCAGGACACCATCTGGTCCTTCATCCTCAAAAACTACTGGCGTCCCGTCTATCTGGGGGAGAAGCGGTTTGACCTGGTGGCGGGCAATCCCCCCTGGCTGGCCTACCGCTACATCCAGGAGCCCTCCTACCAGTCCAAGGTGAAGCGGCTCATCCAGGGCTACGGTCTGCTTACCAGCAAGGATGTCAAGCTCTTTACCCATATGGAGCTGGCAAGCCTGTTCTTTGCCTTCAGCGCCGACCAATACCTGAAGGAAGGGGGGACCATCGCCCTGGTAATGCCGCGGAGCGTCCTCACCGGGGCCAAGCAGCACGCCCGCTTCCAGGAGCTGTTGCTCAACAGGTCCGGGATGCCGCCGGGACTGGCCCTTAGAGAGGTAATTGACCTGGAGGGGGTCTCCCCCCTGTTCAATGTCCCCGCCTGCGTCCTCATTGCCGATAAGGGCAGGGCCGCCCCGGCGGAGATAGCCCGCCTCTCCCTCACCGGGGAGCTACCCCAGAAGGACCTCCCCTGGCAGGAAGCCAGTAAGGAGCTGAAAAGGAAAAGGCAACCCCTGGCCCCGGAAAAGCTCTTTGTCCCCACGCCTGTCCCCAGCCCCTATCTCCCTCTCATCAAGTCAGGTGCCAACGCCTATCCCCGCTCGTTGTGGTTCGTCCACCCTCCGGCCCTGGGGAAGGGGATAGTGGACCAGATGAAACCCCACCTGGAGAGCCACCCCGATGCCGTGGAAAAAGCCAAGCCCCCCTGGGGCAAGGTAAAGCTCTCGGGTGCTGTGGAGGCCCGCTTCCTCTATGCCACCCTCCTCTCAAAGCACCTCCTCCCCTTCGGCTGGACGGGGCTGGACCTGGTGGTGTTGCCCGTAGAACCAGAGGCGAAGGGCTATAAGCTATTGACCTCCGGGGAAGCCCTCTCTCGGAACTTCCCTGGGCTCTCGGGCTGGTTGGAGCAGGCAGAGAAGGCGTGGACCACCGG
>Ga0315294_10008769_pt1 | contig 11097 bp, 6 predicted proteins | sample YL17G13_40_MG_FD_203626 | JGI IMG/M metagenome (GOLD analysis project Ga0315294, IMG submission 203626) | Sediment microbial communities from Yellowstone Lake, YNP, Wyoming, USA - YL17G13_40 | ecosystem: Environmental > Aquatic > Freshwater > Lake > Sediment | place: USA: Wyoming | collected... | reverse complement strand
TTTTCCAGGTTCATCCGATTAACCTGAGCGTAGCGGTATGGGTCGGATTCCTGGCCTTATTCGGCATAAGCGACGACGACGGCGTGATAATGGCGACATATCTTGACCATTCGTTTCGGGATAAAAAACCAACGACCATCGAGCAGATTCGCCAGACTACCATAGCAGGAGGTAAGCGACGAGTAAGGGCGGCTCTAATGACGACCGCAACGACGATACTGGCGCTGATACCTGTCTTCACATCAATTGGACGCGGGTCGGATATTATGGTGCCGATGGCGATTCCATCATTCGGCGGAATGACAATAGAAATACTTACTATGCTAATCGTGCCGGTACTGTACTGTGCGCTCAAAGAGGCAAAACTCAAATCAAAATGACCTCCGTAATAAATAAAGAATTAAAAATGAAAAAAAATATGTTGCCGGCGGGGATTTGTCTATTTGTATTTTTCTGCTGCTTTGCACAAACAATCGCAAAGGAAACCGTTATGATTAAAAACCCGATACTGCCCGGCTTCAACCCCGACCCGTGTATCGTCAGAGTCAAAGATGACTACTACATCGCAAACTCAACCTTCGAATGGATGCCGGGTGTAATCATTCATCACTCCAAAGACCTCGTCAATTGGTAACTTGCCGGATACGCACTTACGCAAAGTATATCGATCTTCTCGGCAACCCGACCTCCGGCGGAGTATGGGCGCCGTGCCTGAGTTACTCTGACGGACTGTTTTATCTTGTTTACTCTGATGTTAAGAACCACAGAGGACCTTATACGGAAAACAGTGGCACAAAATCGACGAGGCGTTTGATATAACAACACTCAGCGATGAATTCTGTAGGGAAGGCCGTTTTACAGGCGCATTTGCAGGAATCTGCGCACAAGACATTAGTGGCAGACGAGCAATCGCTGATTTTGATTACTTTGAATACCGCGCGGAATAATCAGTATTTATGCCACATTTATAATCTTATTCTGCTCAGCGGCATCGCGGGCAAGCAGACAGACTTTCGTCAGCATAAAAGATACCTGCTTTAGCTCTTCGTTGCTCTTGCCGGAAAGGATATTCAAAAGAAATCTGCTGAACATCTTGTCCTTTCCGTCCGGCAGCGGATGACTGAAGATACCCTTGTCTTTGCTGATAACCGTACAATTCTTTTTAGCTAAACTCGCCTCGAGGACGCCTTTTGTGCCGACAACCCTTATCCAGTCATCGCCGTGCGTCTCAGCATTTTCAGGCCGGCAGTAATCAACGCTCATCGTAGCATGGCCGCCATTGCTCAACTCGGCTATAAGGACACAATTATCTTCACAGGCCGGTCTCTCACTATGAACAAGATTGCTCTTCATCGCAGCAACTTTCGTAAAGCCCAAACCTGTAACATAATTGATAAAATCAAATGCGTGTATGCCGACCCATCCTATTGTGCCGCCGTATTTATCTTTGTCGCCAAACCAGTCAGGTCTGGTGCCCCACTTATAGCTCTTTCGGCCATTTGCCAGAACAGCCTGGCCGATAGCACCGCTGTCGTAAACCTGCTTGGCGGCCACAAACTGCGGGTCACTGCGCATAGTCAGCATAGCCATAAGATTGATTTTGTTTTTCTCTACCGATTTGCGAACCTTTTCCAGAGTCGGTATATCAAGAGCCAGCGGCTTTTCGGCAATTATATGACAGCCGGTATCAGCAACCTCCATTATCACCTTGGGAATCAAATCAAGTCTTGTACTGACTATCGCTGCATCCGGCTTAAGCTCCTTGAGCATCTGCTTATAGTCATCACGATACACCTTCTTATCGGCTGCGGGCGGAAGCTTGAGAAACTTGGAAATATCCTCACCTGTATAAGCCGGCGCCATCCCGACCAAATCGGCCTTGTCCATACCGGCCAAGTCGCGGAAGACCGCATCTATATGGCCAAAACCTCCTATACTGACTACTGTCAATTTATCCATTAAAACACCTCAGCTAAAAATTACAAAATTCTCAATTTATTTACCGCTCGGCAAACTTTGTTTTGAAGAATTATTAAAATCAACCACACCAACACTATTAGTATCCGCCGGCTTGCTCGGCCGGCGGGAATTATAATCTATTAGTCAACCATCCGCAACAATTTGATATAATTTTCGGCAGGCACATCCGTTAAATAAATTCTTCGCACAAATCCTGGAAGCCTTTTTTATGCAAAAAAGGCAAAATTGCGCAAGCCTTTGTGTTTACTGCTTTAATTTAGATAAGACTCTCGGTATGATAACGCCGCCTGATTGTTTATATGGAGGTATTATGAAAAGAACATTTTTCCTGGTAGTCCTTGTTGTAATTTCGTTATTCTATATCGCTTGGGCAATGGCGTTCGAGAACTCACCCGGCCCAAACTCCACGAACACCCCGGCCTTCGGTCCATTAGAGCCGTCAGTATGGGCAGAATGACTTACGGAAATCAAGGATTTTTCGCAGCCATTCGTCAACGGTCTTGCCGTCGAGCTTCATAAAGTTCTCCGGCAAGAATTTTTGGGCCTCGACATCTGTAAGCTGATGTGACCATTTCACACGTCCGGCAGGATTGGCACCGGGCCCTGAACTTTTGTATTCGGCATAAAAAACCGTACTTTCTCTGTTGGGGTCGCGCCAGTTATCCCAGCCCGCCGGCTTTATACCTTTGTCAAGCCAGCAGTCAGAGTAAACCACTCTCGCGTAGGGCCGCCACGGCCTACCGAGGTCCGTCAGTACACCATCGGCCGTCGTAACACGGCAATTATAAAATACATAGCCGGTGGGAAGGTTTGGCTCGGTAGCAGCGTGGGCGGTAATATGACTGCTCTCCTTCGAATGAATCAGGCAATTTTCAAAAAAAGCCTGAGCATGGCCATATATAAAATCTGTACCGCCTTCAATGTAACAGTTCAAATAATACTGTCGGCCTGAGTGCGTAAGGAGCGTATCCTGCCCGCCCAAAAAACGGCAATTGACAGCAATAGCACATTCGCATACCAGCTTGGTAGCCTGCGCCTGCGGGTGCGGGCCGTGAGAGTTTTCAACGGTAATGTTTTCCAATATAAAATCAGGACTCAAGACTATAAGCGTGGCACAATCAGCACCATATGTCCGCGAACTGTCAGGTTTCATCATCTGCGCGTTAAGGTTATAGCTTATAATCGTTTTATAAGGGTCGATGCCGCGTAAGGTAATAAAAGGCTTGTCTTTTGGTATCAAAACTCGCTGTTTATAAAAACCCTGCTTTATCAGAATTATAACTCTTTCGGTATTATCTTTCGGAATTGCATCTATTGCCTGCTGTATTGAATTAAAATCTCCCGTACCGTTCTGGTCGACTGCAATCTGCCGGGTTTTGTCCGTTTCAAAAAGCCTGGCGAGTCCGGCCAGTTTTTCCTCCGGCTGCCAGGACGCATTACCCTCGCCTGCGAAAACCGCACCAGGCACCAATAAGGATAAAACCAGAAATAATCTTGCCGCAAATGCATCCATTGATATCACATTATTATGACTGAAATCATAGTTTTCGCCATAGATTTGCCGACTTATTCTCTCCGCCCCTCTGCCCCGGAAAATATCCCCTCACGAAAACAATCCGCCTCTTGTCGATGTTCCTATGTCAAATTTCACAGACCGGCTGTCAGGCAAACAGTCAGGACGAAATCATCATTAAGGCTGAATCTTCCTGAATATTTTATAATAAAACTTAGGATAGTCCGATGCACCAATAGTAGCTGTCGGATCATCGCCAGGTCTGCTGTCAACCGGGTCCCAAGCGGCCCAAATGTTATCGCTAAAGATAGCACTATCATTAGCGAAAACCACATGCCCATCCTTGAACAAGGCATTGATTCCAGCATTGGTTACCTTATTAGTCGCTTTGTCTATCTTTGACTTATGACTCAGACCACCTCTGGAATGTATAGAATCTGTCATATACGGCATAGTCGCATCCAAATGGTCGAATCTCTCGGTAGCCTCCTTAGGCGCGTATATACGGGGGCTCATGCTTATCTGCCAGTTACTATTCGTCTCGCTGGTCGGGTCTGTCGGATAATAAGTATAGCCGGAACGAACCCACTGATTAATGCCTTCCCTTGTGTTAAATTTCTGGTCCAATGTCCCCCATGGCGACGGGTCGTTATACGATTCATACCTATACTGACGCGTTGGAGTACCCGGACAATAAAATACTTTCGGGTCAGCTATATATTTCCTCTCAAACAAATAGGCAAGTCTAAGAGGAACGACTCTGCCGGTCAACGGGTTTAGCACATTCCAAGGTTCTTTATCGTTCCTATACAAAGCATACGGGTGATTCTCTTTTTCCTTTGAGCCATCGGCGTTGTAGGCATAGTCAGCAGGCATCAGATTATTATAAGCGTCGGCATACATAATCATCCCCGCACCGACCTGTTTAAGCTGATTGGCGCATATCACTCGCTTGGCAGTCCCCCTGGCCTTCTGCATTGAAGGTATAAGAATCGACAGCAAAATGGCAATAATCGAGATTACCACCAGCAATTCAACTAACGTAAAACCTGTTTTTTCGTTCTTTTTCACGGCATTTCCCTTTCCGTAAAAAATATAAATGTCAACAATATTTTACCACCGTTTATTTCGCGACATTGTAACCCCGATTTCTCTGGGTCGCAACAACACTGTCATATATAAAATTCAATAACATATCAACATTATTTTGTACGTAGCTGTCAGCGAATAGTTTATTGAGTAATCCAGTTGTTCTTGTGCAAATTTCGCTAACTTCCGCACTGCGACCCCGATTTCTCGGGGTCGCAATGACAGACAAAATTATTTAATATTCACTCACGGTTGTTACCAGCCGGCACAGCCGTCATTGGTTCTTCCGCGACACTCTAACCAAAGCACTGACAATCGACGCAACTCATTAGGTTCGATTGTGTATGCGTCTGGGTTGGTTTCGCCTCCACGCTGTTCGCGCCAATGTTCTGAAAAGTACGAGAAGTCGTAGTTGTTAACCACGCAATCAGGAGGATAAGCATCCCAAATGGAGTAGTATTTGTTGGGGTCATTGCCATATGGCTTCCGACATATCCAGTTGACCGTTTTGAAGGACCACAAATCACTCTCAGTATTGCCATCAGCAGCAATAGTTTGAACCTTCCAGTAATAAGTCTGGTCTTTTACAACGTTTACATCGTTAGGACAGCTACGCTGACCACGTTTTGCAGATACCAAACCCTTCGGAGACAGAGTGGCCGGACTACTGCCGAAGTAAACAATATCACAGGCATCTGTCTTATTGTATCCGGAATGCCATTTCAGTGTCAGCCAATTACCAGTAGAGGAATTAGGACAATAAACCATCGTATCGCCGTTTTTGGGAGTCGGAGCAGAAGCTTTTCTACGGGTGGGCGAACTCTTTACAACAAAGATAGTTCCGTCCTGCCCGTCTTCAGCAAGGGTTCTACCCGCATTGTACTGTGCATAAGTAGAGGTGACAGTTGTAATACCTCTTTCGCCGCCTTCAGCGGTAATCTGGCCGGTATTAGTGTAGCTGCCGCCATAGAATATCGCCACGCGTCCGCCGCCGCCGCCGCCGCCGTTATTATTGCCTTTCTCATTTCCGTTGCCGCCCTTACCGCCATTGACGTCGATAATACCCCTGTTGAGGACGTTGACGTCGGCAATAATCCTTACAGAACCGCCGGAACCGCCGCCGCCCGGGTATGTATTCTCCGCCACAATATTACCGCCTTCAGCAAGAATTTTGGCATTGCTGCCTAAGATTACACTACCGCCGGCGACAATTTCAACACCGCCGCCGCCTGCTCCGCCGCCTGTACCTACATTCTTGCCGAATCCGCCGGCGCTGCCGCCAAACGGCATAGGCACTTCCTTATCACCATAGGTGATGCCGCCGTCATATTGAGCAAAGAAATAACCACGGCCGCTAATGCCGCCCATACCGCCGTAGCCGCCGCCGCCGCCACCTATATAAGAGGACGTTCCACCAGCGCCAACGCCGAATATCGGAACGCCGAGAACGCTGTTTACTTCGAAACGAGGCCTGTTAGCAGCAATGTTACCGAGACGTTCATAGGCAAAGAGACTAATCCCATCATAGTAGCTGCCCTCTTTGGGGTGGGTGGTCTTGATATCGCTGTCCGTTGCCCTCGGGCCGCGATGGCCGCCGCAGCGTGCACGCGCATTCGCGTCGGTACTACCCGTAACAGTAACATCTTCGCCGCAAATATCCATCCTGCCGTCAAAGTTGAAATCGCCAACTGTGTGAATGGCCAGCGGAGTAGGAATAACATTACCATCCTCAGCAGGCCCATACTGCGGCAGGACGATAATATCGTAACGCTGGTTATAAACAAAGCTGTCAAAGTCGAAGACTATTACAGGAACACCGTCACCGGAATTGGAATCGATAGAACCTGTTGCAAGAGTCGTCCAGCTACTATCCGGTTCCATTCTCATACATTTATAGCCGGGGATAATCTGGCCACCATAATTTACATCACAGACGTCGGTATTGAAGACTATCGGATACGGTTTGGTGCGGAAAGTCCATACATTAGAATCTACCGGAAGCTTATTAACTTCAGGAACCAGATTGCTTTCTACACACCAATAGTAGTTTTCAGCCATTAGAGTTGTGGTAACCGAAACGTTGGTATCAAAAATATTATTATCCGGAACTAACGCAGCATCGCACATATCCTCCACAAAGCTCTCGTTATTAGAGAAATAAACCTTGTAATTGATAACGCTGGGAGTGCCTTTCCATTTCAGGTCGGTGGCACCGACATTTACATCTTCCTGGCCGTCTGCCGGCGTCGGGTCATACGCCTCGCCTGTTTCAGTAGTAAATTTCCAGGTCGGACCTGGAATAATATTGCCGCCAACAGTCGTGTTAACATCCCAGTAATAGGTAGTACCAAGTGCCAGCGAGTTGCTATCGCCGCGAATTTCGGCATTGGTCGCACTATTCATCGCTCCACCGCCAGTTTTCTTAGCGGCGCCGAAGTTACACGGGTCCGTACCAAAATATAACGATTGCGCCGTACCACCGGCAATGGGCTCCCATTGAAGACCTGTAGTAACAGGTACATTTGAGGCATTCGGGAAAGGATTCAGCGCGTACGGTTTTATAGAACCGTCGGTCTGATAAAGAATACTGACTTCGGCAGGACTCAAGACCCTGCTATAAATACGAATCTCATCGAGCAAACCGTCAAACTCAGTGTCTCCGCTGCCGAACTGGACAGGAGAGTTGAAATCTTTATCTATCTCCGCATTTCCATTCCAGACATAAGAAGTAACAAGTCTGTCCACCTGAACACCGTCAACAAACATCTGGCTGGCTTCCCGGGCAGTCATGTCATAAACAACCGCGGCATGATGCCAGGTATTCGGTAAAATCTCCATCCCTTCGAGGGTCTGCTCCGTTTCCACTCGCAAAACATTTTGCTTGTGAACGAATTTAAGTCTTCCATCATATATTCCTATTTCCCACCAATAATCCAAATAAGTCACATCATCCTTATTGGCGTGCCGAATGATAGTACCGCCACTCGAAATATTTGGAACATTGAACCAGAAGGTATAAGTGTGCCTGCGTTGATCAAACTCATCCCCCTCGACAGTAGGATCGCCCATCCAAAATATCTGGTTCCAATATACCACAGGCACCCTAACCTTACAGTCGTATTTCTTACCGGTATTGGCATCGCAAGTCTTGCTGAAATTACCGAAGTAGGTGCCAATTATGCGGTTGCTTGAATTAGAATCCCACATATGAAACGGGTTGTTCGGGTCTGTATTATTATAATCGTACGCTGTTCCCACAAGGCGCAACGGCCCGACATCGTTTGTTTCAGGAGGAGGGCCGACCTTGTTTTGCTCAAAATTCAGATTGAAGCCCAGATTGGGGTCAGTGTCGGGGTTCCATACCGCCGCCCAGGTACTCGGACAAAGCATCGCTACTACCAACAAAATTGTCCATACTATTCTGCTTCTCATAATTATGACCTCCTTAAGACAAATAACCATCCCGCTAAGAACGGGAAACCACTGTTTTATAAAATACAAACAAATATAATTATTGCTGTTTAAGAATTTCCCGGCTCAAATCAGGACTTATTAAAATCCCGGAACGACGGCTTAAAAGAGATGTTCATTTCCACTTTTGAAAGAGCAGAAGCTAAAACTTCAGGCCTTACAAAACTACTCAGGGCCAGCCCGTCGGGCCAGCCCTGAGATTAAACTTAACTTTACTTTTACTTTCTGCGTCTTATGGCAATCAAGCCAAGACCAAGCAATGCAAGTGTAGCCGGTTCCGGTATCAGCGCAATATCGTTTCCAATTGCGCCACCATCAGCGTTGTACAGATAAGTCAACTTGTAACCATAGTTAGTTCCGCCGAAACTTAAAACTACAGGAGCACCTTCCGTTGCAGCGCCGATAACACTATTGAGCTGGTCGAAAATGCCGAGAACAGCACTCGCGGATGCATTCTTAACAAGGACAATAGGAGCTAACGGGTCAGTAATTGCAGCAGTCAAAGTAAGAACCAGATTGGCCACAGAGCTCGCGCCTATATCAAGACTAGGTGTATTGAGACATTGAATTGCACTTACACCAGCGGCACCAATGTCATATTCGAGGGTGCCTTGACTATTGTAGCCGACATCGCCTCCGACATACAGGTTTTTCAGCGATATTACAGGGGCGGTGCCTTGCACGACAAACTTTCCTATACCACCTCTGGCACCTACAATCAACTGACCATCAGAGCCCGCTGTGTATGTGAGGGTTCCGCCACTGATATTATAGACAGAACCCGTTACAGTCGTTGTGTCTCCGATACCAATCTTGCCCTTGTCTTTGGACACTGCAAGTGTAACAAGTCCTCCCGACTGGTTCACGTAGCCTAATTCGTTGTTAGTACCAACACCGCCGCTGGACTCACCGATACGGAGCCAACCCAAATTCTGGAGACTTCCTTCAACAATATTTAGCGTTGCATCTCCATACACTCTCATTCTGCCACGGTTAGTAAGAGCACCCGGGTTAGTCCACACCTCATTAGAATTTAATGTGACCACAACTCCACTGCCTCTAATCCTGGCCTCGTCGCTTCCGTCCGGAAGTGCGTTCGATGGGGTAGGAGGTTCCACCCCTGGGACGGTCGTGTTCCAGTTAAAGACACCACCATCCGGACGGACACGGGCAGCATTCCAAGCGGCTGACAGGCCGCCAGGAGGAGGACAACAAGCGTCCCAATTGAAGGGTCCAACTGCAAATGCAGCGTCCGCCATAAGACAAACCAATAAAAGTACGCCTAACAATTTTAACTTCATCTTCTTTCTCCTTTCCAAAATTTTTTACTTCTTCTCACACCCAAAAATTTAGACTAAACATACTCGTAACCGTCAACAGGTATTCTCCTTGCTGGGCAACACACCCAACATCAAAATACCCTTATATCCTAAACTTTCTATTATTACCTGCATTTATTATCATATAAAATCAAATGTTAAACAAGGCAATTTTGCGCGGAAATAAAGTCTATTTTGCGCAAAGGCTTTTACGACAGGAAAATACAAGTTTTTTGTCCAAATATGGACAAATTTTGACTGCAATGTCAAGGTCTCATAAAAACTCGTTGTAAGATAAGTAAAACCAACAGGTTACAAAAAATATTTACGGCCGGCCTTAACTCGTTTATAAACGCTGGCTAAAACTCACAAGATAAGCAGTCTATCGAGGGTAATACGGCCAATGCATTGCCGGAATATATATATCGGACGAGGGGTTTTTCACAAATTATTTTGACTTTTTCCGCTACGAAGTAAAACTTTTCTGCTACACTCAGCACATCCTGAGAGCACTTACCGGATTGGAGCCATTGCGGCATTGATATCGACGGAAAAGTTTCCTGCAACAATCGTCAAACCGAAACCAGCACGTATCTATAGATAACCTGTCAGCCGGTTCACAGCATCTTGACAAGTCGGTCATAGATGATAGAATCTTTTTGCTCCCGGGGTTTTCTTGTGTTGCTTATGCTCTTAAAAAGCCAAAAATCAAGTAACAGCACTTAATGATTTAAGATGAAAGAAAAGACCAAAATAGCTTTTGCACACAACAATATCAATCACAACACCGAAGGAATCATGGCCGGCATCACTGAATATATCCATAATAAAGGCAACTGGCAATTAATCGTATGGCCCGACAGCTCGCGGGAATCACTGTCCTTCCTCAAACAAAGAGGCTGCAAAGGCGCTTTTGTGAGCACACAGACAACCACAAAAGCAAAAGAACTTCTGCAGATTGGCATACCTGTTATAGCAGTATCAACACTGGAGGACATGTTCAACCTGCCGTTTGTCAGCGCCGATTCCGAACAGGTCGCCAGGATGGCCTGCGAGTATTTCCTGAGAAAGAAATTCAGAAATTTTGCATTTTTCGGTCTGACGCAGGCAAAATGGTCCCACGGGAGAATGGAATTTTTTTCCAGCTATCTTGCCAAGGAAGGTTTTACGGTTCATAAGTTTGAAGAACAAATACCAATCATAAATGACCTTGTCCCTTTTGCCACCCTATGGATAAACACCACCCTCAATACCGGCCAACAACAACTGATAGAATGGCTCCGCCAATTACCCAAGCCGGTAGCCATACTGGCCAGTTGCGATATACTTGCCTGCCATCTAAGCAATGTAGCGAAAGAAGCCGGGCTCAATGTGCCGGATGAAATTGTCATCCTCGGGGTTAATAACGACCAGGCCATCTGCGATATCTGCGACCCGCCGCTGTCGAGCATCGCCCTCAATTTTAAAAAAGCCGGCTATGAGGCAGCCAGACTGCTCGATAAAATAATCTCCGGCCAGCAAACCATGCAGGGGCAGTGTATAGAAATTCAACCGACACATGTCGAAAGCCGCGGTTCAACAGATATCTTTGCAATCGACGATGCGGATATCATACAGGTTCTGAAATACATCAAGCAAAACAGCAACAAGCCTCTGCAGGTAGATGAGATAGCCAACCATGTCTGTATAAGCAAGCGCTCTCTGCAATTGAGGTTCCGCAAAGCG